>Ga0114972_10001332_pt1 | contig 18550 bp, 15 predicted proteins | sample M_140807_EF_Meta_FD_87354 | JGI IMG/M metagenome (GOLD analysis project Ga0114972, IMG submission 87354) | Freshwater microbial communities from Lake Montjoie, Canada to study carbon cycling - M_140807_EF_MetaG | ecosystem: Environmental > Aquatic > Freshwater > Lake | place: Lake Montjoie... | reverse complement strand
TTCGTCCCACTACGGGCGCTGGACCGATGAGGCAACGGTGGATGGGGCGGTTGATGCGGCCCTGGCCCGACGGGCAAGGGAGAGGGCAGGAGTTAGGGGGGAGTGAATTTACTTAGTGGGCCATGGCAATTTGATCTGATTATTTAATCTGCTGCTGCTACTAATATTTTTTCATTTAAATGTTTCAGGCCATCTAAGAATGAGGTAGAGGATTCTGAGGCTGCGAATAGGAGTCATTCATTGCAGTATGCGGAACTGACTCAGCCCAGGCGGCAAGGGTTACACAAGCCGGCCCTACACGCCGGCCCTTGCCTCCTTCTCCGATCGGGGCATTGCCCCTGCCGTGCGGCGATATCGGGTTCCTCGCCTTAATGGCCATGGCTTCTCCCTCCGGTCCCGTTTCTGAAATCCGTTGCGTCATCGTTCACTTTTATCCCGATGGCATCAAGCGTTATGGGCATGAATACGAAATCCAGCACTTTGGCAAGCGTGCCAAGCCCGTAAAGAAAATGCGTTTTATCCCCAAAGCACGGGCCTTTGAAATTGCCCGCAGGCTGCAGGGCACAAGGGGCTGCACCGTTTCGGTGCTCTAGCCCCAGGGGGCCTTAGGGCCCCTTCTAATAAGTGCCTGAATAATCATTATCTAATAGACATATCAAGTATGTCATGAGAACTTTGATGACATCACTGATTAGTTTCAGTCGATAATCTGGCCTTGGGGAGAGGATCAAGTCGCTCGCCTGAATTAGAAGGCGCTAGCATTTCCTGCTGTCCAGCCTCAGCAGCTTTGATTTGAGCAATTGTTCGTGTTTGTCCCATTCCTAAATTGGTAACCATGGGCATTTCTTGCATAAACCTTTTTGCGGGCCTGCTATTTTTGAATTGAAGCTGTATGGTTGTTTGTATGCCTTCCGAATTAAAGCCATTAACTGTAAAACTATAATCATGATTTTTTGCTAGAAATCCAAGCAAGCCAATCCCACCGAAAAGAACAGTAGTCGCTACGCCCGTACCAATACTAGTTCTTGATTCTCCACCACCACCCCAGTACGTAACTCTCTTTGCTGGGATACTTCCATAGGGAGAGCTGATTGACTCCGCAGAAACATCAATCGTGCACTTCGTGCCGCTGCAAAGTGCATCATAGGTTTCAGCAAGTACAGCAGTGGGCAGAGCAGAACCCAGGAAAACTATGCACGAAGTGCATAAAATTGAACGGCGCATGTTGCCCTTGAAACGGCAAGCCAAAAGTAAAACAGCATTGGGTTTGGCCCTGTCAGGGGGCAAAGTCGTCGCATTTCATTGCAACTTGGCAAAGATTCTATTCATACACTGCATAGCTTTTGAGCTCCATTTTGTCTCTAGCGCAAATTCCCATTGCTTATGTCAACTTCTTCGATTGCCATCCCTTTTTTTTCGGTCAGAAAAGATGAAGTCTCTCCATTAGAAATAGCTGGGGGTTGATGGAAAAGATAAACACGTTAATACATCGGGGCTGAATGTATGGGCTGATGCAAGTAACGGATTCAGCCCACCGGATTGAGAGCCTCCTAAGTAATTGCTGGGCCGCCTTTCTAAACATCGCTCAACGTATTTCCCCATGCCCCTGTTGTTCGGCTACGCTCAGGCCCCTTCATTGTGCAGCTGGCCTCAAGGGCTGACGCAAGGCAGCCGATTTATTGAGTTGGGTCGGCTATTCGCCTCCCTTGGTCTGGTCGGGGCTGCCCCTTGACCCCAGCTGCCCTGCTTACGGGGCCTGCGCTACGCCTACGATGGCTTCTGCTGCCCGTTTTTCCAGTTTCAATCAGTTCAATGATGCTCTGTTTGCTATTTGGCCGAGGAGTGCTTTGAGCGCCGGCTAGAGCGGCTCACTGCTTTGATTGAAGATATATTGATCGATCGTCAGGCCCAGCAGCCAGCGGTTGCATTAGATCCACAGCTGTTGGCTTTGATCCCTTATTAGGTGGCTGGGGCCTTAGGGCCCAGGCCCGGCTAAGGCCGGGCTTTTTTCTTTGCTCCCCTCGCTCCCAGCCATAACGTTATCAGAACAAATAGCATTGGCTTGCTGTTTATTTTCAGACGCTGCTTATTTCTCTTTTCCCTTGCCCAGCCACACATTAAGGCAAGAGCGAAGTGATTCAGTACTTAGAGCCTTGCGGGCCCGGCTGTGATTGGTTCTGAGCAAGTCCATCTTTGCCTTTAATAGCGAAATTTCCTCGATACTGTCATCGGATGAGGCCAGGCATGAAAAGCGGGTATACATCGCCCCAAGGGTGCCCTCTTCTGCGAGGAAATCATGGATGCATGTTAGTTTCAGATAGTTACTGCGAATGCCAACAGAATGCAATAAGTTATCAAGTTCTCTTGGCCCTGGATCTATACGTTGAAATCACTTACGTTGTTTAAATTGCTGTGCAGATATTAAAGCCTGATGTAAGTCAGGATTATTTTGACGAGCTACAATAGCTTCAGGGTCTATAGCAAATCTTTGCTTGGCTTGAGCAAGCAATTCTTCAAGGAATCGTTCTTTAGTTGCTCCGGTTGCTGTCCCCGGACATAAGATAGTCTGCATACTTTTTAAAACGTTCATGATATCTTGCCAGTGCTTTGCCAGATAGTCTCTTTAATCTATTATACAAAGGAATATCTTGATCATAAGATGCTTGCCATTGAAGTCTATCAAGTTCAAAATATAAATCACAAGATTCTTTAAGTAGTTGACTAGCTTTTTTGAGATCAATCATCTTAGATACCTTCAATGCGTGGGTGAATGTTGTCATTGTCCATATTGGTCATGGTAAATTTCTCACAAGTGACAGGATCATGGTTAGATGAGCACCACTCAACGTGGAATGCCTCCCATGGAGGTGACTTTGAAGCCCAATGCGACCCAGACTGCGATATGCAGGCCGCATGAGACTCATTTACGGAACAGGACCTGACTGCTGCTGTCTTGTGTTCTAGGGTGATTTTTCGTGGTGCCCATAATTAATAAATCCAGCAAGTTCTGAAAATTTGCAATCATATTTGCGAATTCTAACTACTTTATGGCAGTATAGTCCCAGTTATCTTCCAGATTAGAATATGGCTTTAATTCTATGTAGCAGCGGATCTCTTTGAATTGCTTTGCTAGATCGAGTGGTAACTTGTAATTTCCAAAATTAGCAATTAAAACTGAAAGACCGCAGGCCACAAGATAGCGAGGCAGCATATTGACTGGAATATGGTCATACTCAGCTGCCATGGAAAAGTCCTTATTTACTGTTGGCTTAGGTGCTTTGTATGACTCAAATCTTGCCAATGGAATATTATCAAGTACCTCTCCAAAGATAGGTATAAGCGACCCCCCGCCGCACATGTCAAGCTCAACTGATCGAATATTTCTATAGTAGTCTAGATTAACTCGAGATGGATTGACAATAGCCTCTACCGTGTAATTAGTATATTTAGCGCGAGCTTCATCGCCAAGCACAACTAAATCAGAGTCAATAGATAGTTGACCACATGACTTAAGTGACTCTACTCCAATGGGAAACGTCCTGCTGTGGTATACACATGGATTTCCTTCTAAATCAAAAGAAAATGCCAAGAATTCAGCAGTAGAAGCACCAATATCTATCAATGCAAAACGCTCAGCACGCCTGAATGATGCTGCTGCAATTGCTACAATATTACAAATACCTTCAGGTAGAATCTGCAATGAATGGTGATTGATTCGTGCGGGACTCTTGGTAAATTCTCCAAGAATTTTCTTGTATTCAGCACGCAAATAACTTGATTTGCTTTTATTAATGTCATTGCTAAATATAATTGCTTTAGAAAAAATTTCAGCCATAACCAAAGCTTCATGCCTCTCTAAACTGTTAACAGGAACAGGAAGAGACCACCTAACATTTTTGCAATCAAGTGATCCCCATTCGAGAACTCTTCGCATTAAATATGAAAGCTTAAGAGTCAAGAAGCATCTGTAATGAAGATCATTACCCAGCAAGTACCCATTTTCACAGCCTTCCATGAGTGAAATCACAGAATTATCATTCTTTCGATCTGTTTTAAAATCCTTAGGGTATAATAATTTACCTTTTAGATTTTCAAATCTCCAATGATGTTGAGCGTTGAGATTTTCTGGTGGAAGTATAATCAGTTCATTTGATGAATTTACCGCAACAAAGCTAGGCAAAATCACGGGTTCACCATTTTGATATGTTACAGGTCTAACTTCGTCAAATTCCAAATCTCTAATCACTATCTTTGTAGTTGAGGTTCCAAGGTCTATGCCTATGCAATGTGTAATGGTCATAGCAAATCATCCAATATTGCAACAGTAAAGGTAGCTTCTGGTATATTACGCAACTCATTTAGCTTATAGGGAACAAGTGACCTGGCGAGCTTATAGGGGTTTTCTAATTTTGTATTTTGAAGATATCGCAATAAATCAAGTGTTTGAGCTATCCCCAAGAATCTAGTCTCTACGATGTTTCCATTAGAGTCCAGAAATAAAATTCGGGCGAACTGAGATGCTTGATTTGCTGAACTTAAATGAGAAAAATATTTAAGAATATCTGATTTTCGCACTAGCAAGACACCTGTTGTCTGATTGCATATATTCATTAGCATTGTAATTGTAGATCCAAAAAGTATATTGGCTATAGTTCGTGTATCACTCTCTGCTTCAGGCAGCTTAAGGCCTCCAGAAAGTTCTAGCCATTTTGTTTTATGGGCATTGCCAGAAAAAAATGCTAAAGCACTAGCTATAATTGTGGGTGGTATAATTTGATTTTTACCTGGCAACGGATAAAGATCATGCAGCATATTAGCAACGCTCATTAAGTCAGAGGCCTTAAATTGATTTCTTGTCGAGGGATAATCTTTGCCTTTAGCTGTTTCCAATGTGCTATGAACATCAAAAGCTAGTTCCTGTAAATATGCAGCAAATTTAATCCCAAACGAGGGGAATATCGAGGAGAAATCAGTAAGCTTAGAGTATAATTTCCTGTCAAGCGCAGTTTCGTACAAAGATATGCGCTTATGATAGTCAATGACAAAAATATTTGCAGCTCTCAACGCTTCGGACAGAAAGGGAGATGCATTTTTCCCTAACACTTCAGGCCACGATACCGTTGATGAAATCTTTAAATTATCAACATACAAAAAAATAGTTCCACTATTATTAGCGAGTTCGCCTATTCGCTGGTCCGCATGAGAAGGATCATAATGAAGCGTATCGGGGGGATAATCTTCAGATTTATAAATAGGTTCTCCTGTGGAGCCATATACAATACTTCCAATTGGGTAGTGGTGATACCGCTCTGGGAATAGAAGAAGTTGCCTATTATTCCAGCTTGAATTTCGTATGACAAAGGATTCGGTTCTTGGAGATTTAACACTTGAATTCCAGGAGTTTTCAATATTACGCAGTAATTTTCGTTGTTCAACTTTTTGCTTTTCTGAGTTAATCGAGGAAGGCAGCATTAATTTTATTATATTAAGAAGATATGGTCTATTTACAATAAAAATATTTATAGTGTTTTGCTTAAGGGATGGCCAGATTGAGTGCTGAGAAAAAAAGTCAGTAGGCTCTGGGGCTAATCTAGCCATAGCCATTGTCATGGCCATTGCAGGTGAAATATAGGAATTTGAAATTGGAACAATTGAAATAGTTGAGCAAGCTTTTGTTTGCTTAAAGTCAGCCTCGGATACATAGTTAATTACTGATGTGTTTTCATTGGATTTTGTAGTTTCTATCATACCAAACCTAAATGGTTGGCCCTTGGAAATAACTAATGAAGTCATAATTAGAAAGGAGTTAGATTTTCAAGTGTGGGCGGCTGTTCAGGGAAGCACAGTGTTTGATGAGCCGGTAGAGAAAGTGATTCTGGATATTTACGCTGGGCCAAAAAAATGCAAATTTCACTAAAGAGTTGCGATGAGTCAATTGGGGCTGTAGTCAGCAAACAACGCAAGCTCTCTAGAATTTCTATAATAGTATTTACATTAAAATTTTCAGCGATGCATCTTTTGGCGACATCAATTAATTCTTTGGATTCCATTAGGTCAAGGTACTTTTTGGCGGCATTGCTATAACCTCGCTCTGAGAAATCTTCATGAAGTTGACCATCAAATATATCAATGTCTAGAGTTAGCAATAGGCTTGCCAGGTGTGAGAAATGTTCACTGGCTGTTTTGTATACAGCATTAAACTCACTAAGCTCATTCGAGCCGGCGATTGATCGGAAGGCAGTAGATTGCAATATGCCTTTTTCTTCAATGATGGCTTTAATGCGATTTAGCGCATTGTCAATATTTTCGTAAGCAATCTTTTGATCAAGATCCAATTCTATTAATTGAGACATTCCCTCAGTGTCAACAGGGTCGCCACGCCTTTTTGCATCCATCGCTTTAGGCGTTATTTGAGTACTGAATGTATTGTACTTGTCCGATGCATGCTCTGCTATTCTCTCTAATCTTGGAATTTCGATTCGAACTCTTTTTAGTTCGTTGTCTTTTTCCTGCAATTGCGAAGAAAGTTCTTTGTGCTTATTTAAAATAACTGAAAGTGTTTCAGCTTTTTCAAGTATGCTGTTAGCATGGATGGAAATATGAGATATCGCATCTAATGCTATGGGCATCCAGCTGAGATCGTACTTGCTCTCTCGCCGATTCATGCAAATAGCCTTGACACCTCAGTCCCCTAAGTATACCTAAAAATCTTCAACCTATAAACCAGCATCAATTCGGCTGATCTGATCTACCAGCGATTGGGCCTGAATCGTCTTCTGACAGCGCTCCAAAAGCTCTAATCGCAAGGCCTCAGGGCTTTCGATGCGGACGCCAGCCCCAAAGCCAAACAACCAGTTGCGTAGATCCACATCACGATCCACGGTCCAGCTGGGTAGATCCAGTTCCACTGGATAGGGGTGGCTGTCGGTTGGGGAACCAGGCTCCAGAACGTGGGGGGCCTTGGGGTGGTGCCACCAGGTGTCTCCTTTGAGCGTCCTTGAGTAGCGGGTGTGCTCGATTGGATAGCGCTGCAGCCCCTCACGGATGAAGGCAAAACACCAGCTCTGGCAACAGAAACGCAGGGTTACCAGTTGTTGAGCTCGTATCCGGGGGGTGGGGCTACAGAGCTGTAGTTGAGCCTCGAGGTTGGTGCCGAAATAGATCCCCCCACTGAGGTGCAGCAAGGTGGCAAGCCGCTCCAGGGCCCGCCGGTGGGCCCCATCATCTCGGCGGTAGCCCCGTTCGCTGCGGCGTAGGGCAAGGCGATCAATCCGTTCGGTGCGGATCAATCCCTCCTCTCTCCCTATCGCGTCTTCCTCATAGACCAGATACCACCCGATGTTGTGAAACAACAGCTGCAAGGGCCAGGCGCGAAAGCTGCCGCTAGGGCTGTCGGCAAAGGCCGCCACCGAGGCATAGCGCTCAAGCTCCACCCGGCGGCGTTCAACAATCGCTGTTTCAAGTAATTCAGCCTGGCGTTCAGCGGCCAGGGAATCTGGTCGCACCCAGGCACTGCTCACAATCGAACGGTTGGCAAAGGCCCGCACTGGCGAGTGCTGATCAACGGCAATCCCTCCCCAATGCAGGCGCTGTTCCAATTCCGCCAGTAAATCCTGGGCGGAGGGATCGGCTAAGCGACCTGCCGCTTGGCTCACCACCCCTTGGATTTCCCGTAAGCGATGGGCCGATAGCAAGGCCGTGCCGATGGCATAGCCATGGCGCACGTTGTCATTGCGGTTACGGAAGCCGTAGGGGGTGAGGATCTTTTCGATGTCCTTGCGCAGGGTGGCGGCTTCCCCTGGCAGATAGGCCCCTGGGGTTTCCTCCATCTCGGTGATGAGGTGCTCCGTCAAGGGGATGCCAGGGGTGCGATTAAAGGGTTGCTGCAATAAATGGCGCAACAAGCTGAAAACGCGGCTGAATACCGCCGCATCGCCCATGGGTGGGTAGCCCCCATTCACCCCACCCTGGGGATATTTAGGTGCTGCTGGCGGCTGAATTGAGGTGGCTACAGGTTGCGCCTGGCAAAAACCCTGGGCCTCCAGCCAATTCAGATCTGTGCGCAGTGCCATCGGATCTCCGTAGCACTCCCCATGGAGGCGCCGTAGGTAAGCGGCGGCGCGATCCGCCAGATCGCCCTCAGGTAGCGGCGACACGATTGCCTCCAATTCAGAGCGGGTGGCGGGGTCATCTGCAGCTAGGTCGGGGTAGGTGCTGAGCAAGCGCAGCAAAAAGAGCAAACGCTCTAAATCAAGCAAGCGCGAATAGCCGTGCTGCGTAAAGCGGTTTTCTCGGTTGCCGGCTGAACGGATGCGGTGGTCCAGCCGGGCCAGCTCATCGCGCAGTAGGGGTTCCAATTCCCGTACGTGGGTGGGCACCACCGCCACCAATGCTGCCATGCCCTCCGACCGGGAGGGCCCAAAAATTGGATCGGCCAGGGCTGCCGCCAGCTCCCGGATCACCGGCTCAGGCACCAGCCGTTTACGACTTTGGTTCCATTGCAGGCAAGTAGATAGCGGGGTGTAAAGCCACCAGCCGATCCATTCCACCGGGGCAGGAAGCTCTAGGGCCTGGGTGATCGCTAGCCGCCAGGGGCGGCGGGCATGGGTGGCATCAACAATCACCGGCACACCGGCGGCAACTGATTCACGAATCCGTTGGTGCAGCAGGGCCTCGATATCGCGCCAGGGGCCCTGCACGGCGGCATCGCCAAACAATTCACCGCGCACCACATCGGTGGAAAGCACCACGGCGCCGGTTAGGTCGGCCAGTACGCCCGCCAGGGTGGTTTTGCCACTGGCAGGGGGGCCGATCAGTAGATGGCACCGCAAGGGTTTGTCCATGGCTGCAGCTTGACGGCTTGCAGCAGGCATTTCAATGGCTTCCTGCGAATAAGCAAAGCAAGGGCACTGCAATGACAGGCGCTGCCTATGCAGCAGTGCTTATTCGTAGGAAGAAGAGGGGCAAGTTGCTCCGGGATCAAGAGGCTGCCTCCAGCCCTTGCCAGATGCTCCATGGGTCCCGCCTTGGTGTCACGACCCTCGTCAGCGCAGAAATACCGACCGCCGGAACTGCTGCAAGACATCCGCCTATTGGATCTGCTGGAGTTAACGGGCAGCTCGCTGCGGGCGGCGGCGCTATTGAACCTTTCCCAGTCCACGGTGAGTCGCCGTAGCCGTTTCGTTGCCAATGAACTGGCCTTAGAACTGCGCTCCGCCACCGGGTCGGGGGCATTGCGCTTTGGTGATGGCCCCTGTTTACGGCTGCTGCGCCGGGCAGCTAAACGCCATCGCCTAGATGCGGGCGTGGGCCGCATTGCTAGTGATGGCTGGCTGGCGGGATCCCTGCAAAACGTGCCCCAGGTTTTGGCGGTGCCTAATTGCTTTCGCCCCCTTGCCCAGTGGCACCAATTGGTGCGAGGCCATGTGCTCGATGGTGCCCTAGTCAGTGGCCAGGAATTACGCCAGCAGATCCCAGATTTACCTACTGCATCCATGGGCCCCAAAGCCTGGCCTTGGCAGGGCTGCATGCTTGTGCCGCTCAACACAACCCCCTTGCACCTGGTACGACGCCAGGCAGCTAACGGGTATTCCAGGTCAAGGCAGCGCTGGGGCACGGTGCTGATGCCGTCATTGCAATCCCATGGGGCCCTGGCTGCATTAGTGCGGCAGCAACAGCTCTACCCAAAGCACTTAGCCAGTGGCCATCAATCGCCCCAGGGATGGGCCAACGATTTGCGGGCCACTGCAGATCTTGCCCTAGTCACCTCCCATTGGGGCCAACAGTTGCAGGCCTGTGGCCTGGAACTTGAAACCGTGCATTTGCCCCAGCCATTGGAGCTGGAGCGCTGGTTACTGGTGCATCGACGCGACTGGCACAAGCATTCAGCATTAGAAGCGATGACTAGGAGCCTGTGTAACGCTCTAAACACAGAAAGCCAAGAGATCTAGTCATTCGATGCATATTTGCCATCTAAAAAGGGCGTACAGCTGCGCAACTGATGCGGTCCTACGGCGGCGGTGGGGCGGCTGTGGTCAATTGAGTTTGATCAAACCCACCAGCCGCTTAAATCCCATGCAAAGTTTGCATTCTTTGCCTGTTATGGCCGCCGGCCTTTTGGCAGCAACTGCCCTTCTGGCCACTGCTGGGTATGCAGAAGAGACTACTAAACCAGATGCAGTACCTGATCCAACGGGGTTTTACGCCACTTTGGGGGTGGGGGCCAGTTGGCCCCAGGATGTAAACGGCAATACCAATATCTTGGGGGTACCGGTAAATGCTAACTACAACCTGGGCGGTGGTTTTGCCGGTGAAGTGGGCGCTGGTTATGACTTTGGGCCAGTGCGCACTGAACTCACCTACAGCTACACCAACGCCACGCTTAATAACGTGACAGCCACTGCCCTAGGGGTAAGTGGCAGCAGCTCGATCAGTAATGGCAACGTCAACACCAACTCGGTATTGGTTTCTGCCTATCTCGACATCCCCACCAACAGTCGCTGGGTGCCCTATCTAGGTGGGGGCGTGGGCTACACAAACGTGGGCTGGGGTGCCGGCAGCCAGGGGGTGTTGGGTTATCAGGGCAAGGTGGGTTTGAGCTATCTAGCCAGCAAATCCACCGATATATTTGCCGAGGGCATTTACCAAGGCACCTCTGGATTCACAGTCAATGAGGTGAACTACGACCCGCTAGGCAGCTGGGGTGCCCGGGTTGGCGCAAGGTTGAGGTTCTGAGCAAGGCTGTAGCAGAATTGGGTGATTGAGGCTGGTGTCATGCCCCAAAACACCAAGACAGAGCACTGCATCATGGCGGATCGCGGCGCTTTGGTGTTTTGGTCGCCCGAGGAAGGGCAGCGCAAGCCAAGTACAAAGGTACAAATTATTGATGTAGTTGATCTGCAAGTAGCCACTGGCTACACCCGTGATCCCCAGGGGCGGTTGCTGCTTGAGGCTCACGGGTCGGTATCAGCAGGCCGTTCATGGTCCTGGGCAAAGGCCGCCCAGTTGATCCGTAATGACGCCAGACCCCACCGTTGGGTGGCGCTGCAATTGGATAAACGCGCCTGGGGATTGTTCTGGGCCGGTGGCGGGTTGCAACGCTGCTGCGAATTGCTTGCCGATCGCTTGAACGAGGCAGAAACCTGTACAGCCTTAGTTCCTGCCACGCCAGAAGCATTGTTATTACGGCTGCTGGATCTGGAGGCAGATACAGAAGAAGCGATAGCCCCCCAGCAACTCAGCACCCGTCCGGCCATTGGCCCCTGGATCGCGGGGCAGCCGAATCCGTGGAAGTTAGTGGCCTGGACGTCATTGGCCTGGCTTGCCGTGCTGGGCATCACCGTGGCCGGATTTCTGGTGGTGCTGGAGCGGCAAGATCGCAAGCTGGAGTTATTGCTGCAGCGCACGGCACCGGCCTCTGGGCCAGTGAAGCTGCTCAGGCCATGAGCAGTAGTTCGGCGCTTCCACTGGGCTAGGGGTAGTTGATCGCAAACTAGTTGACTGTTTTTCGCACGAGATTTGACAACACAACTGCGGCTCCCCCTAAGACTGAATTTAGGAACAACCAGACCCCAATGAGCCGCGAACGAGACCCCTATCGCATCCCCCGTGCCGGCTGGGAAATCGCCCCGACTGCCGGGCTGACTGCTGTTGATATAAACGGCAACCATGGGGCGCTGACCGGCGGAGAATTCATTGGCGAGCACACCCTTGGCGGCATGCTTGTATTTGCCATCTACCAGACCCTGCTCACGGGTTTACGTACGGAGGCAATGCGCAAACGCGGTGAAATCGATCGCAGCACCCAGATTCAAGTTATTACTGCAAGTGTTTGGGAGACCACCAAGCGTGGCGCAGCCGTTAGTGCTGTTTTAGGTGTCGTCCTCCTGGTTTTCCCTTGGCTTACCTTCCCTCTCACCTTGGTGGGGTACTTCGGGATTGGGAAGGCGTCAGTGGACCTATTCCATGCCTTCTGGGATGGGCTAAACGAACAGCAGCGGAGGGAGCTGCACCAGATGGCCTATGAAGCTGGCATCAATCTTGGTCAGTTGTTTGGGGATGGATCCGTAGCCCAGGGCATAGCAACTTGAGTTGCTTTTGGAAAATTATCTAAACTGCTACTTTGATTCCAATGCATTCTTCAGTTTGAGAGGCCCACTTGATTGCTTCTGGTAAGTCTAAATAGAGGCTTGCGTAAGACTGTCTGAGTAAGCCAGGAGACAATGCCCAGTCCCACTTTTCCCGTTGAATATTGGAAGCACCTGCAAGGAGCTGATCGACACTAGGAGGATCACAATGGCTTATATCTTGGAGAACCTTCATGACATTATCAACAGAAGAACCGCGCTTCTGCACTTCAACGGTAGGTCCGCTAGCAATAGCAGATATACCATGAAGGCCAAGCAAACAGGATAATGCCTCATTAGCATTGTCTCCCAGCCAAGTCAACAAAGTCATCTGCCCGCCTTGATCTATATACTTGGCACCCTTCATTCCCCTTTTTTTAAAGAAACTTCTTGCCTGTGACAAAAATTTGATAGCAACTTTATCTAAGTAGCCAGGAGTTTCCTCGGACAGGAGAAGTTCATGCATGCGTTGTCGGACTTTTGTGTGCACACGTCCTCGCCCCCCATCAAAGGCAGGTGGCGCGCCTCCTCGTGCTCGCTTGACAAAGATTACTTTCTTATCTTCATCAACATCTTCAACGATCCAAGTACGGCCAGCAAATAGTATCCTCTGGTCATTTTGCAACATCATCAAAACAGGTAGTGTTCCCAGTGTCTTGCCACCGGCAACTATCCGGAATTCCTCTGGGCTGCTAAATGCAGCATAAAAGGAATAGTGATTGACAATATTTTCTCCGATCCTGCCATGAAGCAAAAGTCCTGATGAATCTTGCATTAATAATTCCTTTTTGCCAAGATGGGTCAGAAGATCTAGAAAATCTCCTTTTGTAGTCCCTGAAAAGGGAGCACCATTGGAGCAAAGCAATTGATAAAGCGGACCGGCACGAGTACCGCCATTCTGTCCGATGACTGAGAGTATCTGTTGAATCAAGGTTGATAAATGTAATCCGTTGGGAACTGGCGGCTCAAACCACTTTTCAATCAATAAACTGATACAAGCAGTAAACTCAAGGGTACTCAGACGTAGATCATCAGCTAATGATGGATTGTTTTTACCATATTCATTTTCTACTACATAGCCCCTTAGAATCTCAGGCTCATTGTCACGGCGGCCGGATCGGCCAAGCCTTTGCTTGAGGCTTGCTACAGAAGGCGGTGGATAAATCTGGGCTACACTCTTGACTGCTCCAATATCTATTCCAAGTTCAAGGGTTGACGTACAGATAGCTGTAGCAGGATGTTCAGTTTGCTTTAACGCATCCTCTGTTTCCGACCTGAGCTCTTTAGACAAGTTCCCGTGGTGTGGCCAAAACTCATTCGGGACCTTGTTGGATTCGCAGAGTTCTTGCAATCTGTGTGTGAAAAGTTCTACATCCGTGCGTGAGTTTGGGAATATCAGGTTGTTAGACCCCCGCATTGCATTATACAAGCTCATGGCAATATGAGCCGGTGATATGCCTGGCTGCCTTGATGTATTGTCTGAACCAACTTCAGAATCTTCTGATTCTAATGCATTGGGTGAATCGCCTGTTGCTACTGCAGTCGAAGAGATTGCATGAGCTGGTTCTTCAAAGCCTCTAACTTTAATCAGAAGTTCTTTTGCTGCACTTTTGCTTTCAATAAGAGCCACTGCATCAGCTCTATTTGGACACATAAACTCTGCGGCTAGAGCCATGTCCCCAAGGGTTGCAGAAAGACCGATGCGCGTGACCGGCTTGGATCGAATCGCTTCAATACGATGCAAGAGAGACTGCAGCTGCTTTCCGCGTTCTGAGCCTATGAAAACATGAAGTTCATCGATAATGACAAATAAAAGTCGTGTGAATATCCCATAAAGTGATGATCCTTTGTTGAATAAAGTAGCCTCTAATGATTCGGGAGTAATCAGAAGTACACCCTTTGGGTTCTTTGTGAACTTGCTCTTAATGCTTGATGATATATCACCGTGCCACGGCCAAACTGGAATCCCTAGCGATGCACAGAGTCTTTCAAGTCGCAAAAATTGGTCATTAATTAATGCCTTTAATGGTCCAACATAAACAATGAGGCCGTTGGGATCTGTGGAGAGTAAGTAGCTAAGAGCAGGTAAGAATGCGGCCTCTGTTTTACCTGCAGCAGTTGCTGCTGCAATAATCGTATCGGTATCGCCACTTAGGATAACTGGGATCGCAAGTTCTTGTGCATCTCTAAGGGAGTCCCACTTTTCCGACCATATATAGTGCTGAATCCTCTTGTCAAGCAAAGAGAATGAATTGCTTTGAGTGTAAGTCATTTGCAATTCATTGGCCTACAGCTTGAACGAAGCAAAGTCTTCATCATTATCTGTAGGCACTTCGCCGTCCAACTCGGCAGCGGCAGCAATCTCCACATCTCCAACAATTGATTCCCATGATCTGCCAGGGTTTTGTTCCAGCAAAGCCAAAAGATCGGCAAAGCTCTTGATCGTTGTTCGAGGTGTGCGAAAATATGCATCTCCGATCCGTTTGGAGCAGTGAATCATGAACCCTTCAATTCCCTTGTCAGATATTAGATATTTTGCTTGATCGCCACCTGCATGTACGTGACGTATCTTGCCGAGTAGTAGATAAAATTCTTCTGGTGTAAGGCTTGAAAGGCGAACCACTGGTCCAGTGAAATCAACTAGCCCATCCTTGGCAAATGTATTCTCCGCTAACCGACCCTGGAGAGCAGGATAGCTGTAGAGGCCCCTGCGGGTATCCATCAAAAATTCTGGAGTACCTCCTAAAATAAAGCCAAGCCCAACGGCAGCACCCTGAAGTGTGTCATTTAAAATTCTAAGTATCTGCTCATAGTTACCATTGCGTGCCTGTGAATTAGATAACTTGTAGAGATTGACCATTTCATCAAGAGCCACAATCATTCCTGCATAGCCAGCCTCTTGAACAAATCTTGCCATGAGTTTGAGCTGGTCATACACAGTTGTATCATCAACAATCCCCCTTACACCCAGGGCGGCTTTTGCCTCAGTTTTTGTGGAGAATTCTCCCCGCAACCAGCGAACTGCATCTGCTTTAAGCTGCTCATTCCCTTCCTCAGCCCCACGGCAATAGATATTGATTACAGCTGCGAAGTCATATCCATTTACTAGTTCTGTTAGGTGTTCAAGCTTGTTGTGGATGACTTCCTCCACGGTTTTTTCAGTAACTCGTGCTTCGGCCTTGGATGTAGCTATAAATTTTTCAATTATACCTGGTAGTGCTCCACCGTCCGGTCTTGTCCTTGTGGATAACCTTCTCATTAGCTCTGAATACAATGATCTAGCTTGACCAGCACTTCCATGAAGCCTTCGGTCAGGATTTAAATCAGCCGAGGCAACAACTATTTTTTTCTCTAATGCTATTGAGCTTACAAGATTTAGAAAAAATGACTTGCCAGCTCCGTACTCACCAACAACTAAGCGAAACCCAGATCCTCCATCTGCTATCCTGGCAATATCGCTTAGTAGAGTTTCAATTTCACGAGTACGACCCACTTGAATTAAATGTTGGCCTACTTTTGGAACTACACCAGCGCGTAGGGAGAGAAGTATAGCATCGCGATCTTTAAGACGAATTGAAGTTGTTGGGTTCTTCATGGATTGAGTTTGCTCATTGCTTCAATGTTTATCTCTATAGGATAATTTCCTTCCAAAAATGGCACCTCAAGGATTTCATAGCTTGCTTCATTTATAGATTCGAGGGCTCCGTCAAGCAATAAATCAAGGGAGTTTGAGACTAAGGCTAGCTCAGCTCGGCTCCATTGTGGCCTATCCATTAGGCGCTTAGCAAGTGCACTTAGATTAGCATCTAAGCCCAGGATTGTAGATGATTCTGCTTCATCTTTGACATGGGAATCTGTAATCTTAGTATCTAATTCGGGGTCTAAGTCATTGATGTCTTCAGGATCACTAAAAATTTTGTCAAACAAAATAGCTGCACGCTCAGATTCTTCATTGATCTTTGCGATTTGCTCTCTGTCCAGTTTAAGTATATCCACTGAATCTGAGTCATCCTTGATCTCCTGTCGATATTGAGAGGAGGTCTCACTAGTTACTGTTGTTTTAGTGGCAATGATAATTTGCTTCAGATCCTTGCCTTGGCTTGCTTCCTCAGGAATTAAGTATTCACTCCCTCCCGACAGTGCTTGTGGGGCATTTACAATAACTTTAAACAAGTCTTTTTCCTCAGTATTCTCATCATTTTCTTCAACTGGTTGAACTAATTGGCTGTCGCTTGGACGACTGACAACACATCCCGCTTTGCCTAAATATTTAATTAAAAAGCTTTCGTTTTTGTCTAGGTATTCAACAAGAAAGCTTTCGTTGTTGTCCAGAAAATCCTTGATATCATTCTGGGTAATATTTGCTTGATTTGGCTTTGCATTGTTGAAACCTGGCCCATCATCAGCCTTGTTGATTTGACCTGGAGATGGTTGCTTTTCTGGGCTTTTGGTTTCAATATCATCCTGTTTATTGTTACGCTCAATTTTTGGCTGATCTTGGCGTTGAGTAGGCAATTTAATTTGTTTGGCCTGCAAATCAGGCTCACTCTTTGCTGGGAATGCAGTTTTGTTGATTGATGGTTTTCCAGTTTCAGCTTGAGTGTTTGTTGGCTGGACATCGGGAATTCTTTTTAACAGAAGCCTGGCGACTGCGTTAAGAATTTTATTGCCATTTGTCATGATTAATACAATCCCGGTTTCTCAACCTTCAGCGCTGCCGAGTTCTCCAGCACAATCCGCGCCGTCGCCTCATCGATTCCACCTGGTGCCCGCACCTGCACTTCAAGCGTCATCTCGATCTCCACTCCAGGTAGCGCCTGCAGGTGAGACATCACTTCATCGAGAAACTTACCCACTTGAGGTCCAGCAGTAACCGAACTGAGCTTCACCGAAGCGGTGTATGTGGTGGGCAACTTCGCTGTGATTGGAACTGGAACCACTGGCGGAGGGGAAATGATCCCTGGCCCTGGTGGAACCACTGGTTGGATGATTCCTGGCCCAGGTCCTACTGGCCCAACACCAACTGGCTGAGATGCCTGCCTCTTCCGCTCCTCCTCAGCAAGTCGATCCGACTCAATCTGGGCGGCGGCCACCTCGTCTTTCACCACCAAGCTGGTGAGGGAAGCAGGGCTGGTGCTGGAAGCCTGCTGGGCTCTTAGGCCTTTGTAACGCTTAGTCCCCTCATCGAAGCTGTCAGCCAGGTGAAAGGTGGTTTCACCAGTAAGGGCTGCCTGGGGATTTACCAGGGCAGCGATGATCACCTGATCAGTGGCAATTCTTGGCAGGTAAAGGTATTTACGGCTCCAGTCCACGAGGTCGCGCACGGCTACATGCGGTTTATCTACCCAAAGGAAACGGTTGAGGTCATCGCGGATTCGCCTTGCGCCCAGCTGCAGGAAAAGCATGTCTTCCTGCACGCTGCGCTCACTGGCGCGCTCAGCCAGGCTGCCCCTACCACTGGTGAGTTTCTTCTCATCCCAGAGGGCGCCACCAGGTCCGGGCTGGCTCTGGTAGGGAATCAGTAGGTGGCACCAGGTTTCCGGGATACGGCTGGCCACGGCCTGAGTGGCTTCTGCCACTTTGCCGATCGCCAGGTTCTTCTGGGCAACGGTGAGGTTTAGTTCCAGTTCGTTATCAAGAATGTGCTGCCATGCGCGGCGATCGGCCAGGGCATGGAAGAGGTTTTCGATGTTGGCTTCATCTGGAGCCAGGAAGATCAAAGTATTGGCGAACTGGCGAGGGCTGTTGCCGCGGCTCTGTAGGCAGGCAGCGGCCCACTGGTTGGCAGCGCTGGTCTGAACACCTCTGCGGTGGGTGAACTGCCCAGCCAATAGCACCAGCCGGGTTGCCGGCTCATCAGGTACGGCACTGTGCTCAATCGGGGCTGCATGGAGGCCGGCGAAGTCGCCGCGTTTTGAGGCCTCCTGGGCTAGCCGGCTATTGAGTTCGGCAAGCAACTCATCACGTTGGCGCAGGTAGCTCTCGCGGTGCTCTTCGGCTGTGCGGTTGAGGTTGGGGCGGGTGTCGATCCAGTAGCGGTCGCCGTCCTGCTGGATGAAGCGGCCCCGATCGCCAAGACGGCGTAGGGCATCACCGAACACGCCGATCGGCTCGCCTGGCATGACGCAGGCCAGCTTCACCCGCTGATCGCCGATACCCTTGCGTAGGGCATCCGCATCCGGGGCGGTGCCGATGTAAAGGGCACGGGCCACCCGCTTGCAGGCGCTAACGCGGCCGAAGTTGGGGTTCTCCGTATCCAGCCGGGTGGGGGTGGATTGGGGGCCATCCACATCCTGGGAAATGATCGGCTCCCACTGGTTGTCCAGGAAGCGGACCAGCTCATTCTTGACGTCGTTGTCGTCCAGCGGGATCGAGCTGGGCATGATCAGCAGGTCCTTGCTATTGCCGTTCCAGAGTCCCTCGAT
>Ga0114972_10001331_pt1 | contig 18552 bp, 17 predicted proteins | sample M_140807_EF_Meta_FD_87354 | JGI IMG/M metagenome (GOLD analysis project Ga0114972, IMG submission 87354) | Freshwater microbial communities from Lake Montjoie, Canada to study carbon cycling - M_140807_EF_MetaG | ecosystem: Environmental > Aquatic > Freshwater > Lake | place: Lake Montjoie... | reverse complement strand
GTTTCCTAGAAGGCCTGCGGGAACTGACGCGGGAACACGGTGCGCTGCTGGTCTTTGATGAAGTGATGACCGGCTTCCGCATCAGCTACGGAGGAGCGCAGGCGAAATTTGGCGTGAAGCCGGACCTGACCACCATGGGCAAGGTGATTGGCGGCGGTCTGCCTGTGGGGGCCTACGGCGGCAGGGCCGACATCATGGCGATGGTGGCTCCGGCCGGTCCCATGTATCAGGCCGGCACCCTCAGCGGCAATCCCCTGGCCATGACCGCCGGCATCAAGACCCTGGAACTGCTCAAGCAGCCCGGCACCTACGAACGGCTGGAAGCGATCACCCGGCGTCTGAGTGACGGCATCCAGGAGGCGGCCATGGCCGCCGGTGTGCCGATCACCGGCAGCCACATCAGTGCCATGTTCGGCTTCTTCCTCTGCCCCGGCCCCGTGCGCAACTTTGAAGATGCCAAGGCCACCGACAGCCAGCGGTTCAGCCGCCTGCATCGGGCGATGCTGGAGCGGGGCGTCTATCTAGCCCCCAGCTCCTACGAAGCGGGTTTCACATCCCTGGCCCACAGCGACGCCGATATCGACGACACCTTGATGGCGTTCCGCGAAGCCTTAATGGCGATCTCCTGAATCATCCAAGCCCATTCACTCGATAATCCAGACGAAAGGAATCAATAAAATTAGAATAACAACGGCGACAGCCTGCACTCTTTTATCTACAGCGTTGATGCTAATTTCGGCGTCAATTTTGTAATCTTCGTCGGCATTATTATAGCGATTAGTGGACCAACAAAAGAGAACAAAAACAGCGATGGAAATAAGATAGGCATAGAGATACAACCAGTCCAGGAAAGTAAGGTAGCTCAAGCCAGGAAGATTTCCTTGGTAACCCTGCTGCAGGAAAATAAGGGTTAACAAAGCCGTTGTTGGAATGGCCAATCGCACATCCCCCATGGCAGCGGGCAAGGTTGGGGACGCCAAAACAATCCCAATGATGACCAAAAGCGGCAAAATAAATTGGGCAAGGGCCGCAACAAAATTTGATTTATAAACCAACTTAAAATTTACCGAATTAAAAGCTGAGAGGTCGCCAACACCAAAAGTGGTGTTGTATTGATGCAAAAAGGGTTCAACGGTGACCGCATTTAGATCATAACCGTTGATATCGGCAAACTGACCCACCATCATTTTGGCAACATCAGTCTCGGGCTTCAGAGCAACGCAGGGGGGCCCCGATGGATAGCAGGAAAGACTATCTGGCTTGGGTTCAATCGTTAGCGGCAGCACAATATGGACGAACGGATAGCGACGCAGATCTAAATCATTCACATAGAAGCGACCCGAAAAACGAACCAATTGGTAATAACGACCCTCCTTAGCCATGTACAAAGGCTCAGTCGTATCGAGGGTCTCGGTCAGATTTGCTTCTTCGACAACGTTGGTAAACTCGATAATCTGTTCCAAGGGTATCTTATCAGCTTTAATAATTTTATCAATCGCTTCAGGCCACTTCAGCCAATACCAACCCTCCATCCAATAAACCTTATCCTTGAGCGAAAGCTGATGGACATTCTCAATGTGAACACCCAAATCTATAGTCCGATCTGGTGTGGAGTCGACTGATGGTATCTGCGTGGCATGATGCATCAATTGACGATTAATTGAAATATATTGACCACCATGGATTCGGCTTGATTTCAAAAATGAGGGTGCACGCGTGGACCCATGCAGGTCATTACGCATTCCGAAAAGAATCAGCACTGTGAGTGCAATGGCCAGAATGGCCAACAGGTAGCCAAAAAGTCTCGAGCGCCGCATCGCAGGCTTGAGCCAGATTGGTCTCAATTTAGCGAAGAGGTCAAGGTCAGGAATGAATGAAGCGCATTATGGGGTGTCTTTTAACGCCTAGGAGGACGTCAAGGTCAGGGGTTGGGCCAAGCTTTGATCAGCTTTACCGCGCATCAAAGCCGAGGGACGAATGCCATAGCGAGTCACAAAGTCACGGCTGAAGGCCGCCGGGCTCAAATAGCCGCAGGCCTGGGCCACGGCCGCCACGCTGGCCGTGGCTGGCGGATGCTGCAACATGGCAAGGGCCCGATCCAGGCGCTGGCGCCGCAACCATTGCATCGGGCCACAACCAAAGCGTTTGTTGAACATGGCCTGGATCGAGCGGCGGCTGTAGCAGCTGCGCTGCTCGATCTGGCTGAGGCTGATCGGTGTGTCGAGATGGGCCAGCAGCCACTCCAACAACTCGGATAGCGGGAAGGCTGCATCGGGATGCTGCCGGTCGCTCTTCAGCTCGCCACCCTCAAGCAACTCGGGCACCAGCAACATGGCCAGCAGCCTGAGGATGAGATCGTCGAGGCGCATCATCGAATGCAAGCCGCAGGCACTGGCCATGGCGGAGTTGATTAGCGCCAGGGTGCTGATCAACACTTGGTGCAGATGGTCGCGGCGGGGATCGTTCTTGCGACTGAGTAAGACGGGCTGGTTGATGGCCTCCTCCAAGGTCCGGAGACAGGTGTCTGGACCAGCAATGGCGAGGGCCACCGACGCCAGGGCATCGGGGGGAAAGCTGATCACGACCCCGGAGGTGAACGTGTTGGTGACCCTCAGGAGGGCGTGGCGGGCCGGAATGAAAAAGGCCGAGGTGCGGCTATGGAACGTCTGGCCACCGATGACATAGGTATTGACACCAGCCACGTAGGGGAGAATCAACTGGGCTTGCTTGCCCCCTTGAATCTCGACTTGCCCATCAATGGCAGAGCCCCAGGTGGCGAGCAGGGTGATTGGGCCCAGATGGATGCCACCAGAATGGTTTTGAAAGGCTTTGGGTTCAGAGGGGGTATCCCAATGGCAAATCCGAACCGGCAAAAAACTCTGGAGTGCGGATCCGTGGTCAACAGGATCAACGCACTGCTGAGAACTAGCTGGAAGATTAAGGAATGGAAAGTGAGCTGGTGGCTCCTTGAGCTGATCCATTAAAGCAAGGGTCAAAGTCAACTGGGTTTTCCAGACTTAATCAGTTTGATTAATTCAGCCTAAATCACCGGGCTCTGGCGGCGCACCTTGGAGGGCCGTTGGCCAAAACGTTTCAAAAAATCACGGCTGAATGAGGATTGGGAAAGATAGCCGCAGGACTGGGCCACCTGGCTAAGACCGAGCTGCCCGCGGGACTCCTGCAGCAGGCGCATGGCTTTATCGAGGCGCTGCTGCCGCAGCCACTGCATCGGCCCACAGCCGAAATGCTGTTTAAAGGTGTACTGGAGCGAGCGGCGGCCATAACAGCTGCGCTGCTCCAGGTCGGTGAGGCTGATGGGTTGATCGAGGTGGGCCATGACCCAATCGACCAAATCCCCATGGGGGAAACTGCCGGAGGCTGGGAAGTAAGGGCTGGGCGCAGGGCCGGTCTGGAAGAGCTCGGGGACCAGCAGCATCACCATCAACCGTTTGATCAGGTCATCCAGTCGCATCATCTGATTGACATCTCCCAGCGCCTGCATGGCGCGATCGATCAAGGCCAGGGTCTGCATCAACAGATCATGCAGATGCTGGCGGCTTTCGTCGCTGCGGCGCCCCAGGATTCCCGGCTGGTCCAGAACCACCATGAAGGAGAGAGAATCGAAGGCCGGACCGGCGATGGCGGCGGCCACGGGCACCAAGATTTCAGGATTGAAGCTGAAGATCACACCTGAGCAAAGAGTGCAACGCAGATGAATGCGCAATTGGTGGGCTGGAATATAGAGCGAGGAATCACGAAAGACATAGGTCTTGGCATCTATTTTAAAGCTATTCGTACCGGCCAGATAGGGCAGAATCCACTGGGCCTGGGATTTCTGCTCGACGTGTCCGTCGATGGAGGATCCCCAGGTGGACAACAGGGTGAGGTCGCCGAGACGAACAATGCCTGATTGATTATAAAATGTTTCGCTCTCCGGGCCCAGGTCCCAGGCCCAGACATGCAAAGGCAAAAACTTACTTAAAATTTCACCAAAGGTGTCCGGCTGCTCGGGCTTGAGCGACGCACCAGGCAGGCTCAGAAAGGGCAGGGTGATTGGACTGGAACTCTGCTGCGGACTCTGGGGTGAAACGGGCCCGGGAGGCATCAACGACGAAAAAACGAATTCGCATCTTAGCGGGTCTTACCGAATTTACCGCCAAACAAGGGGGGCATTAACGCAAAGAAAGGCAATAGGCGCAAAGACCGGGTTCGGGACTCCTGGCTTAACTGGCTTTTATGATCCATAGCCTCAACTTGGGCCGGCCCAAATCAGGGCACCATCACCCCATCCCATGCCCCTTAACGAATACCGCCCCGGCGAATCCTTTCCCGGGGTGATTGGCCGCACCGCCGATGTCTCCACCCCCGCCTGGCCGATGCCGAACCGGGCCAGGGAAGGAGCCCCCAACGTGCTCTACATCGTTCTGGACGACACCGGCTTCGGCCAGCTGGGGTGCTATGGCAGCCCCATCGCCACCCCCAACCTGGATGCCCTGGCGGCCGATGGTCTGCGCTTCAACAACATGCACACCACGGCGCTCTGCTCGCCGTCGCGCTCCTGCATGCTCACCGGCCGCAACCACCACTCCAACGGCCTGGCCTGCATCACCGAGGGGTCCATGGGCTTCCCCGGCTCCAACGGCATCATCCCGTTTGAGAACGGCTTCCTATCGGAAATTCTGTTGCAGCACGGCTACAACACCTATGCCATCGGCAAGTGGCACCTGACCCCCGCCGAACAGACCTCGGCAGCAGGCCCCTACGACCGCTGGCCCCTGGGTCGGGGCTTCGAGCGCTTCTACGGCTTCCTGGGGGGTGACACGCACCAGTACTACCCCGAACTGGTGCAGGACAACGCCCAGGTGGAGCCCCCCGCCACCCCGGAGCAGGGCTACCACCTCACCCCCGATCTGGTGGCCAAGGCCAGGGCCATGATCGCCGATTCGAAGCAGGTGGCGCCCAACAAGCCCTTCTTCATGTACTTCTGCACCGGCGCCATGCACGCGCCCCACCATGTACCGAACGAATGGGCCGATAAGTACAAGGGCCAGTTTGATGGCGGCTGGGATGCCTACCGGGAATTCACCTTTGCCCGCCAGAAGCAGCTGGGTATCATCCCGGAGGACACCGTGCTCTCGCGGCACGACCCCGATGTACCCGACTGGGATGGCCTTTCGGCCGCAGAAAAACGCCTCTATGCCCGCATGATGGAGGTGTTCGCCGGCTTCCTGGAGCACACCGACCATTACATCGGCGAGTTAATACGTTTCTTGAAGGAGATCGGCGAATACGACAACACGTTGATCATGGTGATCTCCGACAACGGCGCCAGCTCCGAAGGGGGCCCGACGGGTTCGGTGAATGAGGGCAAGTTCTTCAACAACGTGCCCGAAAACCTGGAACAGAACCTGGCCGCCATCGACGACATCGGCGGACCGAAGTACTTCAACCACTACCCCTGGGGCTGGACCCACGCCGGCAACACCCCGTTCCGCCGCTGGAAGCGCGAAACCTATCGGGGTGGCACCAGCGATCCGTTCATCGTCAGCTGGCCCCAGGGCATCGCCGCCCGGGGAGAGGTGCGTTCCCAGTACTGCCATGCCATCGACATGGTGCCCACGGTGCTGGCGGCCCTCGGCATCAAGCCCCCCACCGCCCTCCGGGGTGTCACCCAAAGCCCCATCGAGGGCTTCTCCCTGGACTCCTGCTTCGCCGATCCGGACGCGCCGAGCCGGCATCTCACCCAGTACTTCGAGATGTTCGGCCACCGCTCGCTTTATCACGATGGTTGGCGGGCGGTGTGCCCCTGGCCGGGGCCCTCATTTACCGAATCGGGCCGCCGCTTCGGCGATCCAATCAGCTACGACCAGCTGATCCAGCTTGATGCCCACGGCTGGGAGCTCTACAACCTCAACAGCGACTTCGCCGAAACCACCAACCTGGCCGAGGCGGAGCGGGACCGCCTGATCGCCATGATCGGCATGTGGTACGTGGAGGCGGGCAAATACAAGGTGCTGCCGATCGACAGCCGCGGCACCCAGCGCTTTGCCGTGGAGCGCCCCCAGATTGCCGCCGACCGCCAGCGCTACATCTATTACCCCGGCACCCAGATGGTGCCGTTGAATGCGGCGCCGCGGGTGTTGAACCGGCCCCACTCCATTTCGGTGGAGATCGAGGTGCCCGAGGCCGGGGCCGAGGGGGTGCTGTTCAGCATGGGCGGCAACGATGGCGGCTTCGCCTTCTACGTACAGAACGGCTTACTCACCTATGGCTACAACTATGTGGCCGAGCAGTTCTTCCATGTGCGCTCGAGTGGGCCGATCCCGGCAGGTCACCACATTGTCAGCGCCCAGTTCACCCCCACCGGCCCCGCCGATTTGGCCAACGGCAAGGGCACCCCGGCCAAGGTGGTGCTGTTTGTCGACGGCCAGGCGGTGGGTGAGGGCGATCTGCCGGTGACCATCCCCCTCAGCCTGGGCCTGGCGGCCGGGGTGGCGGTGGGGTCCGATCCGGGTTCGCCGGCCCTGCCGGATTACAAGCCCCCGTTCGCCTATGGCGGCCAGATCAAACGGGCGATGGTGGATGTGACCGGCACGCCGATCGTGGATATGGAGGAGAAAATGCGGGAGATCCTGGCCCGTCAGTAGGGCGTCGCCAGGGGATCGATCCACCCAAGACCCCACCACCCGCCATGGCCGAGGGCCAGCCGAGCCAGCGCCGCTTTCAAGCCCATCCCCTAAGGCAAAGCCCCCAAGCCCCCCTGGTGCCAGGGCACTTCCAGCAACTGCTGGGGGTCCTGGTGGGGGCGGGACTGGCCTACGGGCTGACACGCCATCTGGCGGCCCTGCCCTCCACTTTTCTCACGGCCACGCTGCTGGCGGGGGCCTCGATCCTGAGTGGCCGACACTTGACCCCCTGGGCCTGGTGGGGGGTGCTGGGGGCCGGCTGCGGCGGACTGCTGGGCACCGCCATGGTGGTGGGCCAGAAGATCCAGACCAGCCACCCCCACGAGGGCCGGGGGCTGCGGCTGGGAATCGTGGCTTGCCTGATGGTGGCGGGGGCGATCGGCGGCGGCAGCCTCAGCCGCGACGCTAACCACCCGGACCGTCGCCCTCCCAAGGACACCCTGCGCAGCGCAAGCGCCCTGTGCACTGGCATCTTTGCGGTTTGGTGACTCTCACCTTTTTGCACAGCGGCCTGGATCCGGCCCGCACCGTCTCCAGCCGGCTGAGCACGGCGCTGACGATCCTGGTGCTGGCGTTGACGGGACCGGGGTGGCTGGTGCACCTGCTGGGCAGTAGCTGGCGGGGGAAGGGTGGGGGCGGGCAGGCCCCACCGGGCCGATTCCCATGCGACACACCCTAGGCGACTTTAATCGCAAATTCTTAATATTTGGGTCCATGGGATTGGCGCAGACAAAAACTGCGTCCTTGTGCTAAAATTCTTAAGACTGTTTTTGTCATTCTTAAAATCCCATGTTCTTTAAGAATTTTGCTTTAACTGGAGCCCTTGGATTAGCAACTTCTTCCGCAGGCCTTTTCATGCACATGCCTGCTGCACAAGCTGCTTGCTTAACAACTACGCCCGAAACTCCCACGCCGGATAACAACTGCAGAACTTACGACAACGCCGCATCGCCCACGATTGCAACCCTGCACTTTTCAGACACCAAGTTTACTTCGAATAATTACTACCAGATTGCCGGCAATGCCACAACCTTTAGCAATTTCTCAAATTGGTCATATTCGCAAGACGGTACTAACTTTACCCCTTTTACTCCAACTCTTACCAGTAGCGGTGGCTTCACTCTCTCGCAGGTCTACTCCCTAAATCCCATAGGCAATCCCTTTTTCTTAAAGGTAACCTTGAACCCTGCTGCTACGCCAAATACTAACTACAATTTTACTCTCTATAGCAATAGTGACGGAAACTTTGACAGTAACGGAATTTTAAATAATAATGCTGGTAACAACGATTACACGGCCTTAACGCGTACCTTCGCGCGTGTTGACGATTCCGCGGCACCCGTTCCTGGAGCCCTACCTGTGCTGGGAGCGTTTGCCGCCTTTGGCTATTCCCGCAAAATCCGCAAGGCAATCCGTAAAGCTGGTTGATCTTGGTTTCTGCTGCAACCGTCTCCTCTTAAAGGGGAGACTTTTTTTTGCCTAAATCTTGCACATCATTTTCTCAGCATGACAGAATTTCCCAAACAACTCAGCGAAGACATTGATGCGTATTCTGAGGAAAATAAAAAGCGAAAAAGAATAGATTTTTCCAGCCAAAATCGCTTGAAGAGAGATGCTGCTAATGCTTTGAAGTGGGCATCCATTGCCTTGATCGGCATTTTCTTTGCATCAGTCATCTCCAGCATTTTGCCGATTCAGCTGCTCAATCCCCTATGGCAGGACAAACTAATCAACAGCATCCGTGGCGGTGCCAGCTTCCCCCTAGAGGCAGTGTTATTCATGATGCTGGCCTGCGTGTTGTCTCCAAACAATCCGGTCTTAATTAAGTATTTAAAGTGGATGAGGGCATTCGCGGGGACAATGGCATTGATATTTCTTTTGATGATCCCGCTACAGCTTTATACCGGTTTTAAGGTGATTGGGGGCCGTACCACCAGAGAATTTGAATCATTGGCCGCTCTGAAAAGGGGTGCCTTCGCCATTGATCAATCCGTTTCAGAGGACGATTTCAGGGCTGCCCTTGGCTCCATCCCTGGGGCTCCTCCCCTCCCCGCTACCAAACTCACCGAGACCATTCCAACCCTCAAGGCCAATGTGTTGAGGCAGATCAATCCCCAGATTAAGCAGCTCGAAACCCTGATCAACGAACAGCGGAGCAAACGCACCGAACTGTTTATCGGCTTCAGCATTCGCGATGTGTTCATCTGCCTTCTCTATGCCCTCGCCTTCGGCGCCATGGCGAGAAAATCGTTCTTCTTGAACTTCACCCCCAGAAAATCTTCGCGGCGCCTTCTGAATAAGAATTCTGCCCAATAACCAAGGTCGATCCCCTGCGCTACGACCCGCCCAAGTGACCCCAGGCCGCCAAGCCCCCCATCCATGACACCAGCCAGCAGCTCCGTCCCCACGGCGATCCAGCCGACGCCGCTGAACCCCTATCGGGCCTGGCTGCGGCGGGTTCCCGTCAAGTGGCGGGTGCTGCTGGCGGTGGCGCCATTCACGTTGTTGTTTGGGCTCTTGGAGGCGTTGTTCCATCATCTGGGCTGGGAATTGTGGAAATTCGACTCCCTGACGGGCGCGTTGCTAGGGGCCGCCAGTTTCATCCTGGCCCTGGTGTTAAGCGGCACCCTGGCCCAGTACCACGCCAGTGAGGACATGGTGCTGGAGCTGGTGAATGAAGCCGAAGCCATCAACGATCGGCTGGCCGTCCATGGGGCGACGACCCCCGACCTGGATACCGCCAGGATTCGATCGGCCCTGGTGGTGGCCCTGGAAGCGATGCGCCTCTGGCTGCTGCAACAGGCCCCCTGGGAGGCGGTGCAGGCGTCCCTGAACCAGTTGAACGCCAGCCTGGCGGCCCTGGAGGCCGCTGGCCGCTCCGATGCCAACAATCCCAGCCTGGCCAATCTGGCCAAGATGCGCCTGTTGCTGAGCCGCATTGCCAGCAACCGCGATCATGATTTTATCGCCCCGGCCTATGCGTTGCTGGAGCTTTTTTTACTGGGAGTCGTGGTGGCGTTGTTGCTGATCGGGGCGGATAATTTTGGCGAAAATCTGGTGGTATCCAGCTTTTTGTTCACCTCCTTTCTCTATCTCGTCTTTTTGATTCGCGATCTCGACAATCCCTTTGAATACAACGGCAGCAGCAGTGTCGATGTCGACCTGACTGCGTTAGAGCATTGCGAGCAACGGCTGCGTCAGGATCTTGAATCGAGCACCCTGGCCTGAGGGGATTGAGCGCCGATGCGTCCGTAACCCAACCGCCCCAGCAGGGGGCCCGCCATGGCCGTGGTGATCAGGGCCATCATCACCATGATCGTGAACAGCGCCGGGCCGATCACCCCCAGGCTCAGGCCCACGTTCAACACCACCAGCTCGGTGAGGCCGCGGGTATTCATCAACCAGCCCACCGCCTGGGCCTCCCGGGCGGGCAGACCCGCCAACCGCGCCACGCCCCAGCAACCCAGATATTTGCCGCCGATGGCGACCACCAGGACCGCCCCCAGGGCCAGCAGCATGGTGGGACCCTGCAGAATCGACACCGTGGTGCGCAAGCCGCTGATGGCGAAGAAGATCGGCAGCAGCAAGGTGACCACCAACTGCTCGGTTTGCAGCTGCAGGCGGCGCTGCAAGGGGCCATAGCGGGGCAGGGCCAATCCAAATAAAAAGGCGCCAAAGATATAATGGACACCGGTCAACTCGGTCACGATCGCCGAAAGGATCGCCCCAGCCAGCACCAGGGCCAACAGGGCCGGATCCAGTTGACGCTGGCTGCGGTAGTGGCGTTCGAGCCGGGCCATCAGCGGCCGCAGGCCCACCAGCAACACCAGGGCCCAGAGGCCGGTGAGCAGTAAGGCGGGCCAGGCCCCAGCCAGGCTGCCGCTGTGGCTGAAGGAAATCACCCCCGCCAACAGCAACCAACCGAGAATGTCGTCGATGGCGGCGCAGGTGATCACCAACTGGCCCAACGGAATCGCCAACAAGCCCCGTTCCTTGAGGATGCGGGCCAGCACCGGAAAGGCCGTAATCGCCATGGCCGTTCCCATGAACAACGAACCGGTCACCATGTTCTGGTGGGGCAGTAAATCCGGGGCGACTTGCTCTAGGGCCAGGCCCAGCAAGATCCCCAGCAACAACGGCAACAACACCCCCACCAACGACACGCGACTGGCCAGGGGCACCCGGCCCCGCAATTGCTCCGGCTGCACCTCCAGCCCAATCAGAAACATGAACAGAATCAATCCCAGCTGGGCCAGCAGGTTCAACTGCTCCAACACCGGCGCGGGAAACAACAGCGATTGGCTGGCGGGCAGCACGGCCCCCAGCAGCGACGGGCCCAGGGCAATGCCGCCGAGGATCTCGCCAATCACCGGCGGCTGGCCCACCTGGGCCAGCAAGCGGCCCAACAGCTTGCTGACCACCATGATCAGGGCCACATCCACCAGCACGGTGGACAGGACGGAGAGGGGGGGCAGGGCCGCGGAGAGACCAGGAAGGGTCGCGAACGTCACCCGCTTCAGGTCTCCGCCGCGTGGTAACTGCTGCGCACCAGGGGGCCACTACGCACCTGGGCAAAGCCCAGGCGGCGGGCCGTGGCGGCCAGGGCCTCGAACTCTTCGGGCAGCCAGTAACGGGCCACCGGTATGTGGGCCAACGAGGGCCGCAGGTACTGGCCCAGGGTGAGCCGCTGGCAATCGACGGCCCGCAGGTCCGCCATCGCCTGCTCGACCTCCGCCACCGTCTCGCCCAGCCCCAGCATCAATCCCGACTTGGTGGGGAGATGGGGGGCCTGCTGCCGTGCCGCAGCCAGCAGGCCCAGGGAGCGCCGGTAGGTGGCGCCCCGGCGCACCTCGCCCTGCAGCCGCTCCACCGTTTCCAGGTTGTGGTTGAAGCAGACCGGCTCCGCCGCCAGCACCAGGGCCAACCGCCGGGCCTGGGCCGCCCGACCCTCGGCCTCATCGCGGTGGCCGCCCCAGAAATCCGGGGTCAGCACCTCGATCTGCACGGCCGGATCCCGGCGCCGGATCGCCGCCATGGTGCCTGTGAACAGGCAGGCGCCGTGGTCTTCCAGGTCGTCGCGGGCCACGGCCGTCAGCACCACATAGCGGAGCTGCAGGGTGCTCACCGCCTCGGCCACCCGCTCGGCCTCGGCCGCGTCAAAGGGCGCCGGAGCTTCGCCCTTGTCCACCTGGCAAAAAGCACAACTGCGCGTGCACACCGGCCCGCCCAACAAGAAGGTGGCCGTGCCGGCCGCATAGCACTCGGCCCGGTTGGGGCAGCGGCCCTCCTCGCAGATGGTGTGCAGCCGCTGCTCGCGCACCACGGCCTGCACCCCCTCCAGGGCGGAGGCATCTCCCACAGGCCGCCGCAGCCATTCGGGCAGGCGTTCGCTGGGCCGTTGGTCGCTGTAGCGGGTCCTGGGTTGGGCCATGGTTGGGTTTCATTCCACGGGGCGTCGGCCCTCAAGGGCACGGGCCAGGGTCACCTGATCGGCGTACTCCAGCTCGCCCCCCATCGGCAAACCGTAGGCAATCCGGCTCACGGTGGTGAAGGGCTTGAGCAAGCGGGCCAGATAAAGACTGGTGGTGTCTCCTTCGACGCTGGGGGTTAGGGCCAGGATCACCTCCTGGATGTCCTCCTGGTCGATGCGGCGCACCAGGGGCTGGATTTTCAACAGCTCGGGCCCGACCCCATCCATGGGCGAAATCAGGCCCCCCAGCACGTGGTAGGCGCCGTGGTACTCCCGGGTGCGCTCCATCGCCAGCAGGTCGCGGGAATCGGCCACCACACAGATCTGGCCATTGCGACGATCCTCCTGGCGGCAGAGGTCGCAGAGGGGTTCGGCGGAAAGATGGAAACAGCGCTGGCATTCGCCCACCTGGCTGCGGGCGGCCAGCAGGGCCTCGGCAAAGGCCTGGATCTGCTCCTCCGGTTGGCGCAGCAGGTGTAGGGCCAGCCGTTGGGCCGTGCGGGGACCGATGCCGGGCAGACGCTCGAACTGGTCGATCAACCGGGCCAGGGGTCGGGTGAAACCGCTCAGGGCTATGCCGCCATTGGCTCAAATCTAGGCAAGCGGCCGCCGGGTCAGAATGGTGCCGCGCTCATCACAGGTCCATGGCAGCCCCCCCCGCCCGTGCCCTCCCCCAGGCGACCGGATCCCCCTGGGGACCCTCGCTCATCCAGCCGCTGCTGGCCCTGCTGCTGGCGGTGACGGTGGCCCTGGGGGCGACGGGCTGCAGCGCCATGGCCGCCGGCCTCAACACCTTCCAGAGCCCCGACGGCCGCTACGCCTTTCTCTATCCCACGGGCTGGACCCGGGTGCAGGTGAACGGCGGCCCCCAGGTGGTCTTCCACGATCTGATCAACAGCGATGAAACCCTCTCGTTGGTGATCTCCGAGGTCAATAGCACCAACGAACTGGAAAGCCTGGGCAGCGCCGTGGCCGTGGGCGAAAAACTGGGCCGCATCGTCATCGCCCCCGAAGGCAGTGGGCGCCAGGCCGAGCTCGTTAAGGCTTCCGAACGGCAGCAGGGTGGCCGTACTTTCTACGACCTGGAGTACAGCGTGCACCTGGCCGATCGCACCCGCCATGAATTGGCGACCGTGGTGGTGGACAGGGGTCGGCTTTATACCCTGGCCACCAGCACCAATGAGGCCCGCTGGTCCAAGGTGAAGCCCCTCTTTAAGCAGGTGATCGGCTCTTTCCGCCTGCAGATCTGACCGTGGCCGATCCAGGCTGCCTGACCCTGGATCCGGTCGTCGTCGTTAGCGCCGCGCTCCAGCTAACCAGGACCAGATCAGAACAAATAGCGTTCGACTGCTGATTTGGCTGGGGATTGACCCTGGGAGTCCCGAGGGCTGTCCTTTTCGGCCCTCTCTTCAGTCGCCCTATCTTCAGGGGCCCCGAGCTTGCCGGTATCAATATCTTTGTCGCCAGCGCTCTCTTTGGGGTCAGACAGGGGGCTCGACTCGATCGGCTGGGGCCAGTCGACCTCCCAATAGCTGATGCCATTTTGATCAAAGGGCCTGCCGCCAAGCTGCCTGGTGTGCAATTGCGTGCCCCCCAGGGCCGTCACCATGCCGCCCAGATCCATGGGCCCCATGTCCGTTTGCACCTCCTTGCCCATCATCACCAGCAGGGCCGGCAAACGCACGAGGGTTTCAGGACGGCCGAGCTTGGCAAAGAGCGCACGGAGGGCGAGCTGCTGCCTTTCGAGGCGGCCGATGTCGCCGACTTCATCGTGGCGAAAGCGCAGGAAACCTTCGAGATCGGTTCCTTTGAGGGTCTGGAGGCCCGGCTGAAGATCAATATGTAATCCTTGGCTATTATCAACATATTCCATACGCTTTGGCACATTGATCTCCAGGCCACCCAGCCTATCGCCAAGGCTCCTGATGGCCGCCAGATTAATCACCATATAGTGCTGAATCGAGCGTCCCATCCGGGCCGAAACTTCCTGCTTGACAGCATCAATCCCGCCGAGGGCATAGAGAGCATTGATTTTGATCGGTCCGTAGGTTTCGGCTTCGATATAGGAGTCACGAGGAATCTGAACCACATCTGTCACCCCTTCTTCCACCTTGATCAAGGCGATCACGTCCGTATTGCCCCCGCCCACATCGGTGCCGAGCAGCAATAGGGTCTGGCCCTCACTGTTCATCCAGCCGCGGAAGGCCCCCGGCAAGGCCGTCGCCTGCTCCCCGGAGCGTTGCTGAAACAGATGGGCCAGGGGTTGGGCCGCCAAAACCCCAACTAGCAGGCCCACGGGCATGGCCATCAGCACCAACAGGGCCCTGGAAACCAGCAGCTGACGAAGCCGGGAGGGACTAGGAGGCAAGGGAGGAGGCGGTTGGGGTGGGGGCATGGCAGGGCCGTGACACTCAGTGCGTCAACGACGAAGTGGAAGTCAGTCCGGCCTGAACACGCCAGAGATCGGCGTAGGCCTGACCCCGCTGGAGTAGGTCGTCATGGCGTCCAGTCTCCACGATGCGGCCGTTCTGCATGACCACGATGCGGTCGGCGCGCCGGACCGTGCTGAGACGGTGGGCAATGACGACAGTGGTGCGTTGCGCCGTGATTAGATCCAGGGAGCGTTGGATTGCCGCCTCCGTTTCATTGTCAACGGCGGCCGTGGCCTCATCAAGAATCAGTACTGGGGGGTCCTTGAGAATGGCCCGAGCCAGGGCTAGGCGCTGGCGTTGCCCCCCCGAGAGCCTCTGGCCCCGTTCACCCACAATCGTGTCGTAGCCGGAGGGAAGCGCTGCAATGAAGCCATCGGCCTCGGCCAGCCGCGCCGCCTTTTCAATCGCCGCCCGTGGCGCCCCGAAGCTTCCGTAGGCAATGTTCTCGGCGACGCTGCCATGGAAAAGAAACACCTCCTGGCTCACCAGGCCGATGGCCCGGCGCAGGTCATCCAGACGCAGACTGTCGATGGGAACCCCATCCAGCAGGATGCGTCCAGCGTTGATCTCATAGAGCCGCAGCAGCAACTTGACGATGGTGCTTTTGCCGGAGCCCGTGGCACCGACGATGCCCAGGGTTGAGCCGGCCGGCACCACAAGGGTGAGTCCCTCCAGCAAGGGGGGCCGCTCGGGATAGGCGAAATCAACCCCCTCAAAGCGCAATTCCCCCCTAACCCCAGCCAGGGGTAGGGGGCGATGGCCCGAGGGAATGGCGATGGGTGTATCCAACAGATCCAACACCCGGTTGGTGGAGGCCATGGCCCGCTGGTAGTCATCCAACGTGCGTCCCAAGGTGGTGAGGGGCCAGAGCAGGCGCTGGGTGATGAACACCAAAAAGCTGTAGGTGCCAACGGCAATGACGCCGCGCCAGGCCTGGAGGCCACCCACCACCAGAATCGTGATAAAGGCAAACAGAATGGCGTAGCGAATCAGGGGCACAAAGGCCGCCGAAAGGCGGATGGCCCGGCGATTGCTGAGGCGATAGTCATCGCTGAGCCGCTCCAGCCGCTGGCGTTCCCAATCTTCCGCCACATAGCTCTTAATTGTAAGAATACCACCGATATTATTGGCCAATTGACTCGCCATATCACCAGCTTTTTCCCGTACCTCCAGATAACGGGGCGCCAAACGGGACTGGAACCGCAGCGAACCCCACAAAATCAGCGGGATCGGCAAAAAAGAAAGGCCCGCCACCATTGGCGAAAGCGCCACCATACTGGCTCCCACAGCCAGCACTGTGGTGATGAGCTGCAGGATTTCGTTGGCGCCTTGATCGAGAAAGCGCTCCAACTGATTGATATCGTCATTTAAAACAGCCAGCAGTTGACCGGTGCTGCCCGCTTCGAAAAACCCCATCTCCAGGTGTTGGAGATGGTCATAGGCTTCGATTCGGAGCTCGTGCTGGACGGTCTGGGCCAAGTTGCGCCAAAGCAAGCCATAGAGGTATTCGAATAGTGATTCGGCACTCCAAATCACAAACGAAAGCAAGGCCAGCACCGTCAGCTGGGCGGGCACCGTTCGGGCTCCGAACTGGGCCAGCCAGGAATACTGCTGCTTGACCACTACATCCACGGCCAAGCCGATCAACACCGGCGGCGCCAGGTCAAAAAGCTTGTTCAGGATCGAACAAAGGGATGCCAGTCGCACCAAGCGAACATGGGGGTGGAGGCGACTGAGGAGCCTCCCCAGCCCCCTGGTCTCGCCGCCATTCCCGCTCATCGAGACGACCTGCTCACCAGCGGTTGCCGCCGGCCTCGGAACGACCACCAGCGCCGGCGCCACCACCGCGGTTGCCGTAGCCACCACGGCCACCGCCACCGCCGCCCGTTTCCCTGGGGGTGGCCTTATTGACCCGAATCATGCGCCCCATCCATTCCACGTTCTGGAGGTCATCAATCGCCTTTTGCTCAGAAGCATCGGAATCCAGTTCAACGAAGGCAAAGCCACGCTTGCGGCCCGTATCGCGATCGAGGGGGAGGCTGCACTGGCGCACTTCACCGTACTGGCTGAAGAGATCAAGTAGGTCTTCCCGCTCGGCCTGAAACGAGAGGTTGCCGACGTAGATAGTCATCAGGAAAAAAACTGGAACGGAATCGTCGGATCGTGGGCTCCGATAGGAACCGAAATCGTAGAAATCCAGGCAACTTTACAACCGCACCGCCTGAAGTGGCGCCGCCCAGCCAGGATGCCGGGCCAACATGAAGAAATTTGAAGCAAAACAGAAGAGAATCGAAAGGACTGCGGCCGAACGGCGAAAGTGCACCAATGTCAGCAAATGCTGATCAATCAATCCGATGACGATGGCCCCCTCGCCTTGGAGCCTCGCCTGGCAACCCAATGGGGAGCTTGGCCTGCAAGATAAGTTCGATCTGCTGCAGACCTTGGTGCTGTCAGAAAGTGTTGAAACTCAGACTTCGTTGATTGCCGCCGTTGAGAGCCTGTCCACATCCGAGCTCAGTTTCACTTCAATCACCAACACCACTGCGAGTTGGTAACCCGCCCCAAAAGCGACACCCCAGGGCCAAGGCGCCTTGGGGTGACAGCGGCGGGTCAGATCGGAAAACGCTGCATGGTGGCCAGCCGACATTCTTTGCGTGCCACTTCAACGCCATTTCCTTTCATGATGCGTTCAGCAACACAGCGGCAGGCAAAACCCGCCATGCCCTCTGGAGCGACCTTGCCCGCTTGGGACATCTCTGATTCAAAGGCCGTCAAGCACATCGCCTGCACGATGGCCCCGACCCCCTGAGCGCGGGCCCCTGGCGGCAAGCCCGCTGGGGGATTTGCCGCCAAGGGCATAGCTCCCAAAGGCAGAGCCCCTAGCGGCAGGGCCGCCCCCAGAACCGTCGCCAGGGTCAGGCCGATGCGGGATCGGACCTGAAACAGCGAAAAGGGGCGGTCAGCGGGAAAAGGCATGGGCGGGTTCAGACCGGCAGCCGGGAGATCTGCAGTTCCTTGTTCATGACCCGCAGCCGTTGGAGGTCGGTGAAGACCGCCTCGGGCATCCCCTTGGGAAGATCGACGGTGGAATGGCCCTCGTAGATGCGGATGCGGCCGATGGATCGCCCGGTGAGACCAGCTTCATTGGCGATCGCACCGACGATGTTGCGGTGCCTGACATGGTCGCGCGAGCCCACCTCAAGACGGAAACGCTCCAGATGGGCTTCCGGGGGGGATTCGGGACGGTCGGGATCGGAGCGATCGTTATCGCGACGGTCGCGGCCGCCATCGCGACCGCCATCCCGGCCGCCGTCGCGGTCGCGGCGGAATTCGCCACCGCGGCCCTCGCGGCGTCCGTCGCCTCGGCTGTCGCCTCCGCGGCTCTCCAGCACACGGCCAGCCGAGGCACCCCAACGCTGTTCGCCTTTGAGCAACAGCGGTTTGCCGGCCAGGCTTAGCTCAAGGGCCGCCAGGGCCAGCACGGAGGGGGTGCAATCCAGCTCTTGGCCCAGACGCTGCAAGACTTCGGAGAGCAGGGCCCGCTCTTCGGTGGTGGTGGTGGGTTGCTGCACGGTGCCGGCCAGCCGTTGATGCAGGCGGTCGAGACGGTGCTGATGGATGGACGCATTGGAGGGCACGTCCATCGGCTCGATCGGCTGGCCCACGGCCCGCTCCATGCCGCCCAGGAAACGCCGTTCCCGCGGCGTCAGGAACAAAATGGCGTCGCCATTGCGGCCGGCCCGGCCGGTGCGGCCGATGCGGTGGACATAGGCCTCCCCGTCAAAGGGCACGTCGTAATTGATGACCAGCGAAATGCGTTCGACATCCAGGCCCCGGGCCGCCACATCGGTGGCGACGAGCACATTCACCTGGCCATCGCGAAGGCGTTGGATGGTGCGCTCCCTGAGGGTCTGGGGCACATCGCCGTTGAGCACCGCCACGTCGTAACCGTGTTCTTCGAGGG
>Ga0114972_10001330_pt1 | contig 18554 bp, 6 predicted proteins | sample M_140807_EF_Meta_FD_87354 | JGI IMG/M metagenome (GOLD analysis project Ga0114972, IMG submission 87354) | Freshwater microbial communities from Lake Montjoie, Canada to study carbon cycling - M_140807_EF_MetaG | ecosystem: Environmental > Aquatic > Freshwater > Lake | place: Lake Montjoie... | reverse complement strand
CGCGATATCCTGCCAGTAGCCCATGATCGCTTTGCTGGCAGCCAGCCGGATGTCAGACCTCGGATCTTCGAGAAGGCCACCTAGCTCCTCGACTGCCCTAGGAACCAGCTCCAGAATCCCCCCAATCCCCTCGTCTTCAAAAGAGGAGAGGGCCTTGTCCATCTCTTCCTTGAAGAATTCGTTGTTGCGGCGCCAGCCATACACAGCCGCTTTGGTGACCTCTAGTGCGGCGGCAACTTGGGGGACCCGCCAGCCTTGAAGCAACAACCTAAGGGCGGCCCGCTGATTTGGCTGTAATTTGTCCCGCTTAGTGCGCGCCATACTTTGCCATCCAAGCAATCAATACCAGCATAGACAAAATCATACAGAAGTACTCAAAATGAGAACATTATGCTGTGCAATCTCACGGGAACAGTGCAACACACAAACAGTCCATAGCTACTTAGGAAGCTTAGTATATTTGAACTTTTTGCCCGCATCATCTACAAGAAGCATGGTTTCAGAGCCGGTGTAACACTCTGCCCAATTACGACCAAAACCAGACGCACTGCACATAATCCAAATCTTCTCCATATCAGGGCGTGGTGCCCACTGGAATGTCATTGTCTCCGATATTTGATCGGCAATCTCCTGAGCCCTATCACGCGGTAGGCTGAAAAGAAGCTCGTCGTGGATTTGAAGCCTAAGCATCCGTACAATATCAATCGGTAAATTCAAAATGCATTCTGCCAAAAGATCACGGGCAGTTCCCTGACCCATAAGAGCAGGAGCCTGGGTAAATGCACGGCGCTTATCGCACTGCATTTGCCGACCGAAGCCATTATCTAGTGGCAGCCCGCTCTGAGCCCTCTGCAAAAGATCCCCTTTCTTCCAGGCCACCAGCTTGGGAAAACGCCTTTGCATGCCATCCCAGAATTTTGAAGCCAGCGCACGATCAACTCCATTGGCGATAATTCTATCTAGGCCCATGCCATAATTCCAACCATGTCCAATCTTCTTAGCCATCTCCCTTGTAAGCTGAACTGCATCAGCTATACCCTGGTGAGCGTCGTAGGGCTTACCAGTTTCAGGGTTTAATCCAGGCAGGAATAGCCTCATATATTGCTGGTCTTGGCTGTGCACAGCCATTGCCCTCATGTCAATTTGGGAGAGATCACACGCGCAGAGCACATGTTCATCAGTGTCTGGTAGCACAATCTCCCTTTGTGCTACCAAATCAAAACCCCGCTTACCAAAAATAGTCATGCCGGGGTTAGTTATAGAAAACCTGCCTGATGCCTGAGCCGGACTAACAGTGGGGTGCACCCTTCCGTCAACTTGGAGGTGCGACTTAACGCTCCCATATATATGTGTCTGGCCATTTTCAGCCATAACAATTTCCAAAAGATCAACTTGATCCTGCTTCTGCTCTTGTTGGGCAATTTCTAACAGCTCCAGCAAACCGTCTTTGGCCAAACTAATTTGATTTGTTTTCTTAGAGCGTGGGAGCCTGAGCCCTATATCAATAGCTGCCTTTTCTATAGCTACCTTCCCCGCCTCAGTGCCACAAAGTTTGGCAGCAGGCTTTCCATCTTTACGAAATCCGGATAAACTATACTTTGAAGTCAGCTCTACACGTAAAGAGTTCAACTCGGCTTCCCTTTCTGCAATTCTCCTCTCGAGGAGTTCAATATCAATCCGTAGGCCAGCAACTGTAATGCCATTGACCAACCTAGTCATTAATCTCATTTCGCGCTGTTCATACTCGCTCAACTCGCCATAGTGGTTAAATACAGCACGGGTGGCCTCTACATCGCCTTTTAGGTAAGCTGAGTAGGCAGGGAGATTTCGAGGTATAAGACTATATCCTTCAGCCTTAAGCTCCATAACTGTTCCGGTCAAGCCGCTCGCTCTAGCTGCTGCAACAGCAAACTCATCGAGATTATCTATTTTACCAGTTCCGGTAATGCGCTCGGCCAACGGATCTAGCGCCCAGTTTTGCTTGTAGTTAATACCGATTCCGCTAACTGTTTTATCTGGATCGGGCGAATGCATCCGTTTCTCCCTCAGCATCGCCAAAACCATGGTGTCGATCAGCCTGCATGCATCCCCCAGATCAAGCAGGTCCCAGCAGTAGTGGCGAGCCAAAGCAACAAAATCAAATCCAAAGCCGTTGTGTGCCACAAAACAACCCCGGTGCTCAGTAAGCAGCGATGGATCAGTAGCAATTCCATAATCCGATCCCACAAGCCTGACAAAGGGTGATTCCTCAGTGGAGGGGGTCCAAAGCAAGCTCGCGCTTTTTGTCTCCAGATCGATGACCAATGGACTATCCGACGAGGGATCGATCAACGGTCCGGCAGGAATTGGGAGTCCCAGGGCGCCCTCGTCTGCGATTTCTAGCTTGTGGGTAGGTGAGGTGTTATTACGGCGCTTGGTTAATGGTCTCGATCGCTGGCCCCTGCAGCAGTTAGTGCGCAATCCATCGTTTGGGACTGCAAAAGCAGAACGCGCCTGCGGCAAAAGAGGGGTACCCCCCTCCCCCCCTTCTGTTTTTGGCGAAGTACGCAACCCGCCAGTCGTAGACAGGGTTATGGGCGGTTGAGTGACTACAAGGTTGTGGAGGACGGGTTCAACATCACCAAGAACAGCTTCGTCAGGTTTTGGGTTAACAGAAGTAGAACTGAGGAGGCTACGCAACCCTGAATCCCCTTGATATGACAGGGTGGTTGCATGGTTGGTAATTTCAGCGGCAGGGGGGGAGGGGGGTCGATTGCATGCAGCCAAATGGCTCGTATCGCCGCCGTCAGCCCCCCTCATTTCCATCGGCATGAAGTACAGAATTGATCCATCAGCGGCCTTCTCAGTAATCCGCCAGCGCCTGATGCCTGGGTCCCTGGATGCCTGGGAACGCAATGAGTCGTTAACCTTCCCGTCGCTTGCCGATGGCATCCCTAACCGACTTGAAATTTCCCGAAGTGTCAGTGGCTCCTCTGCAGACTTAAGCACCAACGCAAACTTCTCCCTCAAGCCCAAGTCAGGGGCCATGTATTGCAGCTGCTCTACAAGCGTGTAATCCCAACCATTACCCAAACCGTCAGCCCCATCGGTTCTATCCCGCCTGATTAACCACTTAAAGGGCTCAGAATCGCGCACTTTGTCACTGGTGAGGTGGAATTCATTTGGGGCACCATCGGCACCATTTTCGGCCCCAGGGGCCCTTGTCAAGTTGATAACGCCCCATACAGCAGCAGAAATATCTTGAGTACCGGCAGCCTTACCCGTACCCTTGGCATTATGATGAATAATAATTCCAGCACAATCAGTGCTATTAAATAGCTTTTTTACAAGGGGCCTAATTATAATTTTTCCAAAATCTGCGTGATTTTCATCAATATGGAATGAACGACCAACGGCTCGGGCAGAATCAATCATGCAGACATCATAATTTACCAGCATGGATCTAAGGTTCTCAACTTGCGTAGGTACTGCCATGTCAAAAGTAAGCGATGCATTCCAAACGCCTTGATCACCTCTAGGCAACTTGTCAAAACCCAAGGCTTTCGTTCTAACTTGAAAACTGGTTGGGCCTTCCTCCAACTGAACAATCAAAGCACGTCCCGGAGAGATTGGATGGCCAAGAAAGGGTCTACCGGTGGCGACGCAATACAACAGCAAGTAGGCAAACAAAGATTTACCGACCCCTGGATCAGCGGTCAAAACAATAGCTTCACCTCGCGGAAGCATTCCAGGTACTATCCACCGGGAATCAAGGGACGATTCTTCAGAGTAGAAATCATCACCAATAAATAATGAATCGACACCAGAGCCTTGTTCTGGCCCTGAATCAATCTTCAGCAGAAGATCGCGAAAGCTCCAGCCAATACACTTAGAAAGAGCCCTAATCAGCATATCGCGGGTCTCAATATCTGAAATCCCTGCAACTTCTCTGAACAACCATTTTAATTCCACAGGATCGTATTTGCTGCGCAGCTCGCCATTTTTATCAAGAAGAGGCGCCGGCAACGGCCAGCCAACAGGTGCAGGATCAGACATCAAAGCAAGTAATTTATCAGCGCCATAACGCTGCAAATAATCATCTGCTCCATTCTTGCTCCCATCTGGCTCGGCCGGTAAGAGGGCCTGATAAATTTTTGCTCCCCGCTGCTGGCACCAAGAAAGCAGAGACTTTGCCGCTTGATAAACATTTCTATTGTCAGCAATATCAGAATCGAACATGACGATCACCTTACGACCCGCCATGGGAACGGCCTTTAACTCAGGAATTAGTTCGCGCTCTTCGTTAGATTTGCGCCAGACCCCATCATCACCACGCTTATCTACCGAATTCCATACCCCGCTCAATCCTACAAAGGCAAAACCCTTTGGAATTGCAGTAAAACAAGCATCGGCCTTGATGGGCCCTTCAGTGATTACAATGGGGATATCAATTTGCTCAAACACCCCTCGGGGCGCCAGCGGCGAAAAATATGGTCGGTTGCCAGCCTTTGATGGCGACCTGAATTTAGGAATTGCAGTTGGGAACCCGCGGCGAACAATATACGCCCCGCCATCAACACTTGCATCTTCGCTGAGGATCGGATAAATCTCCCCGTTAAGATCAAGGTAAGGAATAACTAAATCGCCTCCATCAACCTTGTAAATCTGTTCTGCTACTTCTTTAGTAATACCTCGCTCACGTAGATAATCAACTTGCTCCTGGGTGAAGTTAATTCCAAGCGACTCCAGCTCAGCTGAAGACATAGCACTTCTAACTGTAGCTCCTCTCTTGTGCCTAGCGGCTATCGGTGGGCGGGGAGGATGCTTAATAGCATTCACCTCTCTCTTGACAGCACCCAAGTTCAATGGCCTAATCCCCGTAGGGCCGGCCCATGGCTCGACGTTATCCGAAATGTTTGTCATAATAGGAAAGTAGAAGTAGCTGAGCATTACTCAGTTGTTGAAGCCGGGTGTCCTTGGCCGGGGCCCGGCTTTTTAGTACCAGTTCTCAAAGATGCCGGCGAAATCCAAGCCGTTGCTAACGGCCCATAGATCGACCGCCTCGCGTACTAAGGAAGAGGAGTCACGGCCAATCCGAACTGCGTGAGACTTAAGTCCTAGAGTCATGGCCCGACGCATGCGAATGGTTAGGAAATCTGAAAGCGGTTCACCAATAGCCTCCAGCTGTTGATAGCTCAGGAACTTTTGGAACTCAGCTGGTACCGATTCTGAGGACTTTAACTTGATTTGAGTTCGAATAGGCATTGGCCTGGGATATGTGAGCACACTAATTCTGCGGGCCCCGCGTGGGACATGTCGTCCCACAATTCATAGGGGGAAGTACGCTTGACGCAAAAAGTGCACCATTCATTTAGTGGCACTGTGCCAGAAATTTAATCGACTTAGGCTTTGGGGCATAAAAAAGCCCTTGAGCAAAGTCAAGGGCGAGAAATGATCCGCAGAATCGATCAATCGAAGATTGACGGGCCCTGGCCAGATTCGGCTAACTCCGCAGGGAGTCTTGGCTGCTGCTGGTATAAACAGCCGCATCCGTCCTCCATCGTTACGATGTAACGAATATCCTCAGCAGCGGCGTTACCTGCCCAGGATTTCTGCTCCTCTGTTCCTGCGTTCCAAAGGCCCGCGATTTTAGTTGGGGCATTCTCCCACTCACCTCCAGCATCTTGGTAGATGACGCCTAGTTCAGCAATGGGTCGCTTGTTTTCCTTTGTGGCACTGGTATTTTGCCAGCAAACATAGAAAAATTGATCGGCCTCGCCGCTTATTGGCGGCGATTGAAGGTACTTAGTTCCGGAAGCATCGGTCACCGGATGAAGATCTACGACCTTCAAAGGATCAGACCACTTTGACTGCTTTGGCAGTGCGACATCAACTTCCGCCAAAACGGGGGCCGAGGTCGAGGCGACATTAGTTTTAGTCATTGAAAACAAGGTAATGGTTATTGCCGCTGATACCCCCCAGCGGCGCGGGCATAGAAGAATCAGAGCGAGCCTTAGGTCATGAGCTCAATCCTCCCCCACCGCATCTGGGTGGGAAATGCCTATCGGGCAAAGATCGCCGCTCACGGAGAAGCGCATCGATACCGACCACGTCCCACAGCCAGGGACTGTTTCCGTACAAGCCTGGGGTTCGATAATGTCGCCCCTCTTTGAGCACGCCTCTAGAGACATGGCGGCGAAGGGTAGAAGGCGAGACTCCAAGCTCTGAGGCCGCTTTGCCTGTTTGGAGCCATTTGGAGATAGTAGTTGTCATTTGGAGGGATGGTAAGGAGGTGAATTAAAGGGCTGTAAGACATTGGGGGAGGACCCCTGTGCCTGGGAGCAGATACTGAAATAGGCGGGGGGTTAGCCACCAGAAAGCAAGCCAACTAGGCAGAAAGTACATTCGAAAGTTAAGCACACGATTTTTGGCCGCAAGAGTGGGCAACAAAAAATTGCCCGCCACGGGATTCCACTAAATGCCACCAATAGTGGAACTTTGTGCCGTACAAGGCTCGCCGTTCAATATTGGTACGGCTAAGAAGCGAACTGACATGTACAAGACCAGACCGCTCTTTAGAGCTAACACCCTTAGCGCACAACCTGGACTACGCTTCCCTACTGTCTTGCGACTACAAGCCTAAACTCGAGTATTCAGACATAATTTTCGCATCAGTCATCTGTCTATAACTTCAACCTGCGAGATCTAAATGCAAAGCATGATCAAGGTTTAAATCGACCCAATCAGCACTTCAGCGCTTGTTCAAAATCCTTTCGGGAACACGACTTCGGCTTTAATCCCGGCAACTCTCGGAACTGCCTATCGGGGAATGGTCGACTCCCTGGTACCCAAAGCTCCTTTTCCCTTCCTAATGAAGCCTTGAGCCAGTTCAGGGCAGCGAAGCGCAGAACGCCACCTACGACAACCTGGCGAAATGCCAGCGCGGGGATGTGGTGTTCAGCTATGCCAACGGCAAGATCAGCCAGATCGGGCTTGTTGAACAACCCGCCGCCAACGCAGCCTGACCGCCTGAATTCGGCAGCACCGGTGACTACTGGGGGGCAGGCTGGCTGGTGCGGGTGAATTGGCAGCCATTGCAAAACGCTCTAGTGCCACAGACGTTCTTTGAGTTGTTGCAGCCGCTCCTGCCAGAGCACCATATCCCGATCAGTACCACCAATGGTCGAGGCGTCTGCTTCATGCTGGCGAGATCAACTAGCTCGGGTTGACTTCAGCTTCGGCGCCCTGGAAACCTCAATGGTGCTCGAACCACGCTGGGCCCGGTCAATCGCCGAGGCGGTTTGAGCAATCGCTTCCAGCAAAGGGCCACTCACCTGGGCCAGCTCGCTCGCGTAACTAGCCAAGGAGGCCCAGAACTCACCCTGGGGCCGGCCGGATTGGCCTCCTACATGAATTTTCATTTGATCAAAGGAAAGATTGAAAGCAGCAAAGCATGAGAACAGAACCAATCGAGACGCAAAATAGCGGATACACTCAGTGCGGAAGTTCCAGCATATACAAGTCCACGATCAGCAATAACTCAGCACAGATGCTTGCCCAGCTTAACCCAAAAAGGGCCTAACATCAAAGTCACATGGATCAAGCAGGCCATGAATCTTGGGGGCCAAGAAATTGATTAAACTCACAACACCTCAAGAGCACTTACTCTTTAGGTGAAAAATTGTATATGGCCAGTTACACACAAAGCCAGGGGCGCAGAGGGGGATAAAATAAAATACTGTAACGATATATCCAAAAAATCCCATAACACTTAATCGACCAGTAACACACAGTCAGTTATCATTTAAGCGGCGCCACTGAACTGCTTTGAGCCGCCACACGCCAGCGAGCCAGGAGATATTGCGGCAGGATCCCACCTATCTCGATGGCAACGGCGATGGGGTGGCTTGCGAAAGCCTGCGGTGAGGAGCTCTGATAAGGGCAGTGGCAGCTGGAGTGGCTGCCAGTTGGGATAAAAGTATGCATATTTTGCAATTTTCAATTTTCTACCCATAGGAACTGTTGCTGGATACCTAAAAAAGCCACCAGTAAGGGCAAGCTATGCACTAGTCGCCTCACCAAAGGTTTTGGTCTCCCTTGCTCGCCTGGTTCTTCGCATGAATAGAGCCCAAATTCAGCCGCAAGGGCTTGAAAGTGGTTTTCAGGCCCTGATGACCCGATGACCCGGCTGGAAGACCTGAAACCCGACGCCCTGGTCAAGGGCCTTGTGGGCAAAGAAGCCGTGCGGCTGATCAGTGTCCGGCAGATGGGGGACATGGCCTGCCAGGTCTTCTACAGGGGCCAGGACGGGAGCACCGGCGATACGATCGTGTTCCGCAGCAGTGAAGCCGATCTGGAGCTCGTCTCTGGTGGCCGCAAATGGAGCTTTGAGGGGGACGGCCAGCTGTTCCGGCTGGTGTCGGAGGCCGAGCGCATCCGGCTGGCCTACCTATTTGACCCCTACGTGGCGGTGAGCAGCAGCGCCATCGACCCGCTGCCCCACCAGATCAGCGCGGTCTACGAACATATGCTCCCCCGGCAGCCGATGCGCTTCCTGCTGGCGGATGACCCCGGAGCCGGCAAGACGATCATGGCCGGCCTGCTGATTAAGGAGCTGCTGATCAGAGGCGAGCTGGAGCGCTGCCTGATCGTGGCGCCGGGCTCCCTCACCGAGCAGTGGCAGGACGAGCTCAAGGAAAAGTTTGAGCTGCAGTTTGAGCTGCTCACCCGGGACCTGATCAATGCCACTGGCCTGGGTAATCCCTTTGCTGAACGCCCGCTGCTGATCGCCCGTATGGATCAGCTCTCTCGCGACCAGGACTTACAAAGTCGACTGGAACAGGCACCCGAGTGGGATCTGGTGGTATTTGACGAATCCCACCGTATGAGCGCTCACTACTTCGGCAGTGAGGTAAAACGCACCAAGCGCTATGACATGGGTAAGCGGGTGGGTAACCATGCCCGCAACTTGTTATTGATGACGGCGACACCGCACAACGGCAAGGACGAAGACTTCCAGCTATTCATGGCATTGCTAGATGAGGACCGCTTTGCTGGGCAGCAGAAGGATGCAGTGCATAGAAGTGATCCCAGTGATCTAATGCGCCGGCTGGTTAAAGAAGATCTCTATACTTTTGCTGGCACTAAGTTATTTCCAGAGCGCCGTAGTTACACCGCTGAGTATGAGCTCTCGGATCCAGAGAAACAGCTCTATGAAAAGGTCACTGAATACGTGCGAGAGGAGATGAACCGCGCAGATCGCAACGCCCAGGCGGAGGGCGGCGGCAAGAAGCGGGTGAACGTGGGCTTTGCGCTGATGACCCTACAGAGACGGCTGGCCAGTTCCCCGTTCGCGATTCATCGCTCCTTGGAACGGCGGCGGGAGCGACTGGAAAGCCGACTCAAGGAAGAACGTTTGCTGCTGGAAGGTCGTGGGGTTGGGGCCCGGCTGCAACTGGATGATCGCTTCCAGCCAAATGCCATCAGCGATGACGATATTGCCGAGCTGTATGAAGAAGATACTGCTGACGAAGTAGAAGCCACTGAAACGGCCTTCACCGACAACGCCACCACGGCCCAGACCTTGGCGGAGCTTGAGTTTGAGATTGAAACACTTAAGGGCCTGGAGCTGCTTAGCAAGAAGGTGGTGGATCAGCGCAGTGATTCCAAGTGGAGCGAACTGGACCGCATCCTCGATGAGCCGTTGATGCGGGAGCCGAACGGAGGCCGCCGCAAGTTGGTGCTGTTCACCGAGTTCAAGGACACCCTCACCGACCTAGCGATCAAGATCCGCGATCGGCTCGGGCGGCCGGAGGCGGTGGTGGAGATCCACGGCGGTGTACCCCGGGATCGTCGCCGCCAGATCGTGCATGCCTTCATGAACGATCCACAGGTGGTGGTGCTGCTCGCCAACGACGCCGCCGGGGAAGGCGTGAACCTGCAGCGGGCCCACCTGATGGTGAACTACGACCTGCCCTGGAACCCCAACCGACTGGAACAGCGCTTTGGGCGCATCCACCGGATCGGCCAGAAGGAGGTCTGCCACCTCTGGAACCTGCTGGCCAAGGACACCCGCGAGGGGGATGTCTATATCCAATTACTCCACAAGCTGGAGATTGCCCGAGAAGCCCTCGGCGACAAGGTCTTCGACGTGCTGGGCCAGTTGTTCTCCGGTCGATCCTTGCGGGATCTGTTGATGGATGCGGTGCGCTACAACCAGCAGCCCGAACGGCAGCTCCAGATGGATCTGGAGATAGAAGGGGCTGTGAACCAGGAGCACCTGCGGGAGTTACTCAACGAGCGGGCCTTGGTCCAGCAGGGCATGGACGTGCACAAAGTGGAGCTGCTGCGGCAGCAGATGGAGCGGGCTATGGCACGACGCATTCATCCCCACTACGTCCATGACTTCTTCATTGAGGCCTTCCGGCGGCTGGGCGGCAAGGTTTTTGAGCGGGAGAAGGGCCGCTACGAAATCACCTACGTGCCACCGCTGCTGCTTGATCGGAACCAGCAGATCGGCTTTGGGGTGCCGGTGCAGCAGCGCTACGAGCGCATTTGCTTTGAAAAGGAACAGGTGGGAGAGAGTCCGCGGGCGGAGTTGGTGAGTCCGGGCCATCCGCTGCTTGAGGCTTGTATCTCTTTGGTGCTGGAACGCGATGGGGCGGTGCTCGGCCAGGGGGCAGTGCTGGTTGATGAACGCGATCTCGGCACCGAACCCCGGATGTTGTTCTGTCTCGAGCATGGCCTGCAGGACGGCTGCCGTAACCGCCATGGCCAGCAGCAACTGATCTCGAATCGTCTGCAGTTCCTGGAGATCAACCGCCAAGGCGAAGTGGCCATCGCGGGCTCCGCGCCCTACCTCGACTACCGACCGCTCAAGGAAGGCGAACACCAGCAGATCGAAGGTTTGCTGGCTGAGAGCTGGCTGGCCCAGGACTGGGATCAGTTGGTGATCACCCAAGCCCTCACGACCCTGGTCCCCGAGCACCTTGAAGAGGTGAAGGGTGAACGGTTGGAGCGAATCGCCAAGGCAGGCCAGGAGATCCAGGCGCGCATGCAGCGGGAGATCAACCATTGGTATCGCCGCTACGAAGAACTCAAGCTGCAGGAGACGGCTGGCAAGCAGGTACGGCTACCGGCCCAAGTGGCCAAGGAGCGCTATGAACTGCTGGTGACCCGGCTGGAGAAGCGCAAGGCCCAACTGGCGCTGGAGGCTCAGATCAGCGTCAAGGTGCCCATCCTCAAAGGGGGGACTCTGGTGATCCCCGTGGGGTTACTGCTGGCGGCAAGTGGTGCCGTTGAGGAAGCCGGGCCCGATGCGGCCGCCCGCAAGCGGGTGGAGCTGCTGGCGATGAACGCGGTGTTTGAGGCAGAGAAGACGATGGGCCGCATGCCCAAGGATGTGAGCGCCCAGCGGGGCATCGGCTACGACATCGAATCGATGGACGACCAGGGCGATCTGTTCTTCATCGAGGTGAAGGGCCGCGTTGATGGGGCCGACTCTGTGACGCTCACGATCAACGAGGTGAACACCGGCCGCAACTCGCCCCACCGTTTCCGGCTGGCCCTCGTGACAGTGACGGGGGATCAGGCAGCAGCGCCGGTGTACGTAAGCGGCATCGACTGGGGCGTGCCTGGCTTCGGCGATACCCAGATCACCAAAAATCTGCAGCAACTGCTAGCGGCAGGGAAGGAGGCCCACTAATGAAAGCAACTAAAGAGCAACAAGCTGTCATTGAACACGAACAGGGTCGGGCTGTTGTGTTTGCCGTTGCAGGATCCGGGAAAACAACAACAGTCGTCAAGCGTATTAATCGCTTGATTGGCGACTGCGGTCACAATCCAAAGCGGATACTAGCAACGACATTTAGTAGATTCGCACGCAATCAGCTAGAGCGCAAGCTTGCTGATGAGGAATACTGCGAAGGCGTTGAAGTCGCAACTCTCCACGCTGTTGCACTACGCATTGTCAACTTCAAGACCGATCAGCTTGAGGTGCCCAGGCGCTTCAATGTTGATGACAACGAGCTTTCAGGCTGCTTTTACCGAGCCAAAGACCTAATACGTGAAGGGAATGCAATTAACCCGAACAACCACGAGATCAACAAGCAGCTCATAGAAGACTTGGGCTACAGTGACTTTGCCAACTACCTTATGCAACTCAAGGGAGATATGCTATGCACTGAGTGGATGTACGAATCGCTCCCTGAGCGAGCCCGCCCATATTTTGATGTTGAGCCATTTCTCCGGAATCAGTGGCTCGAGATTCTGATTAATACTTATGAACATGAACGACGGAATTCCAAAGTTCTTGGTTTTGATGACATCATGGTAAATGCAACCGTAAGCCTAGGCTCCAACGTAGCATTGCGTGAGCAGTTTTCCTCACGATACGAATATATTGTAGTTGACGAATACCAAGATGTTAATAAGGCGCAGGACATGATGCTTCAGTTCTTAGACGAGAGATCGCAGAACATGATGGTCATTGGGGATGATGACCAAACTATTTACGAGTGGCGTGGAGCAAGACCAGACTTTATCCGTTCTAAACTAAGCGACAACAGTTGGACCGCGTATCGCCTGAGCCGGAATTTCCGCTCATCACCAGGCCCGGTGATTTTGGCAGCACAAGTCATTGAAAAAAACAAAAGTCGAGCTGTCAAAAAAATGATGCCGATGATGCCTTTTACGGGCAAGTTGGATATCCGTCGATTTCACTCGATTCGCGATCAGGCAAATGAAATTGCACTAATTGCCCAGTCAGTTCATGGCGAGACTGGAAGCTATGACAACATTGTAGTACTGATTAGACAATACGCAGAAACCCCATGTATCGAGCAAGTGCTGATCGCCAAGGGGATACCATACGAGATTCCCGATAGCAAGCCTTTTTACTTTAGGCGAGAGACAAGTTATATCCTTGACTACCTAACACTCCTAGGGCTTGAGCAAAAACGACTACATGACGGCGGACTTAATTCTGATGATCAAGGCATCTTTGATAAGGCACTGCGCAGGATTTATACACGTCCGAAAACATTTATGAAACGTACGGCACTTGAGTCAATAATCACCAAAGCGATTGAAACAGATAAAACCAAACCCCTCGGCTGCCTGTTGGATGATTATAATGCGACAAGAGAAACCGAAGGTGGTAGACGTAGTGAAGGAGTGGATGATCTTATTGCATTCTTCACTGCCTATTCCGGCAAGGACCCAGGTAGCTATATGGCTGCCAATGCCATCGCCGACCTGGACAGCAAAACAGCACTTCGACAATGGGTTATTGATTCATCAGTCCACCCTCGAATAGGGCAAGTAAAAGCTCAAATTTTTGAGGCACTAATTGACTACGCGGAAGAAGACACACTTGAAGTTTTTTTGGCTCAAATTGAACGTGTCAAGTCGTTAAATGCCACCGAGATTCGGGGAAGAAGTGAGTCAAAACTTAAGATCCTGACGGTTTTCAAGTCTAAGGGCCTCGAGTTCCCTGTCGTGATTGTGCCAAACATGAATAGTTCTCAGACGGACTTTCCTTCCGCAAGCGGCGAAGCCACAAGTGCCCGCGAGAAAAGATCTGCTGAGGAAGAAGAAAGGCGAATTTTTTATGTCGCCATGACTCGTGCAATCCATGATCTCCATATCTTTTACACATCCAATGAGCCTTCCCCCTATCTGACAGAGGCAAGCTACAAAACTGTTGAGCGCTATGTTGCCGAGTGCCGTGCTGTTTTCAAAGGTGAACTTTCAAGCCTGCCGAGCCAAACAGGCAAGTATTACCTTGAAAATCTATTGTCCTATATGCATCTCTATCAAGTGGGCAATGCTTGTGCTCGATCTTGGTCACGTTGTTTGTCAACAGATGTTCAACGGGCTGTCCATGGGCAGGTGGCGCGAGCAATTACTCTTCACTTAGAGGCGAAGCCTCTACAGCACGAAGTAGAAAAGAAGCAATCTTCCATCCGTTTGAAGCTCTGGGATGATATCAATGCAAATGCTAATCATTTTCGAGATGCTCAGATGAATTCTCCTGACAACAAAGAGACAAGACAACGATTTGGGCCTTCATCTCATGGAGACATAGGTGTATTCAACGTGATTCTTGAAGACCACCAAACAGATTTCGAATGATGACCCCCCACCCCGTCCACCGCCGCAAGAAGCTGATCGAGGTGGCCATTCCTCTTGAGGCGATCAATGCGGCCTCGGCACGGGAGAAGAGCATCCGCCATGGGCACCCCGGGACTTTGCACCTGTGGTGGGCACCAAGGCCGTTGGCAGCGGCTCGGGCTGTGATCTTTTGCCAGATGGTGGACGACCCCTCGGCGGTGCCGGAGGAGTTCCCCACGGATGAGGCCCAGGAGCACGAGCGACTGCGGCTGTTCGCCCTGATCAGCGAGCTGGTGACCTGGGAGAACACCACCAACGAGCAGGTGCTGAATCGCGCGCGGGCAGAGATCCGCCGCAGTTGGAAGCGAGCCTGTACCGACAACGCCGATCACCCCGAGGCTGCCGAGCTGTTCAACCCGGAGCAGGTGCCGGGCTTTCACGATCCCTTCGCAGGAGGAGGGGCGCTGCCCCTAGAGGCGCAAAGGCTTGGGTTAGAGGCCTATGCCAGTGACCTGAACCCTGTGGCGGTGCTTATCAACAAGGCAAAAATCGAAATTCCGCCCAAGTTCGCCGGCTTGCCCCCTTTAAATCCCGAGAGCAGCCTCAAGCTCGATGTGCAGCAGTGGAAGGGGGCCCAAGGGCTGGCGGAGGACGTTCGCTACTACGGCCAGTGGATGCGCGATGAGGCCGAGAAACGCATTGGTCACCTCTACCCGAAGGTGGAAGTGACGCCTGAGATGGCCAAGGACCGGCCGGACCTGAACCCCTACGTGGGCAAGAAGCTCACCGTGATCGCCTGGCTGTGGGCACGCACGGTGAAGAGTCCGAACCCGGCCTTTTCGGATGTAGAGGTACCGCTGGCCTCCACGTTCATGCTCTCCACCAAGGCTGGCAAGGAGGCCTATGTGGAGCCAGTGGTAGAGGACGGCGGATATCGTTTCACGGTGAAGGTGGGTAGGCCGAAGGATGTGGAGTCAGCAAAGAACGGCACCAAGTTGTCTCGCGGGGCAAACTTCCAGTGCTTGATGACGGGAGCGCCGATCGCCTCAGGCCATATCTACGGCGAGGCAAACGCAGGGCGCATGGGTGCGCGGCTGATGGCGATCGTGGCCGAAGGCGATCGCGGGCGGGTTTATCTCGCGCCGACCCCGGTGCACGAGGTAGCGGCGCTCAAGGCCATGCCGGAATGGAAGCCTGAGGTCGCGATGCCGGAGAATCCACGCTGGTTCTCGCCGCCGCTCTACGGCCTGAAGACCTACGGCGACCTCTTCACCCCCCGCCAGCTCGTGGCCCTCACCACTTTCTCGGACTTGGTGCAGGAAGCACGATTGAAGTGCCTGAACGATCTCCATCTAAGCCAAGAACACGAGAAAGAACCTCTGGCTCATCTCTTAATTCAGAAAAAAACAGATGAATATGCGGATGCGGTTGCAACCTATCTGGGAATTACAGCTAGCAAGGCAACTCGCTTCATAACGACACTATCCGTATGGAGGGCCGACGAGGGCAAGCTGTCTCGCTCTTTCGGGCGACAAGTAATACCAATGACCTGGGATTTTGCAGAAACAAATCCGTTTTCGTCTACTGGAGGTGACTTCAAGGGCTTGGCCGATGGAACAGCAGATGCAATTCAAAAGCTTTCACAAGCCAATAAAGGACATTCGCAGCTTGCCGATGCCACAAGTCAAATCATGTCGAGCAATAAAATTATATCAACTGATCCACCATACTACGACAATATTGGCTATGCAGACCTGTCAGACTATTTTTATACATGGCTTCGGAAGTCTCTGAAATCGATAATCCCCAGCTTGTTTCTGACCCTGGTAACCCCTAAGGTGAACGAGCTTGTTGCGAACCCGTATCGCCATGGCAGCAAAGAGAACGCGGAGACTTTCTTCCTAAGAGGAATGAAAAAGGCAATGCATCAGTTGGCCGGCAACACTCATCCAGCCTTCCCAGTCACGATTTACTATGCTTTCAAACAGGCCGAGAAAAAAAATGATGCCGGCACTTCAAGCACTGGGTGGGAGACTTTTTTGGAGGCAGTTATTGCATCTGGCTTTTCTATTGCTGGCACCTGGCCTGTGAGGACAGAGGGCGCCACTAGGGTCAATAGCAGAGGATCGAATGCCTTGGCTTCAAGTATCGTTTTGGTATGCGAGCCTCTTTCGACTACGTCATCGACGCTTTCAAGGTCTGAGTTCCGTCGCCAATTGATTCAACAATTACCTCAGGCTCTTAAAGAACTAGAACGCGCCAACATCGCCCCCGTCGATGTGGCCCAGGCGGCCATCGGCCCCGGCATGGCCATCTTCAGCAGCGCCAAGGCCGTGCTCAACCCAGACGACAGCCCCATGTCCGTGCGGGAAGCCCTGATCGAGATCAACAACGCCCTCGATGAGTACCTCTCCCAGGATGAGGGCGAGCTGGATGCCGACAGCCGCTTTGCCCTCACCTTCTTCGAGAGCTTCGGCTACAAGGAGCGCGACTTCGGCGATGCTGAGGGTCTGGCCAAGGCTCGCAACCTCTCGGTGGCAGGGGTAGCTGAGGCCGGCATCCTCCGTTCCGTGGCCGGCAAAGTGCGATTGCTGCCACGCGCGGAACTCCCCGAGGATTGGGACCCCTCCAGCGACAAGCGCCTTTGCGTCTGGGAGGCCACCCAGCAACTGATCAAGCGGTTGGAAGCCGGCGGCGAAGACAAGGCAGGCGAACTGCTTCTCCAGCTCAAGAGCATCGCTGGCCATGGTGATCTCGCCGCCAACTGCCGCGCCCTCGCCTACCGCCTCTACAACCACTGCGAGAAGTCCAAGCAGGCAGAAGAAGCCCGCTCCTACAACGGCCTGGTGATCGCCTGGTCGGAGCTGGAGCGGCAGGCCTCTGCAGCTTCCAGTAGTTCAACAGCTCCTCTTCAGACCACCATGATCTGATCCTTTCCCCATGGCCATCTCCAACCGCGACCGTGTCGGCAGGGCTCTCGATCAGCTCCGCGATGCTCTGCTGCCCTACATCAGCACCGAGCTCTACACCAACCTCGGCACGAACTGGCAAGACCAACTGTCACCCCAGACCAAAAACCTCCAGGACGTGGCGGTGCTTCTGGGTCTGTTCATGGATCATTGGCAGGGCGTTTTCAAGAAGAAGCTCAGCCAGTCGGATCGGGCCTATGTGAGTGAGCTCAAGGAAGCCCGTAACAAATGGGCCCATTCAGAGCCGATCTCATCCGACGATGCCGATCGCTACCTCGACACTGCCGCCCGCTTGTGCCGCAACATCGCCGCACCCGAGCCCGCTGAGGCGATCCGTCTCCTGCGGGAGGAACTGCAGCAACAGGTGTACAACGATCGGGCTCGCAACCGCACCCGCTACCAGGTGTCGATTGAGAACCAGGTGCAGGCCGGCCTGGTGCCCTGGCGCGATGTGATCCTGCCCCACCCCGATGTGACCACGGGTAAGTACCAGCAGGCCGAGTTCGCCGCCGATCTCGATCAAGTGCGCCGCGGCATCGGCAGCAAGGAGTACACCGATCCCACCGAGTTTTACCGCCGCACTTTCATTACTTCGGGCATGCGTGCCCTGTTGCGCCTCGCCCTCGAACGGTTCAACAGCCAGGGCGGTGAACCAGTGATCGAGCTGCAGACCAACTTCGGTGGAGGTAAGACCCACTCAATGCTGGCCCTGTACCACCTCTGCTCGGGTCAGACCCTGGCCAGCTTGCCGGGCCTCGATGAGGTCTGCAGCGAGGTGGGCATCTCATCCATCCCGAGAGCCTCCCGCGCAGTACTGGTGGGCACCGCCTTCAGCCCCTCAAAGGCCACCACCTATCCCGATGGCACTGTCGTGAACACCCTCTGGGGTGAACTCGCCTACCAGCTCGGTGGACCCCAGGGCTATGCATTGATCGCCAGCAGTGACCAGCAGCGGGTGGCCCCCGGTGCCCAGGATCTGGCCGCCCTGTTCACTGCCCATTCCCCCTGCCTGATCCTGGTGGACGAGTGGGTGGCCTACGCCCGCAACCTGGTCAGCAACGCCACCCTGCCTGCGGGCACCTTTGATTCGCAGGTGTCATTCGCGCAGGCGCTCACCGAGGCCGTGAAGCAGGTGCCCAATGCCCTGCTGCTGATCTCTGTGCCTCAGAGCGTCAACGAGATCGGCGGCAGTGATGGTGAGAAGGCCGTCTCGGCTCTCAAGAACGTTGTCACCCGGATCGCCTACCAGTGGCGCCCTGCCACCGGCAACGAGGGCTTCGAGATTGTGCGGAGGCGGCTATTCGAGCCGATCACCACCAAGGAAGCCGGCACCGCCCGCGATGCGGTGGTCCGCAGCTTCACCGACCTCTATTCCCAGAACCCGTCCGAGTTCCCCGCCGAGACCCGGGAAGCCGGCTACCGGGATCTGCTGATCAGCGCCTACCCGATCCACCCGGAGCTGTTCAAGCGCCTCTACGACGACTGGAGCACCCT
>Ga0114972_10001328_pt1 | contig 18563 bp, 19 predicted proteins | sample M_140807_EF_Meta_FD_87354 | JGI IMG/M metagenome (GOLD analysis project Ga0114972, IMG submission 87354) | Freshwater microbial communities from Lake Montjoie, Canada to study carbon cycling - M_140807_EF_MetaG | ecosystem: Environmental > Aquatic > Freshwater > Lake | place: Lake Montjoie... | reverse complement strand
GAAATACTAGCTGTTGCGAGTGATACACCATACATGTCTTTAAACAGTTGTTGCAGTCTGTCTTCAGGGATAAAGTGTTGGTATTGATAATACACGCACCAACTACGAATTATCTCGCCATATAATTTTGCAAGACTTTTTAAAAAATTGAATGAGGTGCCACATTCAGGATGACGTGCTGGGGAGATACGATTATTCTATCTATAATCTTGGAAAACTAAAGTTAAAACCAAGTGATTTAGAGGGCTTATCAGAAGAAGAAAAAATACAAAAAATTCGCTCACAGCTGACCTACTTGTGGCCTTTTATTACATTGGCTTTTTTGCCTATTTTATATATGCGATAAGTAATCAATGCCTTGCTTTTTTTAAACAATCTTTTGAAATTGGACTGATTTCAACAGCCACTATCGTAACAATGTTCGCCATACAGACTTATATTGGACAAGCATTGAACTCTGGACAAACATTAAATCCAATACAAACGCCGTCAGTTGCCCAACAATGGCTAAGAATGTTCAGCTTATTTTCTTTGGTAATCTTATTGACCAAAGGGCCCCAGACTATGACTATTTCACTAGACATGTTGCCACTACCATCGCCTAACGAACCTATTTCAGAAATGATTCGTGATACAGTACAAAGTAGATGTAATATAGCAACTTTATCCCATCGATTTTTTAATACACCCAAAGATGCTCCGGCTATTACTATTCCTAGGGAAAATTTCGAGCGAGCTCATGTATCAACTCCGAACTCTTGAGACGCAACTCCTTCCTTAATTTTTAGGTCAGTTTCCAAGTGGTCTTGACTACCATTAGAAGATTCACTCTTCCTTCGTCCTAAAGGAGAAAACATCCCTCCTTGAAGACTAGAACGACTCATATTCCGCATTGCCGTGCTTCTAGTATAAGGAGAAGATTCCTGGTAGAAATAATTTGGGCCAAAAAGGATATTTGGGCACATAGATCTCAACTCATTTTCAAAACACTCAAGCATCGAGCAAATTTGCTCAAAATCGTGAACGTCAGGCCTATCATCTGCGTCTAACTCAGTAATTTCCAGTCCTTTTGGCTTTGCTCCGAGAGTATTTTCTCTCCATTGATTAAAATAAGGCGCCACTTCTCTTTTTTTAATTGTATCCCTGAGCACGCTGGTAGAGTCTTTAATGACTACGAGTTGATGAAGCGTTTTATCAATGATTTCAGATAAAATTCCATGCGATTTTTTAAGCTTTATCAATCCCTCCTGATCAATCAAATCTAGCGATCTTTAGATCAGGTGATTCGTTGTCTGAAATCCGGGTGATTAATGCTAATTCTTGTTTTGCTTCGTTGATTTTATCCTCTATGATTTGAGTTAGTTGGGTTTGTTCTATCGCCCAAAGCACCAAATCACTCACCAACCAAATACCCCAATTATCATTCGAAACTTCAAGACACTGCATACTCGTATCTTTTTGCATACTCCCAAGTTTTTCCAAAACTCTAGACTTAAAATCTGACGAAGACATACCGCCACCAAGCTCTTTGTAGTGCTGGAATAATTGCAACAGCTTGGTTCCAATCATCACTTCATATGCAGGGAGACCTTCAAAAACAATGTGATCAAGCTCTTTTTGAAAAGCAAGACTTAATCGCTCCAAACTAGGACTAATGGGACTAGGTGAACGAGCTTTGGTATTATCAGATTCTTCAAGGATTGCCAATGAAGCGGTACTGTTGGATCTGGGGGACATTGTTACGGATCGAGAAAAACAACTTCTTTGAAGAACTATCAGTTTATCGCAATTATCATTACTTAATTGCAAAGATTTCTCCATTTCAACCAATGCTAACTGAGCTTGGTTTAACTCAAAATCAATGATTTCAATATCATCTGTAACAGCTCTTTCGACAGCAATTTTGGCCTGTTTTATTTGTCTGGTTTTCTGTAGAAATTCTCTTAAAGACATATTCACAGATAAATCTTTCTCCGCAATAACTGCGTTTTGATACGCTTGTTCTACCATTGGCGCATTTCGCTCTTTGGCAGCAAGACTTAAGAGACCGGCTAAATTATCTAACACACTTAGTTTTTCAGTTAATCTTGACGATATAGCCATCCCAGAGGATTTGCTTTCTTTATGCCGGACGCTGAAATGCAACCGACCTTGCTCAGAAGCAGCTTTAGCGTATATGAAAAAATCTTTAACTATCGCATCAAAATTGGAGTCTAGTTTTATGTTTTTTTTATATTCAACCCGTTCAAATAACTCTTTACTCCTTTTTTTTGCCCCAACGGCCGCTTCCAAATGAACCTGTAAAGGTTGATTTATTGAACCATAAGAAGTTGTTTTTTTTCGCCAACCGCTCAGACCAGCCCAATAAGTGTTTGCCGCTGTCAAACTTTGCATTGCTTGCGCATGAGCTTCGACAAAGACATTTTGTATGGCCTCAGGTCCAAGCTCATGCGAATGATCTAAATCATCTTCATCACTTGGCATCAATGTAAATTCACCAGTCGCTAATATCAAACGCATTGCATCAAGATTTCTTTTTGTCACCAGCTCACAAAGTTCAATAGTTTTTATGATTAGTTCCGTATCTTCCGTAAGAGAGACCGTATTCAAATCGGTTCGAATCTCGTCAGCAATCTGACGAAATTCTATTTCCCCTTCACTTTTTGGTCGATATGAAACCATTGTACCAGCCATATCTGACAAGCATTTTGACTCTTTGACTTGCTGCCTCGCTAGGCGCGTCATTTTTTTTATGTTTGTTGCAAGGATAGTTGCTTCAGTGTCAGCAAATTTTCTACCCAAAACAAAGGCAGGAGATGTTTCCACCACATCCAACAGCATTTGAAAACCTTCTTGGAAATTTATTAAGATTTCAAATACCTCATCAGAAATTTGAGCTACTTTTTGTGATGCAATCAGTATTTTTTGATAATAATTGGTTTCCTCTACTGGCGATCTTCTTATGGCATTTAGGGCGGCCCTGGCTGCTTCAACCGCATTTATTGCCGCGGTTAAATAAGTCTCTTCCAACAAATGTCCCTCAACACAACAATCGATCAAAGCGGTTGCAGCGGAAGTCGCATACTTTGATGCCATAATGACTCGAAGATGTTTTTTATGTCGATCTAATGCTGTAATATCTGTGGCACACAGCTCCGTCCGCGCGTCTAGAGCAGCGCTAGTTACCACTTTAGCATCTTCCAAAGCTTCTGCCGCATCAAATTGGTGCATGGCAATTTGCTGAGCTCGATGTCTATGGTAATTGGCACTGGTTACAATAGTCCCTGTTTCACTGACTTTTCTACCTGCATTATAAATTACAGAGGCTCTTTCTTGCATGCGTATGGCTCTATTTCGACCCCACGGTACTTCATATTTCTCATTGATATAGCAAAAATCCTTGTTCGCTCTCTCTAAATCAGCGCAAAACACACTGGGAGCTACCGGACGGTTTGGAAAAACACGAAAAATAACTTCCTCATGCTCGGGCTCTAATAGTTCACTTTTATCTTTGGGCACAAAATTAACGCCTAAATCTGCGATAGTTTCTCCAGGGCACAAGATAATCATGGGATATTTCGTACTACCATCGAGCATTTCATTTTGGCGGTTACCAGTTTCTAAGCCTCTGACCACTATATTTCTGTTATCTAAAATAGGCGCATGACATAAAATACCCTGAATAGTATAGTCCTGATAGGCTTTCTTTTTTCCAGTTTTAAAATCAACGTAACTTCCGCGCCCCCCAAAAATTGCGCTAACTCCCGGACCAGAGAAAGCGATAATTTCATCAGCATAGGGATCTCTTTCTAAAGTTTTATGTAACAAAAAATGCAAATAACGATTAGAATAACTAATAGTTGGCCAGCCAGCATAATTGAACCTATCTGAAGGCGGCGGTGTCGCAGCATCAATGAGTGCTCTGATAATTTCTTCTCGAGTACTCTCATGTTGCCGCAATCTTTTAATGGCGTAAGCATTCATAGAAGTCAATAGAAATTGTCCTAAAACTAAAACCCCATTTTCACCTGCCGCAAGCCGAAATAAAGCGCATGTCAAACGATCTGCAAGAACAGTGGCCACTCGTTCTCCTATGAGTTTATAATCTTGTTTTGATACAGGAATATAATGAAGTATTTGCGCGGAACGATAATCTTCTTGCGCTTCTTCTAATACTCGAATACTTTCTCGTGTATTTTCATAAACTTTTGCTGCCGCTCCTAACATAGTGACCGCAGTATTAGCACCAACTTCAGCACCCCTATGGGCGCCTCTAGTCGTACTTTTTACGGTATCGACTACAGAATCTATATTTGCTTTTCGTTCTTCTGAACGCTGGCTAATTAAAGTTGAAAGCTTGTCTTTATCTTCCTTCAATGCACGCTGCTCGTCTTGAGTATTTAGCATTGCTACGATGCCTTCTCTCACCATTTTTATAAACACTGCGCGCTTGCTTAGTATATTACGTTGAATTTCTTCTCGATGTTTTTTGGTCAAATGGACCAATATTTTACGATGTCCGTTAGATAAATGAGGCATAATCAAAATCCCTTTGAAAACTCGCAAAGAAATTACAGCAATTGATAATGAAAATCAAATCCTACTATATAAACCTTCCACCGATGAATTTTAAGACTTAATGCTATTGGTTTTTTCGGTTAGGCTGCATTCCTTTGTCATAAGACCACCAATATGGTATAATTAAATTTTGAACAGAGTTGATTTTATTTATGTCTGAGTTATTTCCTCAATTGCCTATCCTAGTTCAAGCCTTAGAAGATATTCAAGCCAATGAAATCGTGGTCCTAGATGTCAGTAAGCAAACCACCATCACCGATTATATGATTGTCTGTGGCGGACGCGCTTCGCGGCATGTGAAAGCAATTGCTGATACGATTATTGTCAAAATGAAATCCATTGGATTACCACCCTTGAATCATTCTGGATTAGAAGCCGGAGACTGGGCCTTAGTAGATTTTGGTGATTGCATTGTACATATTATGCAGCCTGATTCACGCTCTTTTTATTGCTTAGAAGAATTATGGGGTTGATGTTATACTTCGTGTGAATTACACACCACCACACCATTATGAATAGATTTCGCGGACAACGCTCCCACAGTCGTGAATTACAATCTTTTCAATTTAGACTCCATTTATTGATTGCCTTTCTGATTGTTTTGTCATTAATCCTGACTTTGCGCCTATCTTATTTGCAATTTGTTCAATACAAGCGCTTTGCAACCTTGTCACTAAAAAACCAGATGAGCATCCTTCCAATCGCGCCCTCTCGGGGCGTCATTTATGACAGAAATGGTGTGCTCTTAGCAGAAAACATTCCCATCTATGTATTAGAACTCATTCCGGAACGTATCCATTCTATCCTCGAAACCTTGCAAGCATTGCAAGAGTTATTGCCCTCCATCAATCATGACGACATTAAAAACTTTCAGCGATCACGCAAGCAAAATCCTGCTTATATGCCCATCCCATTAAAATTAAAACTCAGTCAAGAAGAAGTGGCTACCTTTGCTACAAATCAATACCGTTTCCCAGGGGTGACGGTCAAAGCTATTTTGATGCGTCATTATCCCTTAGGAGAAATCACTGCCCATTTATTAGGGTATGTAGGACGTATCAATCAAGAAGAACTACGCCAAGTCGACCCTACTAATTATCGTTCAACCAATTTTATCGGCAAAACAGGTATTGAAAAATTTTATGAATCACAATTACATGGTCAAGTGGGTTATCAACAAATTGAAACCGATGTAAGCGGTAAAACCTTGCGTATATTGAGCAAGCAAGCCCCTCACACAGGTGACAAATTATACCTAACCATCGACACCCGTTTACAAGAATCGACTTATAACGCCCTGGTAGGGAAGCGTGGTGCAGCTGTTGTACTCTCAGTAAAAACAGGCGATGTACTGGCCATGGTGTCTTCTCCGAGTTTTGATCCCAATTTATTTGTAAATGGCATCAGTTCAGAAGACTATAAACGCTTATCTGACGTGCAAGATCGGCCTTTATTCAATCGAGCAGTCCGCGGCTTGTACCCCCCCGCTTCCACCATCAAACCTTTTATCGCCCTCACTGGATTACAGTCTGGGGTTGCCACCATCCATGATCATATTTACGACCCGGGTTGGTATCGTTTACCTGGTGTCAAGCACACTTACCGCGACTGGAAACGTACTGGCCATGGCATCATGAATCTTAAGCGCGCTATTACCGTTTCTTGTGACACGTATTTTTACCAATTAGGCAATAAACTAGGTATTTTAGCCATCGAAAAAATGTTGTCCCGCTTTGGCCTTGGGCAATTAACTCACGTTGATCTATATGAGGAATCCTCGGGCTTGCTCCCTACACCTCAGTGGAAACACCAAACCAAAAAATTACCTTGGTACCCAGGCGATACGTTGATCACGTCTATCGGGCAAGGATTTATGTTAATTACCCCTTTGCAACTGGCCAATGCGACCGCTGCATTAGCTTATGACGGTCGACGGTTTCGTCCCCATCTCCTGCAAAAACAGATTAGAGACCAACAAATTTTGGATTTCAAACCCATTGAAGAGTATCCAGTGAGTTTGCGCAATCCTGAGCATTGGGACATCGTGAAAGATGCCATGCACAGCGTAATCACCAGTCAAGAAGGCACAGGAGGACGTTTTGGACGTGATGCGCCCTATTCCGTAGCCGGAAAAACTGGGACAGCCCAAGTATTTAGCTTAAGCCAAGATAACAAAAAGCAATATCTCAATATCCCAACGGAATTACGCGATCACTCCCTATTTATTGCCTTCGCTCCGGTGGAAGATCCAGAAGTTGCGGTTGCAGTCATTGTGGAGCATGATACCACTGCGTCGCAAGTCGCTCGTCAAATCCTAAATGCCTATTTTAGCCTAAAGGAATTAGGTCAGCTTGATACCCCAGCCGAGAAACAGGTCACCCATGAAGCAGCTTAAAACCAAACCGATGTACCGCTTTACAGAACGCTCATTGCCCTTAGACTTACCTCTACTAGGACTACTATTGCTGTTAATCGCCTTTGGATTGGTGATCTTATACAGTGCTTCCAACGAAAATTTCAGTATGGTGTTTCGGCAAGCCATGCGTTTGACATTAGCCCTAGGTGTTATGACTATTTTTGCATTTATTCCACCGCATAAATATAAAGTTTGGGCCCCATGGCTATATGGTATTGGACTAACCTTGCTAATCGCCGTGATGATCATGGGTAAAATCGGGAAAGGAGCACAACGTTGGTTAGATTTAGGCGTATTTCGCTTTCAACCTTCGGAGATTATGAAATTAGCCGTGCCGATGATGAGCGCGTGGTATTTAGATCGCCGCACGAAATACCCCCTTGATCTGAAATACTTTCTTTTAACGGGGTTATTGATTTTTCTGCCCGCCCTATTGATTGCCAAGCAACCCGATTTGGGCACAGCCATTATGGTAAGCGCCAGCGGTCTCTGCGTCATCTTCATGGCTGGCATCCCACTCCGTGTCATTGTGTTCTTGGGTGTCTCAGTGATCTTAGCGGCCCCGCTGGGTTGGCATATGCTCCATGACTATCAAAAACAACGCATATTCACACTGTTAGATCCCGAACAAGATCCCTTAGGCAGTGGTTACCATATAATTCAGTCCAAAATTGCCATCGGCTCGGGCGGCGCATTTGGCAAAGGCTGGTTGGAGGGTAGTCAATCGCATTTAAATTTCTTGCCCGAGCACGCTACCGATTTTATCTTTGCTGTCTGCGGAGAGGAATTTGGGTTTATCGGTAGCATTCTGTTAATTTTATGTGTAGTCTTAATTACGTTTCGTGGCCTCAGCATCGTGCAAAATGCCCAAACAACTTTTACGCGACTGCTGGCTGCCGGTCTGATCATGACTTTTTTCTTATCCGCCTTCGTTAATATCAGCATGGTCATGGGGATTGTGCCCGTAGTGGGTATTCCCCTTCCCTTAGTGAGCTATGGCGGCTCTGCTATGATCACGTTTTTAGCTAGTTTCGGGATTTTGATGTCGATTAGTTCGCATAGAATATTATTCAATAATTTGTGAGTAAGAAAAAAAAACTGACCCGTTCTGGGTGAGGGATAAGGACTAAGGACTGATTGATCCCCTCAGTAATTCCGTAGCAAAATCATCCAGACCGACCGTTACAGTCTGAACCTCAGGCGAAGCCATCCATTTGTTTCAAGAGCTCTCCCGTATGAGGAAAACTATCGATTTCATCGATGAAAACCAACGCATACTTAAACTCATTCACTGATTCCAAGGCTTTGCTCAAATCACTAGCAGAAATCCCAGATTTGATAACTATAAAAGGTAGGTTCATCTCTTCGCAAAAATTACGAATCGCCGTGGTTTTGCCTCCGCCTGGGGGTCCGTACATCAATGTATGCATCGGGGTGCGGTCGTAACACTCTGAATGACGTAAATACTTGCTTAATTTGTTTAAACATTCCGCAATACTGGGGGGCGTTACAATCCGATAATTTAAAAAAGCGTTGGTTTTAAGGAACTTAGGCAAGATAATTTGGGTATGAGGATACATCTTAGTAAAATCAAACTCTAGATTAGCTCTAATTCTCTCCAAAGCTTCTTCCATCTGTTCATCAGTTACCACCGTTTCTTTGTCTAAATTGGAAACGATAGACACCAAAGCACGATGCGACCAACCTTCGGTAGCTTGAACCAGTTGTTGAATTTGCCTATAAGATACCAAAGTTTCTATAAACGCGTGCTGCAACAAGCTGTGTCTTTGCTGTTCAGTTGGCAAGGGAAAGCGTACACGATCACTATGATCCAACAGGGAAACATCCATATCAAGCGCAGATCGCGTTGGTCCGATAACAATAATATTAGTGCTTTCTTGACGAATCCTATCGATATAGTGGCAGAATTGTCCTGCCAGAGCTTTGGTCCATTCTATCTGCTGATATTTTGTCCTGCCATTGACCGGGGCTTTCGATAATGCTGTCTAACCAATTTCCATCTGCATCATAAACCAAATCAAACTGCGGCAAAATCTCGGTTATCGATGCTACGTTATAGTCTTGGACAACTGACGTATCAAGCTCAGTAATTAATTTTTGGCTCCGAATTTCAAACGCACACGAAGCTTGATAAATCTGAAAGACGGCATAAGCTGCCCGCAACAAAGCATAAACCAGCATTGCTACAACCGCTATACCCAGGTACCCCCATTTATGGCTATGGTAGTTGTAGGAAGCGCAAGCCATAAGAATGGCAAATAACGAGAGTTTTTTAAATTCTGCACCAAAAGATTTACTTGTAACCGAAGAAATATCCAAGACAAATACGCACTATTGGTTTTTTGTAAAAATTCCCGATTCGTCTTGCGAGTGTCCTCGCTAAACTTCGGAGGGAAACGTTAGATTGAAGCTCTTTCGATGAATCGGACAAGGGCCGAGTGCCTGTAATGCCCTTTGATGTTGTTTCGTACCATATCCTTTGTGCGCAGCAAATCCATATCCGGGATACACCGTGTCCATTTCAGTCAATTCTGCATCTCGGTAAACCTTGGCCAAAATAGAGGCTGCAGAAATTTGGTAAATTAGACTGTCTCCTTTGACCACCGCTTCGCAGGCCGGGGTAACCTGTGGGACATATAATCCATCTATCCATACCTTGCTTGGCTGAATAGGCAATGCCTCAATAGCGCGTTGCATGGCAAGCAATGTGGCGTGATGAATATTCAAGCAATCAATTTCGTCTACTTCAGCCCGGCCATAAGCAAAAGCAAGCGCATGCGTTTTTATTTTTTCGGCTAAAAGCGCTCTGTTTTTGGCGGTCATTTTTTTTGAATCTTTAATCCCAGGAATCTCAATATCCAATATCACTGCGGCCGCCACCACAGGTCCTGCTAAGGGACCACGCCCTACTTCATCTACACCTGCTATCATAAATTATCCACTCCCAAGCTTTTCTGACATTTGTGGATCAATAAACTGGCGCACGCACATGCAAAATAGATCACCGCTATCCACCCTACATAGTTTGCTATACTACGGTTGCCATCCACCGCAAACAAATGATTTCCCAACTCAGTTCCTGCTGCCAAACTACACATCGTTATCGTACTAATCAATGCCGAAGTGGTTCCTGTGCCAATCTGAGTAGAGAACAAAATAAAACGATATAACGGCGTAGCAGCCATTCCATATCCCAGACAATAGAACACCAAACCTGGCATCAAACCAAACGGTTCTACACTATAAAAATAAGGAAACAAGCACATGAGAGACAGTCCGAAAAAAACAATCATGCTACCAATGAAAGACAGACGCAGGATCGAACAACGACGTGACAAATAGGATAATAAAATATTCGCTACAATAATGGCACCAAACACGGGGATTTGCCAAACCCCATACATGACCATAGACATATGCGCCCTACTCACCAGCATCACTGGCGATAAAGCAATCCAGACGACGCAAGGAATACCCAGCATGGCATGTGCGAACGTACCCAAAACAAATTTAGGATGTTGCGCTAAAATTTTGTAATTCCCTAAGATCGAAGATAAAGAAATATTAATCCGTTTGATCATTTTTCCATCATTCTTTATCTGCCCAACCGATTCTGGCATATAATGCCATAGGCCCCATAACGCCAATACAGACAAGCCTCCAATCAAATAAAAAATCGCACGCCAGGTTGCGTATTGCAAAAAAACCGAACCCGCCAAGGGACCCAGTAAAGGGGCTAAAATAGCCACGTTTGCCATGATTGCAATCACACGGATGGCATCTTCATCCGAAAAAATTTCTTGTAATAACGCATAGCCCACGACATGGATATAACATAAGCCCATGCCTTCAAAAAAACGGCCTATTAGGAATTGATCCATGGTGTGAACCCACGGCAGCGACAAAGTAACCACTGAGAACAACGCAGATCCGAGCAACATCACTGGTCGTCGCCCAAAACGGTCTGAAATAGGGCCTAACAATAATTGCAGCGAAGCACCGCCTAAAATATAAGCCGTCAAAGACGTCGCAATGCGTGATTCATCCGCATGGAAATCCTGAACCACTGTGAGCATGCCCGGCATAATCATATCATTGGCGATGTAGACTAAAAACTCATAGAACACCAAATAAGCTGCAAATAATATGGCATGTTTACGGGTAATAGCGATGAGCGGATTAATCATGAGGGATCAGCTTTTCTTAGAATTTGTCTTCACAGTCGTTAGGCTGGTCGAAATGCCTCGATTTTCTGCGGCCCGCTGCTCACATACTTATACATATGCAGCGGTCCTCACAAATCAAAGCATTTCGACTCAGCCTAACGACTGCGAAGACAGATTCTTATTTTCGGGAAGTCGTCATAGTGTAACGCTCACCAGGGCCTTCCGACAAGAGCCAATCACTCTGCGCATAATCTGGCACAGCCATCAATTGGCCATTTACATAAACCAAAGGCAAACAAGCTCTTTGCCAAGGGGGAATATGCCAAGTTTGCAATAGTTTTTTCATAGACTGTGTCTGACCATGCCAATGCAACGTTTCCCCTCCTTCACGCACTTTGAGTTCTATACAACTGTTATGTGGAATGAAGATACCCTGTTTATCACGCGTCGCAATAACGTATTGATGCTCAGACCAAGCAATAGGCTGGGGAAAATTATGCCAAAGCAAATTCTTAGGGGGATTAGGCTGAGTTTGAACGAGGTACAATGTCTGCTGATAACGTCGCAATGTCCAATCTTCGATTTGGAGAGAGGGCGTTGCATCCTGACCAGCGAAAATCACAGTCTTTACAATTTGTTGAATACACGCTCGCGAAGGAGGACGCTGTAAATGCTGTTTCAACCAAACGCGCAATAGATAGGTACAACGGACGCTATCCGCTTGCAACCCGTCGGTTATTTCTAGTTTTTTATCCGTTATTTCAGGGCAATCCTGCGCCATCCAGTCTTCTAAGGCTTTTTTGGCTTCCTGACAATGCTGTGCACTCGCTGCAACTGTGGCGCTAAGATTGGGCCACTTTAGTTGCAATAAAGGAATAATTTTTTGGCGTAAATAAACACGCGACCATTCGCAGTCGGTATTCATTTCATCTTCGATCCACTGCAATGCGTTGCGTTGCGCATAATCAGACAGAGCTTGACGCGGATAATGCAAAAGAGGACGGATCAGGATCCCTTTTCCACAAGCACGCTCTTCTGGCATCGCGCATAAGCCATCCAGACCAGCACCACGAAATAAATTCAATAATACCGTTTCACTTTGATCATTTTGATGATGTGCTAACAATAAAGCATCATGATTTTCTATAAACGCATCAAACGCTTGATAACGGGCAATCCTGGCCCGTTCTTCAAGATTAGCACCCGACGTCAACGCCACCCGCACCACTTCACAAGGGACATTTAAAAGTCGGCAGAATTGTTGACAGTGCTCAACCCAATCATCCGCATGCGGACTCAAACCATGATGCACATGAACAGCGATGACCTTGGATTGCAATTCAGGGCAAGAGGCCACGATGGAGAGCAACACAGTCGAATCAAGCCCACCACTATAGCCAATATACAGCCGCGTATACTGGCTCAAACGTCTTTGCCAATCCTGAGTTAAATGCACAATAGGCAGATTACTCACATGCCCCCATTGCCATCCACTTTTCATAACGGCGACTTATTAACTCCGACATAGAGAGCGCTTTTAATTGGTAAACCTCATGCAACAGCGTATCTTTGAGCGTAGACGCCATCAAAGGTAAATCGCGATGCGCACCTCCTAGAGGCTCTGGTAATACACTGTCAATGAGACCATGTTTCAATATTTGATCAGCAGTAATTCCCATTGCTCGCGCTGCATCAGCAGCTTTACTAGGATCTTTCCATAAAATAGACGCGCAACCTTCAGGAGAAATAACGGAGTAAATAGCATATTGCAGCATGATCACGCGATCACCCACTCCAATGGCCAAAGCCCCACCAGAACCAGCTTCCCCCGTTACCACGCAAATAATAGGCGTTTCTAACGTAGACATCACTTGTAAATTACGTGCAATGGCTTCGGATTGATTACGTTCCTCTGCGCCAATACCAGGATAAGCACCAGCCGTGTCGATAAACGTTATCAAAGGAAGTTTGAATTTTTCAGCCAATTGCATCAAACGTAAAGCTTTACGATATTCTTCTGGTCTGGCCATACCAAAATTTCGATAAACTTTCTCTTTGGTTCGTTTACCCTTCTGATGACCGAGAATCATGACAGGTTCTCCATTCAAACGCGCGATACCGCCAATAATAGCCGGAGCGCAAGAATTATGTCGATCCCCGTGTAATTCATCAAAATCGGTGAAAATCAAATCAATATAATCAGTCGTTTGTGGGCGCAAAGGATGACGCGCCATTTGTGCAACTTGCCATGGCTCAAGCTGTGAAAACACATTTTCTGTCAATTCCATTGATTTGGTTTGTAAACGAGTGATTTCTTCGCTTAAATTAATTTGGTTGTCGCCTGCACTCACCATTCGCAGGGCTTCAATTTTTTGGTTCAATTCTTCTATAGGTTGTTCAAATTCTAAAAATTGATGGCTCATTTAGGCACCCAAGTTGTATGTAGGGCTAAAAAGTAGCATAATTGGCTAAACAAATCAAAAATAGCTGTTGATCGGCATGACATTTACGACCGTTCAAACCGGTATCCGTTTTCCTTTTTTGCCTATACCAGACCATGATTTTAATCTGGATACCCAACGTATTGATCTCTGGCAATATCCTCTTGAAGCCTTGTGGGCAGGCGCTGAATCGCTATTAAACACCGATGAATTACAGCGTGCGCACCGCTATAATTTTGAGCGCCATCGACGACGATTTACGCTTGCACGCGCTCTGTTACGCCTGATTTTAGCTCGTTATCTGAATGTTGCTCCCCATGATTTGGACTTTGCAACCAATGATTATGGCAAACCATATCTCAATCATTCAAGTCAAATCCAGTTCAATTTAAGTCATTCTCGAGATCTAGCATTATTAGCGATCGGACAACACTACCCGCTGGGCGTTGACCTTGAGTTTTTTTCCAGTCGACCTTTCCAAGGGATCAGCAATATGATGTTTTCCCCTCAAGAAATACAAGACTATGCGCACATGCAACCTAGTATGCGTTCTTTGACGTTTTTTCATGTTTGGGCGCAGAAAGAAGCTTTTATCAAAGCATGTGGGATGGGGTTATCCTATCCGACAAAGACCTTTGATGTGCCTGTGGGCTCACCTGAGAACAGCAACATCGTAGATAATCGCCATGCAGCATCATGGCATATGCGGTCATTCATGCCTAAAATCGCGTGTTATGCAGCGGTATGCCACCATCCCACCATTCAAACGGTGCGCTTTCGCGTTCTTAGTAAGGATGCTCATGTTATTAGATAAACAGAGCATTCAGCAGTCTCTCAACCAAGCTGGGTTTCAGGAGCAGCTAGAGTTGTATGTCTTGGAGAGCGTCGATTCGACTAATCGCTATGTAAAGGATCTCACACCTAGCGAAGAACTTGTATTATGTTGCGCGGAAACCCAAACTCAAGGACGGGGTCGCTTTCAACGTAATTGGTTCTCTCCGCATGCTGAAAATATTTATTGTTCCATTCGTTGGCATTTTCCCAATCCATCCAACATGTTATCTACATTAAGTCTCGTGATCAGTCTTGCCATTTTAGAAACACTGCAATCTCACTTCATTCCGAGCGTAGCCCCCGTCATTCCGAGCGTAGCGAGGAATCTCTCAAATCCCGCAAATCCTTCGTCCCAAGCTCATCAGGATGACAGGATGGGTAATCCAAATCTCATTAGCATTAAATGGCCCAATGATTTGCTCTGGCAAGATAAAAAACTGTGTGGCATTTTATTAGAAACCTTTCAACACCCCACTATAGGGCTATCGGTCATTATCGGAATTGGGCTCAATGTAAATAGTGATTCAAAGGCACATCCGTCTGAAAACGCGCCGCTCAAGCCATGGTGTTCTCTCTATGATATTACTCAGAATACTATAGATAGAAATAAGCTGATTGCGCAGTTATTGATTCACATTCATCGATATATCACCCAGTTCAAAAAGGCTGGATTTGCACCTTTTCTCTCTCAATGGCACGCGTCAGATTGTTTACAGGGCAAAACTGTCGAGATTTTGCAAGGCAATCAAATTATTCAAGGGTTTGCTCAAGGAATCAATGCAGAAGGAGAATTGCTGGTTTTGGATAAGAATCACGTGCTCTGGCAGATTGCTAGCGGAGAAGCATCGGTGCTTTCACGTTAATAGACTTCTTGCATAACCTGCGCCTTTTGTTTTAATGAATGGGCCGGCCTATTTGAATTGCCTCAACCGTTAACCAGCTATAATAATCATAAGAAATATAAAAGTTACCGTTATCACCCACATAGGGGCCCCAAGAGTTACGCAGCGTAAATAACCCGCGATGCTTGTCACCGTTTCGATCAACCGCGTAAGCTTTATCATCATATCCCGTCACAACCAATGCATGACCTTCTACATTGCGGCCAATTTCATTCTCTATTTCGCGAGTCAGTACCCAGGTATCATCCGGGACATTATGAGTTCCTGTAGCACCTGCCACACCCAAATAAACTCTAGGCAAAATCAGCCCAATCACCACGCGATTTCCTTTGCTCAACGCCATTTTGGTTTTTTCTACAGCATTGTCTTCAAATAAAAATCCATATTTAGACCATAAAAACGACCAAGAAACTTTGTCTGCAGGCAGCTCTTCACGATACTTAAGATAATCTTTTAAAGACATGTCCCCCTCTGGTACCGGATCTTTCGCGGGATAAGAAAATTGGCCTCCGCAACCATAACGTTTTTGATTTTCCAGGGAAATAATTCCGTTTTGCTTGATACGATCGACCAATAAAATAGTGCCGCTGAAACCTTGCCATCCACTAGGCACCCAATTGGTTCTTTCAAGATACTGTCCTAAGCGTAATAGACATAGCTGGCTGGTATATTGACCTTGATTTAAAGTGGCATCCAAAGCAGCCGTCACTGCAAACACGGCACAAGTACCATGGCGACCCTGCTCTAAAACAGGAACAGTATTCATGCCTAATTGTACAGAGCTGGGTAATAGCGGAGGTGTTGCAGTAAAAGATTTTTTCACAACGTATTGACGTTGTCCCTTGAAGGGTTTCGAAAGCGCGTGCTGAGCTCGGTCTGAAAGCTCGTAGCTTTCCAGAGTAATCTCTTTAGTGTTTCCGTTTTCTAAAAGAATCGACTGTTCGACTTGACCTACATTTTGAATATCAGCAGCGAAAACGTGAGTTGCAAATAGACAAGCGACAAAGCAATACATACTTTTGCTTAACAAAAAGCGACTCACATTGCTGACAATTTTGAGCACAGCCACCTACTTAGATAGCTTCAACGTCTTCTTCGACACCAACATCTTGTTTTTCGTGTTGAATACGCAAATAAATCTCTTCACGGTGCACAGACACATCTTTAGGCGCATTAATACCTAATCGAACTTGATTGCCCTTGACACCCAATACAGTAATGTTAACATCGTCGCCAATGATCAGCGTTTCACCGATACGTCTCGTTAAAATCAACATGATTACTTCTCCCTCATGAATAGCGTGACATGTATTCGAACAACATGTAGCTATGTTTTACTTTCCGTTGTGTAAAAAATCCGTTGCCGGTTATTATACACAATTTTTATTAAGGGAATATTAAGGTGTCATTAAAGTATCGCAACCTATTTTATATACAATGATTTTAGGGCGTGTCATCAATTAGTTTTTCGAAGCGAAAATTGAGATAATTTGCTCAAATTTTAACTTGAATGATGCGAATAGGAAGCTCTATTTAACGAATTCAAGCTGAAATTTGAGCAAATTAGCTCGGTTTGCAGCCGAGAATACTAATTGATGACACGCCCTAACTATCTTGCATATTATTTCTTAGGTCGTCATCCCCGCTCAGGCGGAGATGACAGACAAAAGATGACGCTACCTCAGGACTTACGCTGGTTCGTAATCTACCAAGGCTGCGCATAAAGCATCGCAAATTTTATCTTGGTCTTGCTCAGTCAAATAAGGATGCATGGGCAAACTCATTACGACTTGTGCTGCATAATCTGTATGGGGATATGCCGCTTGGTCTGGATGCATAGATTGCATAATAGCTTGACGCTGCAAACCGATGGGATAATGAACCGCCGTGGGAATTCCTTGTTCATGTAGCACTTGCTGCACACGGTCACGATTGTGAGCTTGGACCGTATACTGAGCAAAAACACTGGTATTATGGGGCGCAATATAGGGTTTCACGACTTCTTTAGGCAAACGCTCTGCATAACGCTGAGCCACTTTGGCACGCATCACGATTTCTATTGGGAATAATTGCATTTTCTCCAATAAGATTGCCGCTTGCAAAGTGTCTAAACGTCCATTGATACCCAAACGCGTATGCACATAGCGCTTGGATTGCCCATGATTGCGAATTTCTTCCATACGCTGAGCTAATTCAGCATCTTGCGTAAAACAAGCACCGCCATCTCCGTAACAACCCAAAGGCTTAGAGGGGAAAAAGCTGGTACAAGCAATAGTGGTTAATGAACAAGATTTTTGTCCATGATGACTTGCACCAAAACTTTGAGCAGCATCTTCAATCACTGGCAGTTGATGACGACTTGCAATCGCATTGATAGTAGTCAAATCAGCACATTGGCCATACAGACTAACAGGCATAATGACTTTGGTTCTAGGAGTGATGGCTGCTTCCAAAGCCTGGGCATTCATATTATACGTCTTGGGATCAATATCTACAAAAACTGGTTTGGCTCCCAACAGCAGAATCACTTCCGCAGTGGCAAAAAAACTGAAGGGTGACGTAATGACCTCATCACCAGGTCCAACATCTAATGCCATCAAAGCAATCAATAATGCATCAGTGCCACTTGAAACGCCTAATGCGTGTTTCACACCAACAAATTCGGCCAAAGCAGTTTCTAATTCAGCAACCTCAGGCCCCATAATAAAAGCCCCGTGCGTTAAGACTTTTTTAATCCGCGTCATCATTTGCTCTTCTACGCGCTGAAATTGGGTTTTTAGGTCAATAAATTGCATGTTTTTATCTCATAAACTTTTGAGCTGATGGTAACAATCATCCCTAAGAACGTCAATGTTAATCAAGTTTGTGCGCAAAAAAACAAACCCACATGCCCAAAAATAATTCAAATTGAAAATATTGTCTATAATTAAACAATATAAAGGCGCAAAGTGAGAAAAATGAAAAATCTAATACCATTATCAGCAACCACTCGCCACTCAGTGCTTGTCCAATTGATCACGGCCTACAATCAATTTGATGCAGAAGCATCAGAAATAGAACAAATTTTTTTATTGCAAAAAATCTCCGTACATGCTCAAAGATCCCCTCAAATTAATTCTAAAAAAACCTGCTTAACTACTTGATAAAAATAAAAAAAGGATCATGATTCCTTGTTTTTAATGAGGAAGGGTCACTCAATGAAAGT
>Ga0114972_10001325_pt1 | contig 18573 bp, 15 predicted proteins | sample M_140807_EF_Meta_FD_87354 | JGI IMG/M metagenome (GOLD analysis project Ga0114972, IMG submission 87354) | Freshwater microbial communities from Lake Montjoie, Canada to study carbon cycling - M_140807_EF_MetaG | ecosystem: Environmental > Aquatic > Freshwater > Lake | place: Lake Montjoie... | reverse complement strand
TTCGCGCGAATCCAATGGTCGCTAACTTGGCAGAGCGGCCCGAAGATTATCCCTGGTACTTCGAGGGAAATTTCGAGGATCTCCAAGCTTAATGTGGCTAACCCTGCCGAGGACGGCAGGGGGTCCACAAGTTTGAGTTAACGAGATTTCCCGTTAGCTTACGATGCCGAGCGGAGCCGTGGTTTTCCAGTTGCCGCGGGTGAAATCGGGGAAATCGACGCTGCGGCCGCGGTTCTTTACCGACTTCTCACTCAGCGGACCGACGACCGACCAACTGGCACCCTCGTAGACGTCCTGATCCAGCGGTTCGCCGTTACGCAAGCAGTAGATGGTGCGCCACCACATCAGGAAGTCCATACCGCCGTGGCCACCGTTGCGCTTGGACTCTTCGCCCATGCGCTTAAAGAGCGGGTGCTCGTACTGATCGTAAACCTTCTTTAGGCCGTCGCCCTCGGTCCAGTCGTCGGCGCTGCCGTCTAGCGCGAGGCGATCGGGAAAACCACCCCACACCCCCTTGGTGCCTTGAATTAGGTTCAAACGGTTGTACGGGCGGGGCAGCTGCTCGTCCCATTGAACCATTAAGGTTTTGCCGTTTACGGTGCGGATGATGCTGGTGTTAATATCACCACACACAAATTTGAGGCCGTGATGGGGGTGACCGACCGGATAGTGCTCCTTGGCGTATGTCTCGCGGACACGCGAATTGCTGCTGACCGAACTCATAAAATCGAAACGGTCGCCGCGGTTAATGTTCATATACTGGGCCACCGGGCCGAGGCCGTGGGTGGGATACAGGTTGCCATTGCGCTTGGTGTATTCCAGGGTTCGCCAGCTACCGGTTCCGTGGCCCACTTCGTTCATTTGGCCGCGAAGGTCGTGAATGTAGGCACCCTCACCGTGCAGCAGTTCGCCCAATACGCCTTGCCGCACCATGTTCAGAACCATTAATTCTTCGCGACCGTAGCAGACGTTTTCCAGCATCATGCAGTGGCGCTGCGTTTGCTCTGAGGTGTCGACCATGTCCCAAAGATCATCGACCGTAGTGGCCATCGGCACTTCCACGAAGGCGTGCTTGCCCGCGCGCATGGCGGCGATGGACATGGGGGCGTGCGTTACCCAAGGCGTCGCGATGACGACGATATCGATATCGTCGCGCTTCACCATGTTCAGGTAGTCCTTGTCGCCATTTGTGTAGAGCGTCGGGGCCGGGCGGCCGAGATTGGTGCACTGCTTCACGGCGGCGTTGGCAGACGGGAGGTGAGGATCGCAAATCGCCTTGATCTCTACGCCTTCAATTCGCAAGAGGGAATAAACGTGGCCCGAACCGCGAGCGCCGACACCGATAAACCCAACCCGCACCGTTTTGAGCGGAGCATGACGAAGACCAGCAACCGACTTTCCCTTTTGGTTTTCCCGGTTGGTGGCGCCAGCAACTGCGGCCAGGGCGAGGGAGGCGGTGGAAAGTCCGGTCGCCAGCAGTAAGTCGCGACGATTGATGGTGGGTTCACTCACAAGTTTCGTTCTACCTGTTCGTTCTGGCGTCGTGTGTTTGATTTTCTGAGCGCGGGAAAGTGAACGACGGCTGCGGATGGTCGGGACAGAACCTATAATGCGGTGTGAAACTAAAGCCGCCGATGATTCGGGGCGATTTCGAGTCGTACTCACTCGACCAACTCGACCTCACCAACGGGGGCTTGATCAGCCAATCGGCGTCCGATCGCATCCATCTCTCCGGTCGCGAACTTATCAATTTATCCGTAAACCAAGCGACCTTTACGGGTTCAGACTTCTCCGGGGCAACACTTCGAAGGGGGCAACTCTGGGATGTGGTCTTTACCGATTGCGACCTGGCCGGGACGAATTTTGTCGATGCCGGGTTTCATCGGGTCCAGTTTCGCGATTGCCGATTGGTTGGGACTCAGTTTGAAGAATCATCGTTAAAGCACGTTTCATTTGCCTCGGGTCGGGCCGAATCGATCGGTTTTCGCTTTTGTGAACTAGAAACGGTGGCCTTCTCGGCCCTCATCTTGCGAGATGCCGACTTTTCGCGCGCTCGCCTTACCAATGCAACATTTGATCATTGCAATCTCGCCGGAGCAGGGTTCGACCAAGCGATCCTATCCGGAGTGGATCTAAGGAGTTCATCGCTGGTGGGCATCTCCCGGTTGGGCAGTTTGGCGGGGGCGACGATCGATGCCGTGCAGTTGGTTGAAATCGCGCCGCAATTGGCCCGGGAATTGGGGCTGCACCTGCGTTAGGGCGTCACACTGACGGTGCGGATGTCACCGGGCTCAATACTTTCGAGTAATTCCAAAACTTGCGGAGCCAAGTCATGGACGTCCTCCTTACGCTGAGAAGCCGGTACTAAGACGATGATAGAAATTCTCCGCCCGGTCATGTTTTGTTCCGATTTCATGTTTCTGTCGAGGGTCAAGAGAACTTGAAACGCCGACGCTTCGGCGCGAGTCAAGAGCTGGCCATTCTTGGTGCCAGCCCAGCCTTCATTTTGAACACTGGAACATTGGCAACCAGCTAAGAGGCTAGATAAAGAAAATGGCAAATTCTCGTCAAACAGTAGCTTCATGCGACTGACAATAGTTGGGCCGCTTTTCTAGCTTGCTGCTGTTGCCAGGCGATTACAGTCAGGGCTTGATGCCGAGATACGGACGGGTATTCCTCAATGAATTCGTCCAGCGCCATCCCGCTCTGCAGGTTATCAAGCAGGACGGTGAGCGGTACGCGGGTTCCGGTAAAGCAGATCTCGCCGTGCATCACCTCGGGGTCTATTTTGAGAACAGATTCGAGTCCAGCCGGAATTCTCATAGATCCTAGTATAGGCGCGTCTTCAGCGATCCATGCCAAAGCACCTTACTAAGGTAGAGCAAGCAACGCCTTTAGCCCGACTTCTAAAGGGGTGAAAGGGTTGGGTTCGTAGGCTTGCAATCGAGATACGTCCGCGCGGGATATTTTGATATCGCCGGGGCGGGCTTCGCCGTAACTGACCACGGCAGTCTTTCCGGTGACGGACTGCATGGTCTCGATCAGTTGGTTAAGCGTGCGAGACGTACCGGTACCGACATTCATGAGGATCGGCGCATTCCAATCGTTAACTAGCCGACCAATCAACGTGGCCAAGTCGCGGACATAGACAAAATCTCGGGACTGCTCCCCATCCCCGTAGATAGTAATCGGCTTCCCGGCGCCCAGACGGTCGGCAAAGATGGAGATAACGCCCGAGTAGGCCGAGGTGGGGTCTTGCCGCTCGCCGTAGATGTTGAAAAAGCGAAGCGAGGTGGGCCGTAATCCGTGCAACCGCGCGTAAGCATTAAGCGCAAATTCTCCGGCTAACTTATCGATCCCGTACGGAGAAGAGGGGTCGGGATAGTCGGTTTCGGAATGGGGATCCGGGTTTTCCACCGGATACACCGCCGCGCTACTGGCGTAGACGATTCGGGAAACGCCTGCAATTCGCATGGCTTCTAGCAGGCCCAACGTAGCGACGTAGTTGATTTGGTGGGATCCTAGCGGGTCCAGCACCGACTTTGGGACGCTGACCATCGCGGCCAAGTGAACGACGGCCGACACATCGGCAAGGAGTTCGGGGAGTCGGTCGGCATCAGAGAGGTCGCCCTCGATGAACTCCAGATCGCCCGAAAGATGAGCGAGGTTCTCGATTTTGCCGGTGGCTAAATTGTCCAACACCCGCACCGGAATTCCGGCACGGGTGAGAACCTCGGCGACGTGGGATCCGATGAATCCCGCACCGCCCGTGATCAGAACGCGGCTCAACTTACTTTTTTACGATCCGAATTGATTTCACGACGACCGGGGTGAGCGGCGCATCGCCACCGTCAGTTTCCACGTTGGCAATCTTGTTCACCACGTCCATACCTTTGATCACGCGGCCAAACGCGGTGTATCCGCCATCGAGGTGAGGAGCCGCTTCGTGAACAATAAAGAACTGACTGCCAGCGCTGTCGGGGTCCGATGAACGGGCCATGCTGACGATTCCAGGCAGATGCTTGGTGTCGTTAAACTCGGCCTTCACCTGGTAACCCGGACCACCGGTGCCCGGCTGACCGGTTGCGCCCGGCTTAGTGTTCGGGTCGCCGCCCTGGATCATGAAGCCCTTGATGATACGGTGGAACTTGGTGTTGTCGTAAAATTCCAACTTGGCCAGCTTCCGGAAGTTGGCGATGGTATTCGGGGCTTTGTTGCTAAGGAATTCGATCTCGATCACGCCCATGCTGGTGGTGATGACGGCTTTCTCGCCCTTGCCATCGCTTGGGCCCTGATCTTTCGTCGCAGTTTGGGCGGGCTTAGTCGTGGATTCCTGCTCGCTCGGAGCGGTCTTGGTGGATTCCGTTGCCGCCGGCGTCTTTGTTTCGGTAGTGGCAACAGAAGACGTCGAGCCCGTAGTGGTGGTCTCAGTGGTCGCCGACGGCGCCGCACTGCATCCAACGGCCAGGAAGGCCGCCAAAATTGGGAGAAAATACTTTTTCATTTTAGTCCTCAATGGTTTCTAACGACGTCGATTCGATGATCGCTTCGTGGCCGGGCTTAGGGTTGTCGCGACCATCGCGGGGGAGAGCCACAATCTTGTCGACCACATCCATGCCTTCCAACACCTTGCCGAAGGCGCTGTACTGACGATCGAGGTGGGGTGAGTTGGCGACCATGAGGAAGAATTGGCTACCTGCGCTGTTCGGGTCGCTGGATCGCGCGGCACTCAATACTCCGCGCTCGTGCTTCACATCATTGAACTCGGCGGGAAGGCTGTAACCCGGGCCACCGGTGCCGTGCCGACTTCGGTCGTCGTGCTTGCTGTTGGGATCGCCGCCCTGAATCATGAATCCCGGGATGACGCGGTGGAACTTGGTTCCGGCATAAAAGCCATCGGTGACCAGCTTTTTAAACGCCTCCACATGCTTGGGGGCCTTATCGGGGAAGAATCCTACTTTGATGACGCCGTAGTTCGTATTCAGAACCGCAATCTCGGTTGGCATGGCGTGAAGGGTACCTCCGAGGAATGGGTGGTGAACGACCAAGATGGTGACCGGTTTAATTAGTCCTATAGGACATAAATGACCGATAGGCGAACCAATCGGTTGGGCAGGCGGTAACCTTCGCGCGGCTGCAATTGAGAGCGGAGCCGGATAGGAGATTTTATGGAAAAAGTACGAGTCGCAATGGTGGGCTGCGGTGGATTTCAACGCTACCGCGTGGGCAATTTAGATCAGGTTCGGGAGGCAGAAATCGTCGCCTTGGTGGACCCGGACCCGAAGCAGATTGAACAGATGCAAGAGCAGCGAGCCAGCACCCGCGGCCTGCCGACTTTCGCTGAGCTAGACGAAATGCTCACGACCATCAAGCCGGACGCGATCATGATCGCCACCCCGCACACGCAACACGTCGGTCAAATCCTGGCCGGTCTCAATGCCGGTTGTCACGTTTGCTGCGAAAAGCCGCTCGTAACCACGGTTGAGGATGCCCACAAGGTCATCAAGAAGCGCGATGAAGTGGGCAAGATCGGCATGGTCAGCTACCAGCGCCACTTCCAAGCCGAGTTTCGCTACATCAAGAAGCTGATCGACGACGGCACCGCCGGAGCCGTTCAGTACATTCAGGTCCTCCAGACCCAAGAGTGGCTGCGCGCCGTCAAGGGCACGTGGCGACAGATTCACTCCCTATCCGGCGGTGGCCAACTGAACGACTCCGGCTCGCACGTGCTCGATATCGTGCTGTGGGTGACGGGTCAATCGCCGAAGGTGGTGAGCGCGTTCACCGATAACAAGGGCACCGAGGTCGACATCAACAGCAGCCTCAGCGTGGTGTTCCAGAGCGGAGCCATGGGCAGCATCGCCATCGTGGGCGACGGCATGGGCTGGCACGAGGACATCACGTTCATGTGCGAGAACATGGGCTTCTTCGTTCGCGATGGCAAGTTGACCATCGTGGATCGCGACCGAAATAAGCTGGCGGCATCCCTGACCGGCGGTACGACCCCCGACCAGAATTTCATCCATTCCATCCTCGGAAAGGTGGCTTGCGAGAGCCCCTTCGAGTGCGGACTGGAAGTCATTCGCCTCACCGAAGCGGCCTGGAAATCGGCCGATCTGGGCGGCAACGCGGTTCCCGTTCTGAGCTGATCTTCGGATAGCGGTCTATTGCGTGCATCTGCAATAGACCGCTTTTCCGTTAAATTTTCGCATCCCAGCGGATTTCCCGCAATTGAAGCAGTATCTGATTGTTTAAACAGTGCCAAATAGCGTTAACTTAAGCTTCTATCTCGATGTCGTCTAGAAGCAAGTGGACGATTGCCCTTGCATTTTGTCTGTCCCTGGTGGCGTTTGTTTTCGCGCAATATTCCACTTCCCAGGTTGGTCGAGCCACACGCCTAGAGCGCGAAATGCGCGATGCCGGGCCGGGCGAAAGAGAAGAGAGAGAAGACGAGGCGGCCAATATCCTTGGCTACGCCAAGTGGATGCAGATGTATGAGCGCGGGAACAACGGCATCATCGATCCGAAGGGCAAACTCAACGCGATTCGGCAGATGCGGAAGCTGAATTCGCGCGACAAAATGGCCGACCAGGCCGCCTGGGTGAGCGCCGGTCCCAACAACATTCCGGGACGAACCTTGTGTGTTAAGCCCATGCCGGGAAACCCGCAACGAATCCTGATGGCGACATCCGGCGGCGGGCTTTTTGTATCTCAGGACGGCGGCGACAGCTGGACGCACAACGCTTCCTTGCCCGACTGCGTGGTCAGTTGGATCGAGTTCGACCCCCAAACTCCAAGCACGGTATGGCTTTCTACCGGTGAGTACTTTAACAACAGCTCCGGAATCACCGGCATCGGATTATTCAAGTCTAAAGACGGCGGCCTCACTTGGAGTTCGGTTAACTCAACGCCGTTTTTCGGATGGGTGCTGAGCCTGGCTATCTGCCCGACGGACTCCACCCTCATGTTCGTTTGCACTTCAAATGGAATTTGGCGATCGAGCAACTCCGGCGTTACCTTCACGAACGTGGATCCGGGCAGCGCCCATAACATCATTTTCTGCCGAAATTCCAGCCGCATGATCGCCTCGGTTCACACACCGGGGTCGGGATACACCGCCAAATATTCTGACGATTTTGGGAAGACCTGGACGGCATCCACTGGCTTCACAGCCGTCATTCCCACGCGCGACAATGTCGGCGACCGACTATCGGTGGTGGCTCAGACAACCAACGGTCAAAGTCGCATCTACTGTATGCGCGGCTCGGATGCACAATACGACCAGACGGCGGAAACGTGGGTTTCCACGGACCTGGGCACCTCGTTCACCATGGTCGACACCTTAGACAAGGCCCCCAGTCTTAACGGGTACTGCATTAGCCTAACCGTTGATCCGCAGGATCCCGACCATCTGGTGGCAGGCGGAAACGAAACTTGGGAGTCGCTAAACGGTGGCCGAGTTTGGACCAAAATCCTCCCCAATTTCATTCACGCCGACATTCACTACGTGAATCTATTCTACGACGGTGACTTTTTGACTCTAGATATTGCCACGGATGGCGGTTATTACCGCGGTCAAAGAACCTTTACGCTCGGATGGATTTTCGTAAGCCGTAATAACGACGTGACATCCACCCAGTTTTGGAGTCTTTCTACGGGGGGCAACCTGATGGAAGGCGGCACTCAGGATAACGGCACAATTTTGGTGAATACGGACTATCGATCTGGCATCGATTACTCCGGAGCCGATGGCAGCGGTGCCGCGATTGATCCGACTAACAACCAAATCGCCTACGGTTCGGAGCAATACGGGGGTATCCATCGGACCATGGATGCCGGGGCGTCCTATCAGTTCATATTCCAATCCATCCCGAACGCTCGGAACGACAAGGTTCAGCCCTTTGTTCCTCGCTTAACGTTAGACCCAGCGGACCACCAGAAACTCTTCGTGGGCCTTCACGCTTTGTATCGAAGTGATAACCCGAACACCACCGACCCGTCGGACGTCCTGTTCAAGAATATTTTCAACGGATCGATTGATCCGAAGGTGATGATCACGAGCTTTGGCTTTGGCATCAAACAGGGAGATAACCCTTCCAAAAAGATGTACGTTGGCCTGTCGGACGGTCAGATTTACGCACTGGACGATCGGACATCCGATAACCCGAACATAAGCTTCGTGGAAAACAACGCGAGCTTGAATAATTTGCCCGACCGCGCGGTGACCGCGATTTATATGGATCCAAAGGATGCCACTCACATCTGGGTTGGACTTGCCGGATTTGAAGCGGATAATCTTTGGGAATCTACCACCGGTGGCGCCACCTGGAAGTCGCTTAAAGGGTCCTATCCGAACGCCCTTCCGAGCGCGCAAATTTTGGCAATCAACCGTGATTCGGCCGGCAATATGATGTACTTGGGTACCAGCGTCGGATTACTGTTAACGACGGACTATGGCAGGAATTTCCGTCGCGATAACGATCACTTGGTCGGCGTGCCAGTTTTCGGCGTTGAGTTCTTCCCGGGTACAGATCGGCTGGGTGTTGCCACCCACGGTCGCGGCATGTGGTACCAGCGGGCGCTGGAGACACTTTGGATTGAGGGTGACAACACCATAAACGAAAACGACATCACGAAGATGAAAGTCGTTCTTTCCGGACCGACCGACGTTGATCGAAAGGTCTATTTGAAGTCAACGAGTCCAAAAGCGACGGTTTATCCGTTCGTAGTAGTTCCGGCTGGGAAATCGGAGGCCTTGTTCCCGATCACGACCAAGCCTGTGGCGGCACCGGAGGCGTTCACGCTCCAGGCGCGGCTAGGCAAAGAGCCGATTTCTAAGTCAGTCACCATTGGTTTGCGGCCAGACATCGATTCGCTTTCCGCTGGTCCCAATCCAGTGGCTGGCGGGTCTAGCTGCGTCTTGCACGTGGGCCTAAGCAAACCGGTGATCGGGAGCCCGTATACGATCCAGGTGAATTCCGACAATGCCGCTGCCCCATCGAAATCGGTCACGATTCCGGTAGGCGCCTCCGAGGCGAATTTGCTGGTATTTACCAAGGTGACGAGCACGTCGCAGAACGTCCACTACACGTGCACCACACATGCGGTCACGAAGTCGATGACGCTCGTTGTTCAGAATCCAGCCGTCACCAAACTCTCACTTTCCACGCTTGGTCTTGAAGGTGGAGCCGCCACCCCGTTGGTGGCGCAAGTGAAGATTGCCAACCCTGCCCCGGCGGGCGGTGTGGTGGTTCAAATGGCATCCTCGGACCCGGCAGTTAAAGTTGGACCAAACCTGACCATACCGGAAGGTGCAACCACCTTGAACACCACGTTAATTCACTACCACCAGTCGGCGGACAAGAACGTGAAAATTACGGCGAGTACCGATGGCGGCTCGTCATCGGCAAATGTCTTGGTGAAAGCCGCTACGCTGCAATCGCTGACCCTCAATCGGTCGATCGTGACTGGCGGCGGACGAAATGGTCGGCTGACGGGCACGATTACGTTAGCCTCGGCAACGGGCGATCGGCCATTCTTAGTGCCAGTTTCTTCACGCAATCCGAATGTCACGATGCCGGAAATGGTGTCGGTACCAGCGAACTCACAGTCCGTTAAGTTCACCATCAACACGATCGCCGTTCCGCGGAATCAGACGGTGACCGTCAACGCGAGTACGACGCGAAGCACGGTTTCGGCAAGTTTTTCCCTCCGCGCCCCGCAGATTCTCTCCTTCACGATCGATCCAACCTCCGTGGTTGGCGGCAGCGCGACAGCAGTGCATGGGTACGTGACGTTGACCGGAGCCGCCCCGGACGGCGGAATTATCTTCCCCATCACTCGGAACAGTAGCTTGGTGGACCCGGGAACGGCTCTCAACTTCAAGGCTGGGGATACGTCGGCCCAGTTCCGCATCTACCATTATAAGGCGAAGGGTGAAGCTTCGGCGCGAATCAGAGTAGACACCGTAGCTGCCTTTCTCCGCGTAACGCCGTAACGGGCAAGTCTGGCCCTCGCCCTAACTTGGGGGGAGGGCTACCTGACTCAGCGGCGCGCGGCGGCCATGGTAAACGCGAAGGACGTGGACAGATTGCGCGTCGTCGTTGATGTGGAAAACGACCCGATGCGAGTGGTGATGGAATTGCCGCAGTTCAATGGAAAAGTGCTCCTGCTCTGGAATCACCCGAAACTGGCGGGGCATGTGGGCTAGATTTTCTACCGCGTCCTCTAACTCGGTGAGCCAAGTATCGGCTGTGGTGAAGGACTGGCATTCCTCCATCAAGTAAGTTGCGTACTCCAAAGCCTCCCGTTGCGCCGTAATCTCGACGATAACCTTGTAAATCACGGTGAATTCTTGCGGGCAGTTATTGACCCAATACGGCTCGGATCTCTTGGAACGATTCTCGGCTTGACTTTCCGGTCCCAGAATTCATTTGCTCGATGCCTTCATTCACGGCTTGGACGAAGCGTTCACGTTCCCACGCGTCGTTCATCTCTTGGTATGTTTTGGTATCCACCAAAACGCATTCGGCGACCCCATTCACAGTTAATACTTCCGGTCGTCCGGTTTCTCGCAACCTGCTGAGATGAGCCTTATAGTTACGGACGAATTCAGTCACCGGGTAAATCTGAGCCAAGTCCAACGTTGGAGGCATGCATAGAATATAACATAGAATTCTATGCGATCGCATCGGATGTCACTGCGTTATTGAAATTTTATTCTATCTCGCAGGACGAGGTAAGGACTTTCGCGCTTCGAGTCGATTACGTTAGAATCGGCACCGCAGGACTGACCGGACTTGTGCCCGATTCTGGCGGCGTGAATCCGGCTGCTTCTTCTCGATACCGCTCGCGCATTTCCTTCTCCAGCGTTCGCCAGGTGAGGAACTGCAGGCGCACACTGGCAAGGAAACGCTGGTTCACGGTGGGCCAGTTTTCGGGGTCACCGGCAATGCGTGTGAGGGTGAGGTCCAACACGTAGACACCGCGAACCATGCCCGGTTTAAGGTCGAGGCGCATATGTTGACTAATTCCTAGGTCGTACGGGGCCAACCAAGTAATGGCTTCTACGTAGTAACTGGGGCGATCGCCGGGCACGGCGAGGCCGTAGTGCGTGTCCTTGCTGACGAATTCTCCGATGGTGTAGCCCTCATAGGCACGGAGCCATTCTCCCAAGAATGCGGTGAGAGGGGCAGCTTCTCCTTCGGAAATGCTGAACGGTAGCGGCAGTTCCCAGACGTCGCCATCGGGCTCGGTCTGGAAGACCTGATCGTTCATGGCCGGAGCGGCGATTTGGGCGGCACGCCGGGCAGGGTACAGCGTCGACAGGATGACAATGCCCATAACGATGCCCGCCGACAGCACGGCCGACGTCGAACTGAAGTTTAGGGTCAGACCAGGAAACGCACCGGTAGCTACGATGACCTTGGCCGTGCCTTGCGCGGCGAAGTATCCAGCCACCGCGCCCAGGATGCCATATACCAACGATTCGGCAAAGAACAGCATGCTGATGTGGTTGGGCGCAAGGCCGATGGCGCTGAAAATTCCGATCTCTTTGGTTCGCTCATACACGCTGGCGATCATCGTGTTCAGAACAAACACGCTGGCGATGGCAAGTTGAACAAGAATGAGAGCCAAGCCGCCCGTTTTGGAACCTTGAATGACGCTGAACTGCTTCACTTCGAGTGTGCCAGCTTTGTTCGGAACGCTGGCATACATGTTCAACCGCAACCGCGGCATGAGTGCGTCGAGAGCCTTTCGCGTGCGGGTGGGATCGTCGAACCGCACGGCTAGGTTACGGATGTCGGCACCGAGGGCCATGGCAGTATCGGCCGGGACGATGAAGACGTTAGCGGGGTCGATGCGCAGGTAGCTACGAAAAGCGGCATTACTGCTCTGAGTAGATTCCTGATACCGCTTACTGAGGCTGAAATCGGGGGGCATGATGCCATCGCCATCCAGGTCTTCCAGTCCACGCAAAACGCCGGGATCGACGATGCCGATCACCGTGTAGGGCACGCCAGCGTAGGTGATTTTGGCCGTGCCGACATCCTTGGGGTCGACCTTCAACTGCTCGGCCAGCGGACTCGGCAGGATGACCACGTTTTTGTCACCCGGCCGGAACCAACGGCCGCCCTTGATGAGGGCCTGTTCGGGATGGGTGACTTTGATTTCGTCGGGTTCCAGCCCGAGCATCGTGCGGACTTCGGCCACGCGATCGGCCCGTTGTAGAGTCAGCACGCCTGTGTCGCCGATGTCAGCGCCATAGTAGTAGGCACGGCGAACGACGGTGCCATCGCCATCAAACTCATTAGCTACCGTGCGGTAGGTGGTTTGCTCCAAAGGGTCGAGGCCGGGCGTACGGATGAGCATGCCCGCGTAGGAAGCTCGGTGCGGACTCGCGGTTTCGTTCAGTTGGAGGTCGCTGACGATGCTGGTAAAGCTGAGGACGATAAACGTCATCACGACCAGGGTTAACGTGGTGAGGAATGTTCTCGCCTTTCGCCGCCGCATGTTACTGACGCCGAGGTTAAACGCAGCCATGGCCACACTGCCGCGTTTAATGTCGACGGAGTGCATTCCCGTCTGCTGCTGGCGAATAGCGCGCAAAGATGTGTCGAACTTTCCGAGGATGAAGCTTATGACTATGAGGGCCAGGACTCCCATTACGAACGCCACGAAGATCATCATGGGGTTCTGGACAATCTCGAACGCGGGGTGAATAAGCCGCAGTAAGACGAAGCTGGAGATGAAGATGCCGATGCTCCACGCGAGCTGTTTTATGAGCAACTGCTGACCGACAAAGAGTCGCTCGACAAAGTAGCTGAATGGCAGCAAGAGGAACAGATAGAAAACCACGCCGTTGACCACGTCGTTGGCGGTGGACATGATGACCGGGTGCGCGCGCAGCGCGAATCCCCACGCGGCGCGAGCGTGGCGTTGGGCCTCGCCCCAGTCCATTTTCTCTCGCGAGGCATCTGCTAACTTGATTTCCGCCAACGACTCTTCGTGAAGCTCTTTTACTCCCGGCGAAATGATGCGGTACTTGAAGAATCGATCCAGGCGGGTCTGGTTGATGGCGATGATGTCTTTTGCGGTGTTCAGCGAGGTGTCGGGGAATCGACCATCCCGGGCAATGAGAGCGCGGCCTTTGATGGCTTCGCCACTTGGCTCCTTGCCCCCGGGTGCCACGTAACCGAGTCCCTTTTCGTCTCCGGGAGACGAATTCACGAGGATCATCCGCGTTTCAAACTGCCCGCCCAGCAGGCTAAAACGCTGCCCAGGCTTAAAGAACAGTACGGACGAGTCTTCGACCTCGGGGTTGTACTTTTGGTCGAAGGGAGGAATGATTTGACCGTAATCGGTGGGGTAGGAACCGCTGACCGCATCAAAAATCCGGATGCGCTTAAGGACATTCAGGGCCTGCGGGTCAACCAGGTCGTAGATGTCGACCGCGACACACGGAAACACCACGATAGGCGATTCCCGGTCATCAGACTTTAGGTTGAAAAAGATCGGATATCGCTCGTCGCCGTAGATGCCGAGCGAAGCCGCGTAGTCGATCTCTGAGGTTCCCGGCCTTATGTGAAACGCGGCGAGGCGGGTGATAGGCGGCTCATTCCAAGACCAGTAGCTATTGACCGGGGCGGCACCAATAAATCGGTAGGCTGCATTTTTGGGGTCGGTGAGCTGAACTTCATCGCCACGGACTCCCATCATGACGGTCTGGCGCCCGTTCATGGTTGCCAGCGTGTCCAGTACCGGTGTGTCAGGAATGAACGAGCGGGTGGGATCGAACGAAACTACTTGCCCATGGAGCTTGGCGAATCCGCCCACCAAGCTCATCGAGCGCGGCGAGGTGTTGCGAAGCGGCACCTTATGGTCGCTCTGCTCATTAAAATCGGCGGGATCGTTTAGTACGTGATGAAGCAGAGCCGCGGTGGTTTGTACCTGCCTCCGAATATTGCCGAAATCCACCTGATCGAGGGTGTCAAAAGGCGTATCAATGCGGGGCCTTGAATCCTCGGTGGTGGCAAACGTGAGCGCATTCATGCCTGCCAACACCATAGGTTCGGCATCGAAAGCGAACTTGCCCGAGATGTTGTTCTTCCAGGTGCGACCGTCTCCGTTATTGACGGTGTCGATGAAGACAAGCCGGGCGGGGGCGATGCCGATCACGGCCGCTAGTCGGTCGGTATGGGCGCGCAGGATGCGACTGATGCTGCGAACCGGATCGATCGGCTCGTCGCGGAAGTCGTAGAGCCAACTCTTGGCAAACGAACCGACGGTGCTGGCACCACTCGTAAAGTCGAGCGTGATCGTAAGAAATGGCGAGCCCTTCCCAGTATCAAGGCGAGTTTGAACAAACTCTTTTGCGCCCTTGAGAGCCATGCCGTGGGCACCGGTGAGGATGCAGCGGAGTGGGCGGGCGTGGGGACGGATGTTGTAAACCCGGGCCAATTCTAGCAATGACGCCGGGCCAGAAATTGCCTCAGCGCCTGGGGCTAGGCCGGGAACCGCGCTCATCGAATCGGCATAAGCCATCAGCGCGATGGGCTGTTTCACCAGTTTGGGATCGGTACCAGCAAACTCAGCGATGAGGTTGTACGATTTGCTTCGGATCCAATTTTGCTGGCAGGTCAGCCGGACCTTTTCGTTCCTGGCTGCCGCCGCTAGGACAGCTCCTGCCTGTTTCAGTGGCAGGTAAAAGCGCGGGACGTTGATGGGGACGGTGGAAAACTTTTGCTCGGCCTGGGTGCGGCTGGGATTATCAGGTGGCAGAAAGATGATGGCCTTTGCCCCCAGCTTCGCCATGATCTTCCAGCGGGAACCACAGTTAAAGTCGAGGATGACGATGCGACCTTCGACCGGTACGCCCTTAATAGCCTCGTATCCACCACCGCGCGCATATAATAACGGACCGCTTACGTCCGTGCTACTAGTCCTGACTAGGTTCGGCCAGAGCGGATAAACCGTTACCGATTTCCCGGCCAATTGCAGTTGACCTTTCGACTCTGGATCCGGCGTGGTGACTTCGAATGGCTCCCGGGTGAGCGAGACCGCACCCATGGCCTTTAGCCGAGCTTCCACATAGTCAAAAGTGGCCGATTCCCCCTTTGAACCAGCCAAGCGGGTGCCAAACGCGCTGATGTCCCGGTAGGTTTCTTGGATGCGGGCAGAGTCCACCAATGGCAGAATCTGGCGATAAGTGGCCTTGATTTCGTCGTCGGTGGGCGCGGCGAAAGCCGCCGTGAGTCCAAGGACGCCAATTAGGGTCAGGCAACATCGCCAGAATCGTACGGGCACAGCATCATTCTAACCTGCCAGAAGCAATTTTCGGCATGAAAATCGTAGACCTTCTGGTTTCACGAATCGCTTGGCGACGGCGCTGGCTGCGGAAGGTTTGGAATTTTCATTCCATTGTAAAATGAACTCGTGACGCCACTGCTTGCCATTATCGCAATTGCCCCGGCTTTGGGGCCTGCCAAGACTATCAGTTGGACCGCCGCCCAAAAGGGTGTGTTCGATGCCAGTGTGACGTTAAACGACCTTTCCGGAACCCTTTCGGGAGATGCCGTTATCTCGGCGGCGAGTACGGCGAACGAAAAGTCACTGAAAGAATTCATCAAACTAGCCCGATCCGAAGCGAAGTCGCTAGGGAATCTTACGGCTCCGTACAGTCTGATCACGAAGACTGAAAGTTCCTACAACTCACCCCGACTGGCAAGTCTGACCACCAATACTTACGTGTTCACCGGTGGCGCCCATGGCAATTTCTTTTTCCGCAGCTACACGTACGGAGCGATCGAAGGACCGCTAAGGGAGTTGCAGTTGGGAGATTTCTTTGCGAAAGGTTCCACCTGGACGCAGGATTTGACCTTTGCCTTGCTATCTAAACTGCGCACCCGACCGTCGGCGAGTTCCATCGATAGCGGCGCCGTGCGCGAGTTCAAGGCCGACGACCTGAAGACATTCTCGATTCAGGCAGACGGTTTGACGTTCTACTTTGACCCGTATGTTTTGGGAAGTTGGGCCGACGGTCCGCAGCGGGTGAAGTTGTCGATTGCGGAACTAGGCCCCAACTTTAAGAAGGGCTACCTTTTGCAGCGATAAATTTGCCGGAGTAGACAATGCGCGCCTGTCCCGTGATGGTGATGGGCGCGTCCCACCGATCCATTTGTATGCGGACGGTCCCGCCCGGGTTTTCCACGAACACTTCGCCGCCCCGGTTTTTTCGCCGGAAGTAGTCGGCCACAGCGGCGCTGGAACCCGTTCCGCACCCTTGGGTTTCGCCCACGCCGCGTTCCCAGATACGGATTTTGAGTTCATTGGAGGCGACTTCTTGGGTCCAAATGACGCTGGTGCGCTGCGGATACTGGGGATCGACCTCGATCTTGGCGCTGACCGAGGCGAAGGTGGCGGAATCTGGCAGCGAGATGGTGGGGATGACCACGTGGGTCGATCCCGTGGTAAGCGCGCTACCAAATAGGGAAATCGGCATTCCCGCATCCATCCCGCTCCAGATGGTGGAGTTGAAGAGCTCACCGATGGCGGCAGTCGGGACATCCTCCGCCCGATAGCTCGCACGTCCAATTTCGGTGGAAATCAGGCTTCCCGTCACTCGGACCGGCACCACTCGATTGAGGTGTAGGAGGGTGAATTCGTCACCCACCCAGCCCAGATCACGGACGTATCGCGCTGCGCAGCGGATACCGTTTCCGCAGAAATCCTCGGTTCCGTCGGGGTTGAACATCCGCAGTCGGACGGCGTCATTTTCTTGTTTGACGGTGAGCAAACCGTCGCCGCCAACACCAAAGTGGCGGTCGCTCATGGCGATGGCCAAAGCGGGAAGGTCGCCGAGGGTGTCGGTTTCGTGAATCAAGGGAAAGTCATTCCCAATCGCTTCCACCTTCACAAACGGGACTTCGGACACCCGTATATTATGTCGGGGGAGGCCTTGGAGGCTATAGTTTTGTTATGCCTCTTGCTGCGCTCCTCATGGCCTCGGTGACCGTGGCTCCGCAACTTCCCAGTTTCGATTTCACCGGACTCCCCCAAATTCTGTGGTCGGGAGACTATGCGATCGAGACCGCCAACGCCCGACTCACGCTCGGGAAAGATGCGGCGGGGAAGCCGGCGGTGACGGTAAGCACCCTGGTAACTCTCAAAACGCAGGATAAGCCATTTCCCGGGAGAATTCTGGTGCCTCGGCGACGATGGGGCGATACGCAGTCGGGCAACCCGGGCTGGAATGTGCGGTTTTGGCTCGATGGAAAATCCGTGGCTCTGCGACCCATTTCGGAGCGAGGATCATCCAGCACCCTCGCTTCCGGCGTGACTGAGTACATCAGCGACCTAGCGTTTGATCAGCGATTCCTGCCCCGCCGCACCTACGTCATTAAAACCGAGGTGACGCTCCCCACCGGCAAGACCGGTTACGAGGGTAAAGAGCGGGCGATCGGCTATTTCCTTGGTGGAGAAGTCTCGGCGGACCAACTGCAAATCTCCTTCGCTTATTCTCAAAACGAAGTCTTTGGACTTCCGAACCTGGCATTAGGCGACTCCAGCGGATCGGTTTTCGAGAAATCGGCCGTTCAGGTGGGGAATCAAGGCGCATTTCTACGCTTGAACAAAATAAAGCTTCCCGGCGACTTGGTCACCTTCCGCTATTTCCCGCCGGCGCTGAACTAGCGCACAGCGGCCAAATACTTCTCGGTGAGAACGGCCAGGTGCTCCACCGCATCCCGATGCATGATCTCGTATCCGTGCGAGTTCGCCATCGGGATGCCCAACGTAACCGGTCGCGCACAAAGACCGTGGCTCGCGGCGCAGCTGGCATCGCTGCCGCCGCGACCAAATGCTTGGAACTGCAGCAACGGCTCAATTTCGGCCAGAAGGCGAATATCACGCGGGTCGGTCGCCGCGTAGCCATCGGTCACCCAAACCGTGGGAATCGGCGACAGCATCGCGGGCGCATCGGGCACCAACGCGCCCAATTCCAGCGCCACGCAGATGTCGGGTCGCAGCTCTCCCAGCGCATACAGCGCGCCGTGACCGCCCACTTCTTCACTCACCGTCGCGATGAACATCAGTTCGGGGTCATCCACCGCCGCCATCACCGCGATCATCGCGGCGACATCCGCACGGTCATCCAAGAAATACCCTCCGGTGAGTTCTCCCAGCGAAAACAGATTCCGGCGGGATTCGTGGATCACCATCCGGGTTCCGGGTCGCACGCCGAGCCGATTGAGGTCGTCTGCATCCAGTCCCGTGATCACCGTCGCCATGTCCCAGGTCAGCGGCCCGCGCTTCGCCATGGTCGCCACCGCTCGCGGGTCATCGGTATGAATCGAGCCGAAGCTGAGAACGCCGTTGATCGGACCGTTGTCGCTGAGAATGGCTACCGGCCCTTCCCCCGATTTCCAGGGGTGAATTCCTCCCATCGCGCCCACCGTCAGGTTGCCCCCGGGACTGATCTCCCGCACGACCATCGCAATTTCGTCCAGGTGGGCGGTCACCACGCGCTTCACCGGTGTATCGCCCCGCTGCATCCGCAGGTTGCCCTTGGCGTCG
>Ga0114972_10001323_pt1 | contig 18581 bp, 18 predicted proteins | sample M_140807_EF_Meta_FD_87354 | JGI IMG/M metagenome (GOLD analysis project Ga0114972, IMG submission 87354) | Freshwater microbial communities from Lake Montjoie, Canada to study carbon cycling - M_140807_EF_MetaG | ecosystem: Environmental > Aquatic > Freshwater > Lake | place: Lake Montjoie... | reverse complement strand
GCTGCTCGGCACTGCGCAGCTTGCGGATGATCTGCTCGGGGTTGTGGCGTTTGCGTTTCATGGGGCTTCTCCTGGCCAAGTCTGGCTGATAGGGAAGCTCTCATAAGGGCTGGATCAGTTTTTAGGGTCCACGTCACCTGTAGAGCGCACGATCAGCTACGTTGCGCCTTGGAGCCTGTGTGATCGAGTGGAGGATTATCGGGTGGCGTGGGAGTTCTTGAAATAATTCAGTCATCGACTTGATCAATCAAAGTGCAATACATTACTTTGCAAATAGATTATCAGCTCGACAATCGCAAGCCTATTGAACGGGCTTTGTAATTTCAAAAGACGCATTGAGATCCGCTGCTGAGGAGGCTCGGGAGCAATTACTTAAATCACCAATCTCAATTATACGGGGTATCCCTTCTCTACCATAGACGACTAACCTCCACTCGGACTGCCACGAATAGTTGTCCAGTTTTCTGAATGGGCCCATCTCTCCAACGTAAGATCGAGGAACATAGGACACCATATCGGCATGGGCTTCAATACGTTGCCGTTTAAATTCTCTATAGATTCGATCCAGTAGTTCCTGTGAATTATAAAAGACTAAGGCACGATCACCAAACTCGCCCATACGCTCATCGATTGGGTGAGTGGCTGGCATCAGTGCATACATACAAAAAATGTTGATTTCTTTGGCGTTCTCAGGTGGAAATCGCATCTCCCAATCAATTACCTCAAAATCTTGGCCTTCAATCTTTGGCAAGCCACTATTTCCATTGTAGCGGATGGCTACACCATCATTTTTATCACCTCGGACTCCTTGCTCTTCGATACGCCAAAAGTACGGCAAATCATTCATATACAGCAAGCCCTTACGCTGCAACTCATCAAGGTGCTCTTGTCTACCGAACTTTATCAGTACTAGTGGCTTAGACATGACCGAGAAAGCTTGGAAAGGGCTTGGTACTTCATATATTAAGCCACTACCAGTTCACCAATCCAATTAAGCCGTAAGAAGCTGACTGAGGCTTTCCGGCACGGACCATCTGGCAACATCTGATATTGATTCCACAAGATTAAAATCTTCTTCAGACCATACATCCGCAGAGTCATCGATCAAGGAGATGAAAGACAATGGCTCAGGCGTGGCCCTGTATTGACTCAGGTCATACCAGGTGGCGACGACACCTTTGGTAATTTGCTGCGCCGCAGAGCGACTCCCGGAGGAAAGAACCGAAATCAAGGAACTTCTCTGTGATGCGCTCACCTGAAAATCAATCTTCCAACTCTTGCCAGATCGGCCGATCAACTTTTTGTTCCGCTCAAACGGTAAATGAAGCTCCTCGAGAAAGTCTGCCACTTCATCGGTGACAGACTCCACGGAGCGAAGTCTTGATGTGAAAATTAGATCAGAAACGCGCACTGCTGCCTGACTTACGCGCGTGACCGCATCGGCTAATGCAGCTGGCTCATTGGAGCGTGCCTTCAGCATGCCCCTGAAGAATTCAACACCATGGGTTTGTGAAATATCGCTGATCAAGCCTGCTTGCTTGGGAGACCGCTTGGCTGAAAGCGTGTTGGAATTCAACCACCGAACGGTTTCGCCTAGATCAGAAACAGTCGTGACTCCTTGATCGGCACTTTTTAGAAAAAGATCAATAAAGTCTCCATCCGGATACAAATAAGGCGTTCGCACGCGAACAAAGTCGCCATTCACAGAGCATTCGAACATCGGCCCAAGACCGCTTCTGATCGCTGTGCACACCGCATTCGCGGTGCCATCATGTGAGGTGCTCACAGGAACAGATCTCCTTGAACTGGAGGTGGTGGATGCATTCGACCGTTGTGATGGATCCTAGCTTCTTGGCAAAATTCCTGCCAGGCTTGTATTGGATTGTTAGGGGATGCGGTGATGTCCCCAGGTTTATAGGCATTTTTGTCTTTGAACTCCTCGGACCATCGATGCTTGTGGGTGTCTCCAACTCTGCCACCATCAGGATTTTTATGGTCCTTGCCAAGGTCAAGGGCGTAAATCCGGCCCGAAGTCTTTAAAATGAGAGCATAGGATATTGCTGGAACAAGTGGATTATAAGTACCCTTCATAAAGAGAGGCCATCCTCCAGCCGAAGCAATCTCTACTTTGAACTCAAGACTTGGGGAGTGATCCTCATCCTCTTGCCAAACTATGTCTCCTTCGATCAATTTCGTGCAATCCGTAAGGATGGTGTCAAATTCGGCATCGCTGAGAGGCACGGCTGCTGGGCTGATGCACCGCCTGGAAGCCTAGGAGGCTCCAGCCGACAACCAAGACAAAGCTGCGGGGATGACATGCGGGAGGGCGGCGATGCGTTGGCCTCTGCCTTGAGAGGGCTGTTGTCTTCGCTCCTGGCTGCCCAGGGTCCGACCAGCCCCGGCCAGGCTCCCTACCCTGGGGTCCAGCTTCCGCTGCCGGCCGGCCAACCCATGCTCCCCTCCGTCGTTGCCGCCGAGCTGGAGCAGGTCGCCAGGGACGCCCTTACTACTGCCTTTCACCCCACCACCCCCGGCTTTAAAGGGCTAATCGACCGCTTCCTCGCCGATCGGGATCGGTTGGTCAAAGGCCCCTACATCTCTATTTCGCTGCCGTTCCAGCAGGGCCGCCGCGCTGACTGGTTCCCGGAGCTCCAGCTGCCCTTTCCGCCCTATCGGCATCAGGAGCAGGCCTTTGAGCGACTCAGCCCGGGCTCCCCCCAGAACACCCTGGTGGCCACCGGCACTGGCTCGGGCAAAACCGAGGCCTTCCTCTACCCCTGCCTCGACCACTGCCGCCAGGCGCACGCGCAAGGTCAGCAGGGCATCAAGGTGATCCTCATTTACCCGATGAATGCCCTGGCCACCGACCAGGCAAAGCGGATTGCCCATCTCATCCACACCATTCCCGCCCTCGCCGGGCTACGAGCCGGGCTCTATATCGGCGATCAGGAGGAGGTCAGCTCCATCGCCATGGGGCCTGAGCAGGTGATCACAGATCGGGCCACGTTGCACAAGGCCCCGCCCGACATCCTGCTTACCAATTACAAGCAGCTCGACTACCTTCTGCTCCAGCCCCACACCCAGGGCCTCTGGGCCCAGAACGCTCGGTTGGAAGACGGAACCAGCGTGCTGCGTTACCTGGTGGTGGATGAGTTCCACACCTTCGATGGCGCCCAGGGAACCGACCTGGCCTGCCTGGTGCGCCGCCTCAGAGACCGCCTGCACTGCAGCAGTGAGGAGCTGATTTGTGTGGGGACCTCGGCCACTCTCGGCGCCGGTGATTCTCAGGCAGAGATGCTCTACTACGCCGCTCAGATCTTCGGGAGCACGTTTGATCGCTCCAGCCTGATCCAGGAAGACCGGAAGACTCCTGCTGAGTTCTTTGAGGACACCGATTTCGCCGATCCACTCAAAGGATTGCTGCTGGTTCCGCCTCCCAGCCTGGATCAGGAGGCTGTCCTCAATCCAGGAAGCTATGGGGCCGGAGAGGCCAGAAGTGCTGATGCCGTCCGCAGTGCCTATCTGGCTGCCCAGATACCGCTCTGGTTTGGCGCGGCCTTCACGCCCCCGGCAAACGGTTCGATTGATGACCCCGCCTGGCGCATCAGTCTGGGCCGCGAATTGGGACGTCTGCCCGCCGTCCAGTACCTGGTGCGCCAGGCGGCCGGCACCTGCTCCCTGGCAGAGCTGCTGGAACGCTTTGCTCGTCAGCTCGGCATCGACGAGCGCTACCCCTTCCCCTTCCGGGTGCTGCTGCTTGAAAGCCTGCTGGCACTGATTGGCCATGCCCGCGGCCCCGGCGGCCAGCCTTGGGTGCAGCTGCGCATCCAGATCTGGCTCCGGGAGCTGAAGCGAATGGTGGCCAGCGTCACCTCCAGCCCGGAGCTGCTCCATTCCGATGACCTTGATAGCAACGACGGCGATCACCACTTGCCTGTCGTGCACTGCCGCGATTGCGGTGCCACCGGCTGGACCTCAACCCTGTTGCACCAGGACGCCAGTCAGCTGGATCCGGCGCGAAACCTCCGCAACTTCTACCGGGCCTTCTTTGGACGCGATCCCCTGGTTCAGTACGTGTTCCCCCTCAGGCCGCTGATCAGTGAGAGCGCACCAGCGGCACCCCTCGGTGCTGATGAACGACTGTTCTGCCTGGATTGCCTCACGATCCAGGAGCCGTCCGCCAAGGGCGGAGAAGGGAAAGCCCCAGAAACTGGAGCGAGGTGTCAGAGCTGCTCCAGTCAAAGCCTGCTGGTGGTCGAGGTGCCCGGCTGCACGACCCGCGATCGGAATGACCATCTCAAATCCAGTTCTGATTGCCCCTACTGCAGCGCCCACCAGAGCCTGCTGCTGATTGGGGCCTCAGCCGCCAGCCTCACCAGCAACTGTTCCTCTTCCCTGTTTGCTTCCAGCTTCAACGGTGATCGCAAGTTACTTGCCTTCTCTGATTCAGTCCAAGACGCTGCCCATCGAGCCGGCTTCATTGCCGGGCGTGCTTATCGAACCAGTTTCCGCACAGCGCTCACCCGCACCGTTCAGCAGCATGGCCGAGATCAGCAGCCATCTGGTTCGGACCCGCTCAATCTGCCCGCTCTCCAAGGCGCTCTGCTTCACCTCTGGCGCCAGGAGCTGCCGAACCCCGTCGACTTTGTCGCCACTTTTCTGCCCTCCGATCTGGAGTGGCTGCACGAGTGGTCCGCTATGGAACAGAGCGCCCGTCCAACCCTCGCGCCGGACGACCCGCTGATGGAGATCGTCGAGAAGCGTTTGCGTTGGGAGGTGATGGCCGAGTTCGGCTATCGCTCTCGCCTGGGCTCTTCGGTGGAGCAGGCCGGTGCCCTGGCCGCCGGGATCCGTCTTGAGGGACTCGAACCGCTTCTCCCAGAATTGATGGAGCGCTTGGGCAACGAGGTGGAAGCGCTGCGTGACATCGATCTTGCTGCTGCGAAGAGATTTGTGGTGGGCTTTCTGCACCACCTTCGCCAGCGGGGCGCTTTACCGGTGTCGGAGATCCTCGGTGCCGATGGCCAAGGAAGCAGGTACCTCGCCAGTGGTGGAGACGACACCTATTCGTTCTGGCTGACCACCCACCTGCCCAACATTGGCCCTTCATCCAACAAGCCAATCTTTCTCACGTCCCTCCGCGGCCGTGGGCACTTTGAGCAACTGGTCAACTCCAAGGGACGGCCCACCTGGGCAATGCACTGGTTGAGCAAGTGCCTGGGTGACTGCGGTGCGCCGGAACTTCAGAAGGTTGCCCTTGAAGCCTCGGTGGCGGTCCTGGAAGACGGCGGGGTTTTGCAGGCGCTTTCGCCAGGCCATCACGGCGAGCGAATCTGGGGCTTGGATCCAACTGCCATTGTCGTGGCGGCCGAGCCGATCAGCCTGCGCTGCACCTACTGCGGTGACGGCCAAAGCATCCGTCCAGTTGAGCGTGCCATCTGGAAGGGGATGCCCTGCCTGGTTCAACGTTGCTCCGGCCACTACCAAAGTGATACCCAGGGGGGATTGCCGCTTTACCGACGTCTATACACCTCCGGCCAGGTGAACCGGATCATCGCTCGCGAGCACACCGGTCTGCTGTCTCGCAGCGACCGTGAACGGTTGGAGCATCAGTTCATCCATGACGGCCCCCGCAGTCACCCGAACCTGCTGTCGGCGACCTCCACGCTGGAGATGGGCATCAACATCGGCGACCTCTCATCGGTGCTGCTCTGCTAAGTGCCCCCCGAGCCTGCGAACTACTTGCAGCGCATCGGTCGCGCCGGTCGCCGGGATGGCAATGCCCTGGTCGGCACCGTTGTAAACGGCACTCCCCATGATCTCTATTTCTATGCCGAGCCTACCGAAATGTTGCAGGGCAAGGTCACACCGCCTGGCTGCTACCTCGACGCCGCGGCCATCCTCAGCCGCCAACTGATCGCCTTCACGATCGATCGCTGGGTGCAGAGCGGCATCCCAGTGGAGGCCCTGCCCCGCAAGCTCAAGGCCGCACTCGATGCGGTGGATGGGAAGGAGTGGGAGAACAAACGCAAGCTGTTCCCCTTCACCTGGCTGCAATGGACCCGCGACCATCAGCAGGCCCTGCTCGAAGACTTTCTTGTCCTTTTCGACGAAGACACCGTTAAGGGTCGCTGCCGTGAGCAGCTCCGGGAAGAGTTTCTTGCCCATGACGATGCCACACCGGTTTTCCAGCGGAAATTGATTGGCCGCCTTGAAGGGCTCTCTTCCGAACGGCGGCGGTTGTTCAACGAAGGGAAACGCCTGGCCAAGCGCTTTCGCGAGCTGTCATCGATCAACCCAGCTGCCCTGCTGGAAGCTCAGAAGCAGGAGAAGGAAGAGGTGCTGCGCGAGCAGCGGGCCTATGCCGATCTGCGCCAGGAGCTGGAAAACCGTCCCCTGCTTCAGATGCTGACGGACGAGGGGTTCCTTCCCAACTACGCCTTCCCGGAGGCCGGTGTCACCCTGAAGTCTGTCTCTGGCGCCGGTTGACCCGCAAGCCCAAGGCAGGGCGGAGCAGTGAGGAACTGAAGCCTCTGAGCTACCAACGCCCAGGCAGTGTTGCCATTCGTGAGCTGGTGCCCGATGGCGTGTTCTACGCCCAGGGGCGGCGTGTGAAGGTCGACCAGATCGATCTGACGCTCAACCCGATTGAACGCTGGCGGTTCTGCAGGGTCTGCAGCTACAGCTGCCAAGAGGTGGAACAGGGTTTCAAGGACCAGGTCTGCCCGCGTTGTGGGGATGCCAACTTCTGCGACGCCCACCAGGTGAAGGAAATGGCCCGACTGCGCCAGGTCGTGGCCACCACCGACGACGCCCTTAGCCGCATCAGCGATGACCGCGACGACCGCACCAATACCTTCTTCCAGAGACAGCTCCTGATCATCCCCGACCTCAAACGGGTCGAAATCACCCTGGCGGTGGATGACGCCGAGTTTCCTTTTGGGGCGGAGTTCATCGGCAGCACAACCTTCCGAGAAATCAACTTCGGCGCTGTCAATCCTGCCGGTAATGGCCATCAGATTGCTGGTCAGCAGTTCCGCGTCCGCGGTTTCGAGATCTGCAGCGGTTGCGGCAAGGTTCTGACTGGACCGCCCACCAGCAAACAGCATGCCTATAGCTGCCGCTTCCGCGACAAGCCCGATGACGCCAAGGCACGCAAGCTTCTATTCATGTATCGGGAATTCAACTCAGAGGCCCTGCGTTTTCTCTTGCCCGATCGCCTTTTCTGGGACGACACCGGCAAAAGTTCCTTTCAGGCCGCCCTCAGCCTTGGCCTGAAGAAACACTTCAGCGGCAAGGTAGATCATCTTCTGCCAGCGGTCTCCACCGAACCCCAGTCACTCGGATCTGCAAACGGAGAGGGACCGGGCACCCAACGGAAGACCTTTCTCTATCTCTACGACTCCGTCCCCGGAGGCACGGGCTATCTGCGACAGCTGGTAGAGAACAATGGCGAGCGCCTGCGCTCTGTTTTTGAAGACTCCCGGAGTGCTCTACAGGCATGTGGTTGCAATGATGGTTGCTATCGGTGCCTCTATGCCTACCGAAGCAGATTCGAGCGTGATCGGATCAGCAAGAGTCGAGCTTTGGAACAACTCACTGTGCTGCTCAGACACTGGGAGCAGCTTAAGAGCAGCAGGCGCAGCCTCACCAGCATCACGATCACCACCCAGGTTGAGAGCGAGCTGGAGGACAAATTTATCGATGTACTGCGGGAAGGGAAAGCTGCTGCCCCTGGAGTGGCAGTGAAACTCACAGCCGACACCTGGCAGGGAAAGACGGCCTTTCACCTCAGGGTGAATGGCGTCAACTGGATGGTTCAAACACAGGTGGAGATCGGCAAGGCCCAGGGAGTTGATGTTCCATCCCGCTGCGACTTTTTGATCACCCCAACCTCCGGAGGACTACCCATCGCGGTCTACACCGACGGCTGGGACTACCACCGCAATCGTCTTGCTAGCGATGTTCGCCAGCGCATGGCTCTACAGAGATCGGGGCGCTATCGATTTTGGTCGCTCTGCTGGGATGATGTCGTGGGCAAGCCCAACGGACCCGCAGATCCGCTGCCCGCCAATGGGTTGCTCAAGGGTCTGGTGCCCAGCTTCATCAGGGATCCGGCTGCTTTCGCCGAACAGTGGCTCCCCGTGTCGCGGTTTGAGGTGATCGAGCCTCGGCCAGACCAGTTGGGCACTATCGTGCCGCGCGATCTGCGTTGGGTGCAGGAGTCCAATAGCCTTCAACTGCTCATGGCCTATCTCAGTCAGCCCAGCGAGAACAACCGCATGCGGGCCTGGGAAGGCCTGGCCCACACCTTCTGCCTCGCTCAGCTGGGGCAAGACATCAGCAACGGCATCCCGACATCCCTGCACGAGCCCATCGACAGCCTCGGCCTTGCTTCGCATCTGGATGAGTGGCGGCCGGAGCGTGAGCAAGGACAAGCCGGTCAGTGGCTCGAGCAGGCACCAGGCTTCACTGTGCTCAATTTCATTGATCTCGGCAGCCATGGGGCTCGCCGCACCGACGCCAGCTTCCGTGCTCTTCATTTCGATCTAGTCCTGCCAGATGGTGATAGAGAGCAGCAGATTGGCTGGCGGGAATGGTTGCGTCAGGGCAATCTCTTCCAGTTTCAGCACCACATGCTTCTGAGCACGCCAGGGTGCACCGGCGCTGACCAGACCAGCGTGGTCTTGCCAAATCTGGAGCCAGCCACACTGGTGACGGCCATTCGGGAACAAGTGCCCCAACGGCCTGGGGATGAACCCTCGCCGGCATGGTCGTCCGCTCTCTCCTTCGCCGAACGGCATGCCAGAACATGTTTTCCGTTGCTCTTGGCGCTGCGGCCAGGCCTGGAGCCGATGGGGGAGGGGCCACCGGAATTCGGCCACGAATTGGTGGGATCGCTGGGAGAGGTGGTGGTGGAAATAGAGATGGCCTGGCCTGACCAGCAGATTGCCGTCCTGATTCGTCCACCGGATGATGGGGCCTCGGATCAACCGTTGGAACCCTGGTTGGATGGCTGGGTGATCTTCCATCCCGATTCCCCTCCGGATCGAGTTCTCGCCTCGTTCCGTTCCGCGAATCACCCAAGCCCCGTCCTCGCGAGTCAGCCATGAGTCAACCAGCGCTGCGCGTCGCCGCCTCACGCGGCTTCTTCAAGGCTCTCAACACCCTCCCCGAGCTCGGTCGAGCCAAGGTGCACAAGTTCATCGTTCAGTTCATGGACGAACCCACAGCACCGGGGCTGAACTACGAACGCATCAACGGCAGCAAGGATCCCCAGGTCCGATCGCTTCGTGTGGATCAGGATTACCGCTGCATCGTGCGGGCACCGGAGAAGGGCAGCACCTACGTGTTGCTATGGGTCGACAAGCATGACGACGCCTATGCCTGGGCTCGCCGCAAGGCCTGTCACGTGAACCGAGTCTCCGGCGCACTGCAGATCGTCGATGTGGAGGGGGCTGAGCAGGCCCTGGGCGACGTCATGCACACATCGGCCCCTGACGGCCTCTTTACTCCGATCGCCGACGAGCAACTGATGCAACTCGGAGTGCCAGCTGCCCTCCTCCCTTCCCTGCGTGCTGTTCGCAACGAGGACGGACTCACCAGGTTGCTGGAGTGGCTCCCTCCCGATTGCGTCGATGCCCTCATTCTCCTGGCAGACGGGCGCACCTTCGATGAGGTCCGGGCCGAACTGGAAAGGGAGCAACCCTCCACGGTCGACCCGACTGATGTCGACACCGCACTGAACCAGCCCGACAGCCAGGCGGAGTTTGTGGTGCTCACCGAAGACGAGGAGCTTGAGGCGATTCTCTCGGCCCCGCTGGAGCAATGGCGCGTTTTCCTCCATCCGAGTCAGAAACGATTGGTGGAACGCCACTGGAATGGCCCGGTACGCGTGCTTGGCGGTGCGGGCACCGGCAAGACCGTGGCAGCGATGCACCGTGCTCGCTGGCTCGCCCGATCCTTCCTCGCGGCAGGGGAGGCAGCTAGAGGGGGCAAGGTGTTATTCACCACCTTCACTAGAAACCTTTCCACCGACATCCGCAGCAACCTGGCGAAGATCTGCACTCCCCAGGAGCTCCAGCGCATCGAGGTCACCCATCTCGATGCCTGGGTGAGCAGCTATCTCAGGAGCCAGGGCATCACCATCAAGGTGTTCAACAAGGAGGCGAGGGACGCCGCATGGTCCGTGGCAATGTTAGTTGCGGACCCCGAACTGGGCCTCGATCTGCGTTTCTACGAGGAGGAATGGAAGGAAGTAGTGCTGGCTCAGGGTTGCAGCACTCAGGACGAATACCTTGTTGCAAAGAGAATCGGGCGGGGTACCCGCCTGAATCGTCAGAAGCGCATCAGCATCTGGCCCGTGTTCGATGCCCTGCGCTCCGAACTGCGGCAAAGAGGGATGTGGGAGCCTGAAGAGGCCAAGCAAGCTGCTGCCGATCGCCTGAATGCCTCAGGCCAACCCCCTCGCTATAGGGCGATCGTGGTGGATGAAGCGCAGGATTTTGACGTGGCCGCCTTCCGCCTGCTGCGTGCCCTCGCGGGAGCTGAACATACTGACGATCTATTCATCGTTGGTGACCCCCACCAACGCATCTATGGCCGCCCTTTGGTGCTTGGTCAGTGTGGGATCAACGTCCGCGGCCGATCCCGCAAGCTGCGCATTAACTACCGCACCACAGAGGAAACCAGGGCATGGGCCACGGCGGTGCTGCAGGGGATTGACTTCGATGATCTCGATGGTGGCCAGGACAGCAGCAGTGCTTACCGATCCCTACTTCATGGAGACAAGCCTCTCATTAAGCCCTTTGACGACCCAGCAGATGAGCAGAACTATCTAGTAAATCTCCTTAATGCCATAAAGGAACGGGAGGGGTCCCTTGGCTCCACCTGTGTCACAGCTCCTACCAACGACGCTGTCTCCAAGTTGGAAAAGCGCTTTCGCGACGCCGGTATTGCCACCCATGTCATCAAACCCAACGAAGCCGATGATCCAAGTGACCCCTCCCTACGGCTTGCCACGATGCACCGCGTCAAAGGCCTGGAGTTTGATCATATCTTCATTCCTGATCTCACTGCAGATCAGCTCCCTAATCGTCGCATTCTTAATGACTGTCCAGACCAGATCTCTAGGCAAGCCTTTATGCAGCGAGAGAGATCACTACTACACGTAGCCGCCACTCGGGCCAAGAAGCAGGTGGTCATCACCTATAGCGGCAAGCCGTCATCGTTCCTAACCTCAGGAGGTTGAGCTATGGAAGCAGAGCACTTACCCTTCAAGCAGGATGTCCCCCGTCTTCCGCTTCTAGCTGCCCAATCGCTACCAGTAAGATCAAATCCCCCGCCTTCCACTCCTCACTGAGCACTTTAAGCGACACCCTGGGCGATTCCTTAAACAGCACGACTTAGTAGCCCAGATAGGCCGCATAGCTCTCGACTTCGCTGCTCATTAAATAAACGGGACTTGGAAGCGCCCATGGTCTACAAAGCGCGGCACGCCGGAGTAGCGGCCCTTACCACTTAGGCGCTCTGAGACAGCCCGCGCGCGTCTTTCCTCCCAGGCAGCTCAGACCTCACTGGCCAGATCACCGCTGCTCCACCCACCGCTGCGCCGCACCTGTGACGGCCGCGACGGGGTTGCTTTGCTCACCTTCCGATCGAAGCTGCCCCGCGATCGGGCCATGGCGACGGAGAAGGCAACACCCGGCGCACCGACCACCTGCTGGGGCCAGATGCCGGTGCGGGGTTTGGCGTGAACCCGGGCGACCTGGGCCGGGGCCTTCATCGACCTGGCGCGAATCATGGTGGCGGGCATGGATCTGCTGCGTCTGTTCACGTCCCATTGCCAGGCCACAGCCGCCGCCGGCAAGCGGTGCAGGGGCCGGTGCCGTGCGACCGGCCCCTGATGGCCTCAAGCTGCTGCCAGTGGCTCTACTGCCCTGGCGGCTTGGAGCCGCTCAATCTCTGTTGCCTGGGCGGCCTCCAGCACCGCATCAATTTCTTGGATGCGGGCCAGGAACTCTCCCATGGCCGGGATCAGCTCTTCTTCCAGCAGGGTGATTTCCTCTTCTCCATAGGGATGATCAATCCAGAGGCGGCGGATTGGCTTGCCCCGGTGCGTGCTCAGCAGCCGGCTGAGCGCCTGGTGGCTGGAATGGACGAGGGCGATGGGATCCCCTTGGGAGAGTGAATCGAGCCAAATAGACATGGGACCTGGCGCAGTGGTGGGACGCCAGCAGCACCGCCGGATCAGGCAAGGGTCGGCCGCTAGGCCGACTTGCGCAGCCCTTGCCCCGGCGGATGATGCGCGACCCCACCGCCAGCCCCTTTGAGGCTGAGATGGCGCTGATGCGATCGCTGTTGGCTGGTAATAGCTGGAGACGTTGCTGGGTACTCCCGGAGCAAGCATGGGCCTCTCCCTGATCGAGGCTGCCAAACACGAGACGCGGGTGGAGCGCCTGGCGGTGATCAAGACCTTCAGCGAAGGTCAACTGATCAGCCGCCTGCCCTTCCGCAACCTGCTTGGTGGTGCTCTTAAGTTCGCCGTTGAGAAGAAAATGCCCCGCGTCGGCTTTCGCGCCGTCAACGAGGGCTACCGGCGTGATTACGGCGCCGTCGAAAACGACACCGAGTTCGTCCACCTCTTTGGTGGTGATCTCGATGTGGACCGCTCGATTGTGGACCTCAACGGCCCCGAGGCCAGGGCCAGCCAGACCGAGCAGAAGGTGCGCTCCATGCGCCTCACCCTGGAGGCGGCGGTGATCAACGGCGATGCCGCTTTCGATCCCCGCGCCTTCAACGGCCTCAGCAAGCGGCTCACCCCCGGTGGTCCCCAGACCGTTGACAACATTTCAGGCAGCGTCAAGCTCTCCCGGCTGGAGGCCCTGGTGGACTCCGTCAATGCCTACGGCAGCGAGAAGGTGCTGCTCACCAGCAAAGCGGGCCGGCGCCAGATCAGTGCCGCCTGCCGCGCCGTTGTCGGCAGTGACCTCTATCAGGTGATGGACGGCCGCCACTGGTTTGAGGACACCGAGATCCTCTGCCTGGAAGAAGACGCCAATGGCAACGAGGTGCTCGGTTTCGGCGAGGCGGGTGGCACCACCTCGATCTACTGCTGCGCCTTTGGCGATGAGCAGATGACCGGCCTGCAGGGACCATTTGAGGGCCGCTACGGCATCTCGGTGCGGGACTTCGGCGAAGTGCAGGACGCCCCGGTATTCCGCACCCGCGTCGATTGGTACGTGGGCTTTGCTGTCTGCGATCAGAAGGCGATCGGGCGGCTTTATAACATCGGCCGCGCCGTGACCTGAGGCCAACAAGGCCATACCCACCGATCTGTTTCTTCTGAGGACACGACCATGACCGCTACCGGCAACAAGCTGATTGATGCCGCCACCACCCTGGTGGGCTGGATCAACAACAGCGCCTCCGATCCGTTCGAGCGCACACGCGCCAGTGCTGAGATTGTGCGCTTGAGCGTGCCGCTCGATAGCACTGAGCACTTCACGCTGCTCTTCTCCCACCCCGGAGCCGCTGCTGCGGTGACAGCGGTGCTGCAAGTGGCGCCCTTGCTCAAGGACGGCACCACCGGCACCTGGGTGACGGCCGCCACCGTGGCGATCCCCGCCGCTGGCGGCCAGGTGGAAGCAACGATCAGCGGTGATTCCCTGGTGCCCGTGGCTGGTGATCTGGCCAACGTGGTGGATCCGTGCTTCTTCTTTGCCCGGGCAACCCTGACGCCATCGACGCCAACTGGCGCCCACGTCAGCCTCACCCGCGCCTGAGCTGATGAGCAACTCCACTGAGGACCAACTGGAACGGCCCACCGAACCCGGCTCCCCCTTGGCGCCACCCCACCCCCTGACCCACGGCCCTGAGCCGACGCTGCTGATGCCAAACACCGCTGCCGACTCCCTGCTGAACCTGGCGGCCCCCGAGGGGATGGTCCGCCTCAGCAAGGGTGATCAGACCGAGTTCTGCTTTCCCTGCCATATCGATGGCTGGGTGGCCCTGGGCTGGCAGGCCCACCACCCCACCCCTGCGCCCGCCGATGATGATGGTCTCTTGCTGCCTCCGTCTGCCCCTGGCACGGCGGTGATTGAGCAGAACCACAACGACCAGCCCCTGGTGGAACCCGGCCAGCCGGGGCCTGATGAGCCGCAGCCTGGTGAGCAACTGCCTGATTACGGCGCGATGACCAAGGCCCAGATCATCGCCGAGGTGGAGCGCCGCTACGGCCTGGCGCTTGATGGGGGCATGACCAAAGCGGAGCTGCTGGCCGAGGCCGACCGGCTGGCCGTAGAGCGGCTGACTGCAGAGCGCCTAACCGCCGGTGGCTTGCCTGCCGAGGCGGAACCTGACTCCCAGGACGATCACCCGGCCCTGCCTTTGGATCTGCTGGGCTGATCCACCAGCACCGCCATGCCATACCCGCTGCCCACTGGCATCGATAACACCAACGGGCGGCTGCGGATCATCCCGCCGCTGGGCTGCCCCGGCAGCGAGGAGTGGGTACTCGCCCATGAAGCACCGCGCTGGCTGGAGTTGAGCTATCGGCTGGGGCCAGTGCCGGCCCTGCCTCTGGAGTTGTTCTGGATGCCGGCACCAAGCCGCTGGAATGATCCACTCGGTTCAGCGCCGATCGAGCTGGCGGTGAACCCGCTGGGGCTGCCGGCCCAGGGCTTCCAGGTGGATTGGGGCGATGGCACCAGCGAAACCGTGCCCTGGACGCCCTACCGGCCCGATGTGCCCAAGGTGCGGCACGTCTATGGGCAGCGGCTGGACCTGATCGTGAAGGTGACGATGGGGGTGAACATCGCCACGTTGCCGGTGGCGCTGCTGGGTTGCCCCCTGCCGCCCAACATGATCCCGAGTTCCCCGTCTGGCGGCGCCAATGGCGCTGGTGGCGGCAGCTTGGCCGGTGTGGAGCCGCTGGTGCCCAGCGACGGCCTCGATGGTCTGGCCTACAACGGCAGCCGCGACGAGCTGTGGCGGTTGCGCCTTCACCCCCAGGGCGGCCTGGCGCTGCTGCCCTCGCCGGTGGATGGCAAGCCAGCGCTGGTGGTGATGAACGGCTCCGGCGCTGCCAGCCGCGGCACCCGCTGGTATGCGGGCGATGGGCCACCACCAAGCGAGGGGCTCAACCCACCACCAGCGCCGGGCGATCTGTACTTGAACCGGACCAACGGCCAGGTGTTCGAACTGATCGTCTGAGGCCAGGGCCAGAACCAGGACCAGGACCAGGGCCACAGCCAGGCCCGCGTTGGTGGGCTGCAGCAATCAATGGCAATAGAAGGCGTGAACTACTGGTGGAGTGGATGACGTCTTGGGGCGCCCTCGGGCTGTCACTGAAGGGACCCCAGGGTCTGCCTGGACCCACCGGGCCGAGTGTCTGGGGTGGCATCACCGGCTCCTTGAGCGCTCAAGCCGACCTGCAGCAGGCACTCAACCTCAAACTCAACGCCACCAGGTTGACCGTCGGGCCAACGGCGCCGACCAATCCCCAGCTCCATGACCTCTGGGTGGACACCAACTGATGGCGATCACAAGCCGCGACCAGCTGATTGCAGCGCTGACGCTCTCGCGCAATGCCCTGATCGATAAGGCCAGCCTCAGCAACACCGTGGCCGGCCGCTTCCATTCGCTCTGGTGCGCAACCGGTGTGCCCGGCCAGGGCGCCATCCCCACCACAGCGGCGGTCTGCACCAGGGCCACCACCGGAGCATTGCCGCTCACCAACCAAACCGCGCCAGTAGCCACCTATCTGGCCTGGCTGGAGCTGGCGACGGCCAACAGCGCCACCAACCTCAGCGTCCATGACCGGCTTTGCCACCAGGGCGGCCTTTCCGGCACTGTTGCTTCTCCCACGGCACAAACCACCAACCTGCCGCTCAATCTCACCGGCGTTTCCACCGATCGGATCGGCCCAACGGATCTCTGCGAGCTCACCTGGTGGCTGGAGTGGTACACCGACACCGGCGCCACGGGCGTCAACGCCACGCTGAACCTGACCTATGCCGATAACACCACCGGCGATGTGGTGATCGCCCTGGCGGCCACCAGCCGCGCCTCTGGCCTCTATCCGATCCTGCCCGCCACCGGCAAAACAGGCATCAAAGCTGTAAACAGCCTCACGTTGAGCGCCAGCACCGGCACCGCCGGGTCCTTTGGAGTGACCTGCACCCGCTTTTTGACTGGCACCACCACGATGGTGGCCAATAAGAGCGAAATCCGCGACTGGGCCGGTTTGGGTTTGCCAGTGGTGCCCAATGACGCCTGCCTGGCCCTGTTGATGTTCTGCTCAACCACCAGCACCGGGGCGGTGCGGGGCCTGCTCAAGCTGGCAGTCGGTTGAGCCATGCGCAGACGCCAGGACCCAATCCAGCCGATCGACGGCGGTATGGACAACTGGGACCAGGGCCTCGCTGGGCTGATCATCAGCGACGAGTTCTACGGCCTGAGGGCGTCCAGCCCCGGCGCCGTGATGACCTACCTCGGCATCGATCGCGGCTTTCAGCCGATCAGCGTCAAGGTCTGGACCGGCAGTAGCTGGATCCCCAAACCGCTTCGCTTCTGGAGCGGTAGTGCCTGGGTGCTGGCTTGATGGGCAGGGTCCTAGGGCCAAGACCAATAGCAGAACAGCACAGTTAGGAGGGGCTGACGACAACTACGCCGTACTTGCACTGCTTGGAGCGCGTTGCTCACAGCGTCAGCCGGGAAAGCCCCGGCGAGCCGCCCACCCGCCGGGGCTTAGCCTGAGCCTCCGAGCCTCCGAGCCTCAGAGCACCGAGACGGTGCCGAGGCGCCGGGCCTGCAGCTTGCGTGCCCACTGATGGGCCAGCTCAGCAGGGATGAAACGGGGCTTTTTAACCGGCCTGCCACGGCGGCCATAGAAGACGGTGATGCGCTCTGCAGCGCCCGCCTTGCTGCCAGTGGGATAGACATGCACCACCAGCTGGCGGATTTCGCAGCATGGGAAAGAGGAGGCCATCACAAAAGAGGCGAGGAACACCCGCGTCAGGCCTCGGCTGTAGCGACCCACCGGGGCGAGACAGCCGGGGCAGCGGTGCAGCTCTCCCCCTCGCCGACCGTGATGGCTCCGGCCCCAGCCAGTAGCGCAGCATGCCCGCTGCCCAGCAAAGCGTCTGGCGTCCCGCGACCAAAAAAAGAAGGCCTCCAGCCCCCCCCCCTCTGGGGCCCCGCCTGGGGGCTGAACTCAGAAGGGGATGAGTGCCTCCAACGCCGGGACAACCGGTGCCTGCGGCCGGGCTGCCTGCTGCTCAAACAGCACCTGGGCCGCCAGCTCAGAAAGCCGGGGATAGCGCTCGCTGCAGAACGCCAGCCCCTCCAGCAACGGCCAGGAATAACGCTGCAGGCGGGCTTTGCGGGACAGAGAAGCCATGGGAGGGCTTTGCGTAGGACCCCTCTGCCGGCGGGGGGTGGGTCAAGGGCCCGTCCTCCACAGAAGTGCGGAGCGAAGCGCAGCCGATCACCCCAGCGGCGGGCTCGTATCACCCTCGAGGCGCCCCCCGACCATGAAAAGGGCCGGAGCGGAGCCCGTTCAGGAGCTGGTGGCTGAATTGCCGCCGCATTGCTGGGGGCCCGGAATCATCAATGGCAATAGCTCGTGACAACGACCTGCTGCGTAGATGACCTCCTGGGCGAACACCGGCTCGATCCGCGGTCCGCAAGGTGTGCCTGGACCGACTGGCCCCAGCGGCCCTGCAGGCCCGACTGGCAGTCAGGGAAATGCGGGTCCCCAGGGTTCGCCTGGTCCGGCCGGTAGCCAGGGGCCGGCAGGTGCCACCGGCCCAGCCGGCAGTGCGGGAGCAGCGGGCCCCCAGGGTCCTGCTGGCCCTCAGGGCACCGCCGGCACCGGTATCAACCTCAAGGGCAGTGTGGCCAACTTCGCCGCCCTGCCGACTGCGAACCGGCAGCAAGGCGATGCCTACCTGGTTCAGAACGAGAACAACAGCCTCTACAGCTGGAACGCATCGACAAGCACCTGGATCAATGCGGGTCCGATCTCAGGCCCCGCTGGCCCGGCAGGGCCGACCGGCGGAGTGGGACCCGCTGGCCCCACCGGACCAGCTGGACCTGCCGGCAGCACTGGTGTTGCTGGACCGCAGGGCATCCAGGGGCCAGTCGGCGCCACCGGCGGTGCCGGAGTCCAGGGTGTGCGGGGCACGAGCTGGTTCGTGGGCAGCGGCCCGCCGCCGGCCTCGATCCCCGGCCAGCTCACGGGGGATCTGTACCTCGATCAAAGCAACGGAGACGTCTACAAACTGAATGTCGCGGCCAGCGGCACGCCAGTCGCCAGCCTGCCGGCGATTGGGGCGGCCTATGAGGGCGGCTACTACGGCGGGCTGATCTCCCAGAGCATGAATGGGGTGGCCACCCACGCCCTGATCATTGCGCCCAAGGCCACGGGCCAGAGCAGCCGGGCCTGTAAAACCAGCAACACCGCGACCACGGGGGCATCAAGCACCTTCGATGGCTGGGCGAACAGCAACGCCGCCAACGACGCCGCCCACCCGGCCACCCAGTGGGCAAGGGGACTCACCATCGCCACCTTCTCGGAT
>Ga0114972_10001321_pt1 | contig 18592 bp, 12 predicted proteins | sample M_140807_EF_Meta_FD_87354 | JGI IMG/M metagenome (GOLD analysis project Ga0114972, IMG submission 87354) | Freshwater microbial communities from Lake Montjoie, Canada to study carbon cycling - M_140807_EF_MetaG | ecosystem: Environmental > Aquatic > Freshwater > Lake | place: Lake Montjoie... | reverse complement strand
GGGGACGTGTTGACCGCGCCGCTCTCGACGACCAGCTCGCCCCGCGCATCCAACTCCCCCACGCCGCTCGCCGCGTTGTGCGGTGTCGCGAAGACCTCGTCACGCCCGCGCCAGCCGTCGTACCAGCCAGACCGTCGGCCGAACACGAACCCATCCGAGGTGTCTTCGAGCGCGAAGGTCGTGGCCTCAGCAGTGCGCGACCACTCGACACGCGCGCCACGCATGGCCGAGCCAAAGAGGTAGCGGCCCTCGACTACGCCGCGCGCGAGGTCACCGTGAAATTTCGCGGCGTCTCGCGTCCGCACGTCGACCTGGAACTCGGGCGCCCGATACTCGGCCACGCGCAACGAGGTCCGCCACTCGAGCCGCGTGCTGGGGTCGACCGCGCGCACGCCATAGTCACCGAGCGGCGCCCCCTTGGGCAGCTCCATCCGCGCGTCGAAGCCACCGTAAGCCGAGAGCGTCCGAAGCTCGGTCTTGATGACCTCGTCCTGTGGGTTGCGCAGTTCGACGGACACGCGCCGCCCGACCGGCGTGCTCAGCCTCCCGAGCGCGCGCTCGCGCAGGTACCCCTTCACATAGACCGGGTCGCCGGGGCGGTAGATGCCGCGGTCCACGAAGACGAAGCCCTCCGAGGTCGGGCGTCGCCCCTCCCACGCAGACTCCGCGCCCAGGTTCCAAGCGCTGAGCGACCAGTTGTCGTCACCCGCCGAGGACGCAGCCACGTCGTCTCCGAGCCGCGCGCGAACCGCGAGGTTCTCGACCTCTCGGCCAAAGTCTTCGTCCTCGGGCGCCCCCATCGGAAAGATCGGGAGCTCAGCGACGCCGGGCAGCGTGGCGATGCCCTGCGCGTCTGTCACGCCCTGAGCGAAGACACGCCCGTCGACCCCGACGAGCTCGACTGCGGCCCCCGCGGCCCCCGCCCCCGTCGAGAGGCGCCAGACGAAGACCTCGCTGCGCGTCGGCCCGAGCTTGTGGTGGACCGCGAGGTCCGTGACCTGCACGACGACACGCTCACGATGCTTCTCCTTGCCTGCCCCCTGACTCACCTCGATGAGCGCAAAGCGCCCCTCGCCGGGCGCCTTGAACGCCTCGGCCAGGTCCAGCGGGCTCCTGCCCCACTGGTTGCGCGCGGTCGTCGGCTTGAGACTCGAGGGGCTGAAGGTGATCGGCCGCTTGTCATCCCATGGTTTCTGGAGCCAAGGCAGCACGCTCTGGGCGTCGAGGCGCGCGACGCCCACGTCGAGCTGCGTGGCGTTCACGTGGGTCACGGGCAGCGCCTCGCGCAGGCCACGCTCGAGCAGCGCGCGGTCGCCCAGAACCGAGAAGTACGGCGAGAAGGCCCCCGTCCTGAACTGCCCGGAGTACGGCTTGCCCAGCGCTTGCCCGAAGACATCGACCAGCGTCGGCGCAAGGCTCACGGTGTAGGTGGTCTCGGGCTTGAAGGCGCCGTCCACCCATGTCGAAGTCGAGCCATCCTCTGACTCTTCGCTGGTCGGCCAGCTCAGGCGCACGGGCGGATCAATCGTGAGCGCCTCGCGCAGCGCCTTGCGTGTCACCGCGTTGCTGAACTCGAGGCTCAGCGGGCCCTGCGGACAGCCAGCCCCCCAACGTGAGCAACCGGCCGATTCGACGGTCAGGTTGCCGTAGGTGCGAAAGCCCCAGCGCGTCTCCTCGGGGTACGTCCGCGGCCCCTCGGCGCTCTGGAGCGTCGGCTTAATGACCAGCTGGTAGGCCGTCGCGAGCGCCAGCGGGCGCGCGGGCTGCAAGCGAACGACGAACTGTTCACTGTCGCGTCGGTACTCGCAGTACTCCGCGCCGCTCTCGCGCCCCTTCACCTCGCGGACGCACGCTTCGAAGGCGCTCTCCAGGCTCAGCACAGTGAGCGGGATCGCGGCGCCCTTGCCGTCTGCCGGCTCGACCGAGACGGCGTCGGAGAGGGACGCCTGCACGGGCTTCTGCGTCAGGCCGAGCTCGAAGACTTGGTCCGGCTTGGCCCACACGAAGCTCGAGTAGCTGTTTACCGGAGAGGCGTACGCGACGCCGATGGGCGTCGTCGAGAATGTCCACGCGAACTCATTCGCGAGCACACCGCCGTTGACTGATCGCAGGCCTGCGGGCACGGACGCGATGAAGTGCGTCGAGCCGGGCCACTTGCCGTCTGGGACGAACTCCGCGGCGCTGCTGCCCATCCACCGCCACCGACCGGGCACCGAGGGTGAGAGGGTGAACGGCGGCGGGCTCGTCTGCGCCAGCGTGCCCAGCGCAACGACTGGGCGCGAGAACGTGACGACGAGCTGCACACCGTAGCGCGCCTCGCCGCTTGGCCAGGCTCCAAGGACAGTCAGAGGCGCTGCGTCCGGGTCAGCCGCGATGGTGGGCGCCGCCGGGGGCGGTGTGCCCTCGCCCGGGGCGGGCGCGCCGGGCTCAATCACGGGTGCGCTCTCGCTGTTGCCTTCGCTGGGCGGCTTGCCCGCGTCGATCGCACCACAACCGCCGATGACGAGCGCCCAGCAAAGCGCCCGCATACCCAGTCGAGTCCCCATGGTCCTGCCCTCGCGGAGCACCGGTGCCCCGCGCATCGGATTGCCGAAAGTGGGCGACCGGGTCAAGTCAATGTGAGAACCGCAGCGCGCGCCCGTAGACGTCGGGCGGAAATTCGCCGTCGCGATAGACCGGCCGGCCGAGCAGGAGCGTCATCACAGGCGCGCCCACGAGGGTCCACCCCGCGAAGGGCGTCCAGCCGCAGCGCGAGTGCATGTCGGCGTCCCGCATGAGCCGCGCGCGCCGGCGGTCCACGAGGACCAAGTCGGCGTCGGCGCCCACGGCGAGCCGGCCCTTGCTCGGGAGACCCCAGACGCGCGCGGGGCCCTCGCAGAGCCAGCGCACAATCTGCGGCAGCGTGCAGTGGCCGAGGTGCGCCGCGTGCAGCATCAGGGGCAGGAGCGTCTGCACCCCCGGCATGCCGCTCGGCGCTTGGCCGTACGCGAGCGCCTTCTCAGCGACCGTGTGCGGCGCATGGTCGGTCGCCATGCAGTCGATCACGCCGTCTCGCAGCCCCTTCCACAGCGCCGCGCCATGGCGCGCATCCCGCACCGGCGGGTTCATCTGGATGCGCGTGCCCAGGCGCTCGTAGTCGCGTTCGTCGAGCCACAGGTACTGCGGCAGCGTCTCGCTCGTCACCAGACCGTCGCGCGGTCGGGCCCTGAGCAGCTCGACCTCGTCGGCGGTGCTCAGATGCAGGATGTGCAGGCGCCGCCGGTATCGCTCGGCTTGCGCCACGGCGCGCCGCGTCGCGCGCACGGCGGCCTCGGCGTCGCGCAACCTCGGGTGGTCGCGGACGTCGAGAGGCCCCTGCCCCCCGAGCTCCGCTGCGAGCGCGCGCAGCCGGGCCTCGTCCTCGGCGTGCACAGCGATAGGCAGCCGCGAGCCGCTCGCGAAGTGGGCCTCAAGCGCTTCGTCGGAGTCGACGAGCAGCGTGCCCGTCGAGGACCCCATGAAGACCTTGACCCCGCACGCAAGATCCTCGACGTCCCGCGCGACGAGGGCGTTCTCGGGCGTCGCGCCGAAGAAGAAGCCCCAGTGCGCGCGGCACCGGCCCTCGGCGCGGGCGTGCTTGTCGAGCAGCGCCTCGCGGGAGACCGTCGGGGGCTTGGTGTTCGGCATCTCGAGCACGCTCGTGACGCCGCCGGCAGCGGCCGCGCGTCCGCCGCTCTCCAAGTCCTCTTTGTGTTCGGCGCCCGGCTCGCGAAAGTGCACCTGGGGGTCAATGACCCCGGGCATGAGCGTGAGCCCCCGCCCGTCGACCACCTCGCCCGCAGGGGCGTCGACGACGCCGATTTGGGTGATCACGCCGTCGTCGACGCGCAGATCGCCGATGGGGAGGCGGGCGTCGTCGCTCAGCCCGGGCAGGGCGAGCTCGACCTCTCGGAATGTGATGCTGCCTGTCATACGGACTGATTGCGGTATCGCGCGCGAGCGGTCAAGCGATAGCATGCGGCCGATGAATTCGATGGTCGGCACCCAGATTGGGCACTACCGCTTGAACCGCGTACTCGACGCGGGCGGCATGGCGGCCGTGCTCGAGGGCACGCACGTCGTCACGGGCCAATCGGTCGCGGTCAAGGTCTTGCTCCGTGGTCAGCGGGAGCGGATTGACCCGATCGCACGCCTCGTCCAGGAGGGGCGCGTGATCTGCTCGATCCTGCACGAGCACGTCGTCCGCGTCCTCGACTACGGCACCGCGGACGAGTCCATCGCGTTCATCGTGATGGAGCTGCTCGTCGGTCGCCCGCTCGCGCACTTGCTCGACGCGGAGCGCGTGCTCGAGCCGCGGCGCGCGGCGTTCATCGCGCGCCAGATCTGCGACGGCCTGCACGCCGCGCATGCCCGCGGTATCATTCACCGCGACATCAAGCCGTCGAATGTCTTTCTCGTCGACGGTCAGCGCCACAAGGACTTCGTGAAGGTCGTCGACTTTGGCATCGCCAAGCTCGATTCAAACGACCCCAGCAAGCTCACGGCGACCGACGCCGGGATGACCCTCGGTACACCCGACTACATGAGCCCGGAGCAGGCCACGGCGGACGAGCTCGACGCGCGCAGCGACGTCTACCAAGTCGGCGTGCTGCTCTTCGAAATGCTCACGGGGCAGCTGCCGTTCCAGTCGCCGAGCCCGATCGCGGTCATGCGAGCGCACCTCTCTACGCCCGCGCCCGATGTCCGCTCGATCAATCCGGATGTCCCCGCGCCCCTCGCAGAGGTCGTCGCCCGCTGCCTGAGCAAGCCCCCCGACCAGCGCTACCCGAACGCGCGAACGCTGGCCCGCGTGCTCGAGCAGCTCGCGGAGCAGGACGCCGCGCCTCGCGTCGCCCCGCGGGCCGTCGATGACATCACGGCGACGGTGGCCAACATGCTGCGCATCCCTGCGCTCGGCAACCGCGGCGACTTCAAGCGCTACGCCCGGAGCTTGGACGAGGGCGTCCGCACGCTCTGGCCCGACGGCGCCGTGCCGCAGGACGTGCGCGCCATTCTGGAGACGGCGGACCGCCTGCGCGCTGCTTCGGGCGAGCTCGAGCTCGAGGTCTCGGCGCGGCGGGGTGACGCCGACACCTTCGCGCGGGCGCTCGAGGCGCGGCGCGTCCCCATTGAGCGCGCCATTGCAGCCCTTGAAGGTGACCGCTCCGCGGCTCAGGCGGCGCTGAACGAGACGCTTGAGCACGCCCGCAGGCTGGAGGAGCGCGTGCGCGTCCTCGATGCCGAGTACGCCGAGGTCTACGCCCGCGTCGAGCATCAGCAATACGCGCTGCATCAGGCAACGCAGGCGGCCCAGTTGTCCGACGGTTTTCGCGAGCTCTACCGCGAGGGCATCGACACCGACATGGGTCGCCTCTCCGATCTGCACGCGCGCCGCGCTACGCAAGCCGAGCCCCTCGAGCACGCGCGACTCGACTCGCTCCGTGCGATGCGCGCCATCACAGACCTGCAGGCGCAGATCACGCAGCTCGAGATGAGCCGCCTCACGCTCGAGGCGGAGCGGACCACGCAGCTCGCGGAGCGCGAGCTCTTAGCGCGTGACGCGGAGCTCAGGTGTCAGGCGATGGAGCGCGCCCTGGAACACCAGCACTTGGAGCTGGGCCTCGCGCTGCGTCACGCCGTCGCGGCGCGCATGGCCTCCTGAGGTCGCCTACGTCGCGAATCGGTCCAGCGCGCTCGCGAGGGCGACATCGAGCGAGGTCAGGCCGCCGACGTCGTGCGTCGTGAGGCGCACATCAACGACCGCGTAGATGTTCGTCCACTCCGGGTGATGCCCCAAGCGCTCGGCCTCGAGCGCGGCCCGAGTCATGAAGGCGAACGCGGCGCTGAAGTCCGCGAAGACGAAGCGTCGACGCAGCGCTGTGTTGCCCTCTGCGCGCCACGCAGGGTCGAGGCGCGCGAGCGCATCGGCGACCGGCATGTGAACGGGCGCGCTCATCGCTGACCCGCCGCGTCCTCGTGCGCGAGGCGGCTCTGGAGCCAGAACATGTCCAACTCCGTGCCCGTGAGCTTCTGCGGCGCCCCATCAAGTCGCCAGCTGAAGAAGCCGTAGAGAGAAGCGACGAGCAGGCCCACGGCGGCGAGCCCGAACAGGGGCGTGACGCGGCGCCGGCCCGGCTGACCTAGGGGCGGCGGCATGAACCAGACGATGGCGACGCCCGCGAGCAGGCCACCGATGTGCGCGCCATGCGCGATGCGGCCGCCCGCGGCGAAGCCAAACGCGAACGAGAACACGAGCGCGTAGATGATCCAGCGCTGCACAGACGCGTGGACAGCCCGTGTTTGCGCGTCGGCCACCCCCCGGGAGGCGAGCCACGCCATGCCCATCAGGCCGAAGAGCGCACCGGACGCGCCCACCGTGGGTGCCAAGCCGCCGAACCCGAGCAGGGGCGGCATGATGACGCCGAGCGCACCCGTGACGAGGAACCCGAGCAGCGTGCGCGCGCTCCCGAAGTGCCCCTCGATCAGGGGCCCGACCTGCAGCAGGTTGACGCAGTTCATCAGCAGATGCAGCGCGCCACCATGCAGGAACTGGTAGGTCACCGCGCGCCAAGGCTGTTCGCCCAGGGTGAGCGGCGGCGACGCTGCGCCCAAGTCGAGCAGGTACCCGGCGAAGGGCACAGGCGAGAAGAGCCCACCGCCGCCCGCCCGCATCTGCATCACATAGCCCAAGCCCATCAACGCGAGGAGCAAGTGGGTCGCGGGTGAGGTACTGGGCATCAGATCGGCCCCGACCCGCCCGAGGACCCGCACCCAAAACGGCATCAGCGAACGACGTCCGCAGCTTGAGCAGGTCCGGTCACTGCGGACCATGAGCTGCCCGCAGACACAGCGAAAGCGCGGGTCGAGGAGCGTGTTCTCGGTCACTGAGCGCGGCCGTGCGGCGCTGTCCCGCAACCGATCGAGCCGCCATTGCGTCTGTGTCGGTGACAAGCCGAGCGCGTAGCGGTACCACAGGCGCCGCACACGCTGGCCGAGCGACTCGTGGGGGTCGTCTGGCGAAGGCATGACCCGACGAGTGTGTACACGAAAGCGCCTATGTCCAACGAATCCGAATTCCACGACCCGCACGTCACCATCAACCGCGTGTACACCCGGCACGGCGACCATGGCGAGACGCGCCTGGTCGGCGGGCAAGAGGTCCCGAAGGATGATCCCCGCATCGAAGCGTATGGCACGGTCGATGAGCTCAACGCGCACGTCGGCGGCGCTGCGGTGGGCTGCATGGCGCTCGGCCTGACCGACCTCGCCGAGGCGCTGCTGCGCGTCCAACACGCGCTGTTCAACCTGGGCTCGCTGCTCGCGACGCTCCCCGAGGACCTGCACCCCCTGCAGCCGCGCGTTCGACAGGCCGACATTGACTGGCTCGAAGCGGACATGGACCTCCGCAACGCGACTCTGCCGACGCTGCGGAGCTTCGTGCTCCCGGGCGGGCACCGCGCGAACGTCGACCTTCACCTGTGCCGCACCGTGTGCCGCAGGGCGGAGCGGCTGTGCGTCACCCTCGCGCGGACTCAAGGCGTCGACCCGATGTGCGTGCCCTACCTCAACCGCCTGAGCGACGCCTTCTTCGTGTGGAGCCGCTTCGCGCTGCACGCGACTGGGCGGCCCGAAGTGCTGTGGCAACCCAACGAGGCCTGACCCTCGTCAGCGGTCGGTGACCCAGCTCTCGACCATGCTGCAGCGCGCCTCGAAGCCGAACTTGCTGTAGCACGCCATGGCCGCCACGTTGTCTGCCTGCACGTTGAGCGCGACGAGACCGACGCGCTCGAACAGCGCTCGCAGCAAGCGACCGACGCAGCGCGACGCCAACCCCCGGCCGCGATGGTCGGAGTGGGTCACGATATTGCCGATGACGGCGATGTCGTTCGCCTCACTGAACACGTGCACGCCCGCGACGCTCAGCAGCTCCCCCCCCTCGCGATAGCCAAAGTACAACCCCGTCTCGAGCTGCGCCGGCTCGAAGAAGTTGTCGGGGTAGTGTCGGTAGAGCGCCATGATCTGACCGGTCTCGCGGTGCGTGAGCACCTCGACCCCCTCGAAGTCCACGCCCTCGATACCGCGCGCCGCGTTGCGCTCGAGCCCCATGCGCACCATGTCGGTCCACGCGCGGGGTGCGTAGCTCGCCTCGATGGCCTCTCGGTGGTCGGCGCGTACGTGACAGTAGAAGCGGCGCGGGAGATGGCCGCGCGTGTGCTGCACGAGCGCGTCGATCGCCGGCGTCGTGCCCGCGGTCAGCACCGCGGGCATGCTCAAGCCGCTGTAGAAGAGCAGGAGCCCCTCGAGCGCCCCCCCCTCGGACGCGCTCGCGCCGAACCAGCGCGCGTGCTCAGCGTACGGCAGGTCCAGATCGCCGAGCAGATAAGCCCCCGCGACGCGGTCTCGGACGAGCAGGTCGCGGATGCGCGCGCTCTCATCGAGCGCGAGCTCACGGCACACGAGCGGCGCCCGCGCGAGCGAGGGCGGGCCGACGCGCGCGGCGTCCGGGCTCCGGAGCGGCGGCAGGTCCAGGTTCTCGGCCGGCGGCTCAGCGCGAGGCGCCGCGCTCGCGGACCAGCCGGGCGGCATCAAGCCCGGCAGGGTCGCGCCCTTCGCGACAACGTTGACCGAGGGCGTCGGCGCAACGGCAGCGACCGCTCGCGGGGGCGAGGACAGCGGCGGCATCGCGGGCGCTTGAGGCGGGGTCGCAGGGGGCGCCTCGTGCTCCAGTTGGACCTGCGTACCGCCCGTCTTCTCGACGAGGGTAATCCCATCGATCACCATGCCGCGGTCCACGGCCTTGAGCATGTCGTAGATGGTCAGGCCCGCCACAGTGACCGCCGTGAGCGCCTCCATCTCGACGCCCGTGCGGTCGATGTTCTCGACCTCTGCGTAGATTTCGACTGTCTGGGCGTCCGCCCGGGTCACGAAGTCGACCTGAACCCCCGCCAGCGGGATGTTGTGGCACAGCGGGATCAGCTCGCTCGTGCGCTTCGCCGCCATGATGCCGGCGACGCGGGCCACGCTCAGGACGTCGCCCTTCGGCCCGCCATGGAGCATTGCCGCGAAGGCGTCGGCCGACATCCGCACCGCGCCGCGCGCAACTGCTCGGCGGTTCGTGCGCGGCTTGCCGCCGACATTGACCATCCGCGCTGCGCCGTGCTCATCCAGGTGCGTGAGCTTGCTCATCGTCGCCTCAAGCGCGCCGACGCCGCAGGCCGAGGCCAACGACGACACACAAGAACAGGCCGAGCGCCTCGACCCCTCGCTGCCCGTGGCTCTGCGCGCATCCGCCGCCGCCGCCGCCGTCCGCGCCCGCGCCCGCGCCGCTCGCACCACCCGCAGGGACGCCGCCGTCCGGTGAGCTCTCCCCCGGCCGTGTGCCTGTGCACACGAACGATGGCGAGTCCGACGCGCCCGCCTTGCACTGCCCGAACGCGGGCGTCAGTTCGACGCAGCCGTAGCCCTCTGGACAGCACGTGTCGGCCTTGCAGTTCTGGGTGCAGGTGCCCCGCTCGACGACCTCTTGGTTCTCTACGCGGCTGCCGGTGCACACCAGCCCCTCACCGCATGTCGGGGGGTCGAACGGGCGCTCCGGGTTGACCCAGCAAGGGTCGCCGATCCGCCGCTGCCCCGGCGATGGGATCTTTTGGCACGCCTGACCGTCGGGCGGCAGGTCGATGCATCGGTAGCCGTCGGGACAGGCCTGGTCGGGGCAATCGGTTGTGCAGTAGGGCACGACCTCGCCTGTCGTCTCGTCGATCGCCACAGGGTCGTACAGGCAGAAGAGGCCGCGCTCACACAGGCCGCGCTCGTCGCACGGCTGACCCTGCCGACCGCCGCCCGCGCCGGGCCCCTCGCCCCGGGCACACACGTCGCCGCCGCCCTGCAGCGGCGCGCAGAAGAAGTCACTCGGGCACGTCCCGTCGAGGCACGGCCCCGTGCAGTAGAACGCGTCGTTGTCGTTCACGCACGTCAGCCCCTGCGAGCAACCCCGCTCTTGGCCGCACTCATCACCGAAGTTGCCCAAGTTCTGGCCGGGATCATCGCCGCGGGCGCACGCGCCGCCGCCGCCCGCGAGGGGGGTGCAGTAGTAGCCCGCGCCACACTCATCGCTGCCCGGCTGGCACGTGCGCGAGCAGTACTGCGCGCGCCCATCGCTCACGCAGAAGAGACCCTCGAGGCACACAGCCATGGCGCAGTCGCCGCCGAAGCCCACGTCGCCCATCGCGGGGGGGGGCTCCTCGCCCGGGTCGGGGATGTCACCGCCGGACGGGTAGACCTCGCACGAGCCGCGGATGTCGTCCGCCGCGAGCGAGCGGCCCGAGATGTCTCCGGGGCCCGTGCTGGGCCACATGGTGGCGCCTTGCTCCGCCGAGTGCCCGAGACCCAGCGCGTGCCCCACCTCGTGCGCGCTCACGCTCGCGATGTCGGTTCGACCGTCGAAGCCGGGGGCGTCGCCGAAGCGCGCCCACGAGTGGTCGACGCCGTTGTACTTGATGTCCGCGTCTTGGATGTTGCCCTGAAAGTTCGTGATCGTGCTCGTGATCCCCAGCACGACCGAGGGCTGGTCCCAGCCGGACTCGCGCCACGAGGAGATGTTCACGCCGTCGTCGACCCCCCACGCGGTGTTGGGCGTGCGACCCGTGAACTCCCAGCGCATGTAGCTGCACGGCAGCGCAGTCCACACGTTGTAGCCGTCCTGAATCGCGGCCAGACACTCTCGGTCCGGCACGTCCTCGGAGAGGTCGTTCGAGACCTGAAATCCGACCGGCATCTCGTTGCGCGCCCACTTGCCGCCCTGCCAGTCGTAAGCGCTCGCCATAGACGGCGCCCAGACGCTGAGCGTCGCGAGGACAGAAAACCGCACGGCCCGGGCGCTCATTGCGCACCTCCCGTCGGCAGGGTCAGCACGCGCGGGCCGCGCAGCACCTTGGGCGACAGCGGTCGCGGGGCACGCCCAGCGACCAAGTCCTCAAGCTGAGACAGCGTCATGCGCTCATCCGACTCAGGCGCTCCCAAGAAATAGCGGTCCGGCTTGCGGTGACGCCCGATGACAAAGAGATCGTCGGCCGCGCGCGAGGCGATGACCTGCCCATCGGCCCGGCGTTCGACGGTGTACTTGCCGCGCGACAAGCTCGAGACGACCAGGCGGCCGGTGTCCGTGCGCTCGAGAAAGACGACGACCTCCTCGCCCACGCGCCAAGTGGGCATGCCGTGAATCGTCTGTGTGATGCGCTGTGTGCCCTCGCCCGCCGTACCGCCGAGCTCCGTCAGCGTGACCGTGCTGGGGCTGGCTGACCCCTTGAGCGTCCGAACGACCTCGAGCTCGGTGGTCGTGACGACGCGCGCACCCTTGACCACGACGCCCTGCGCGCGCGTCGTCTCTACGCGCTCCGAGCGAACGCCGAGCACCCGCGCGAGGACGACCCGCTCCGACCGAGCAGCCATCGCGGGCACGCGCGCCTCGACCAGCGAGGTCGCGTGCGCCCCAAAGCTCGCCAGCGTGACGGCCCCAGCGACCAGCGCCGCGCCCATGAGGCGTCGACAGGACAGTGTCCACTCTTTCGTCTTCAACACCGGGCCCCTCTCGTTACGTGCTCCGGCGGCAGACTAACACGACGTCGCGCGACCACGCATCGACCGTCACACTACGCCGGCGACCCCAACAGCGCGGCGCGCAGCGTGACCACACGCGCGCGCTCCAGCGGCTGGTCGATCCCCTCAAGTCGATCGAGGGCGGCCTCGACCGCGCGCAGGGCACCGCTCACATCTCCGAGTCGCTGCGCGGCCTCGGCGAGCACACGCAGCGCCGCCGCCTCGCGCGGTCGGTCACCGCTCTCGACCGCGAAGGCGCAGGCTCGGGTGGCTGCGGCGTGCGCCGCGTCGGGCGCCTGCGATTGCAGCTCAAGCTCAGCCCGCATGCGCCACACGTCCGGCAGCAGATACTTGGGTCCAAGGCCGTCGGCACACATGGTCACCGCTTGGTCAAGCCATGGGCGCGCGCGCTCACCGTCCCCCAGCCGCAGATAGGCCTCTCCCAGGTTCGCGCAGGACACCGCGAGCGCACCGTCGCCGAGCCGCTGTTTGATCCGCACGCTCTCGAGCAAGAAGTCTCTCGCCCGCGTAAAGTCGCCCTGCTCGCCTGCGAGCGTCCCCAAGTTGTTGTAGAGCCGCGCGAGGCCCGCCCGGTCTCCGCGCGCGAGCTTGATCTCGAGCCCCCGCTCGAGCCAACGGCTCGCGCCGTCGAAGTCCCCCTGTTTCTGCGCCAAGATCCCGAGATTATTGAAGACTGCGGCCGTCGCCTGGGCGGCGCCGCACGCGTCGTAGGCAGCGAGCGCGCGCGTATAGTGGTCGGCCGCGATGGCATACTCCCCCAGGGACCACGCGACCACGCCCAGGTGGTTATGGAGCTCGCCGCGCAGCTCGTCGGCGTCTGGCCGCACGGCCTCACCCAGGCCCGGTGCAGCCGAATCAAGCGCCGCGAGCGTCTCGGCAAGCCCGGCGCGTGCGCCTGCGTAGTCGCCATCCCGATGCGCAAGCCACGCGTGGTCATGACGCACGCGCAACCGCAGGAGCGCGGTCGCGGGCGCGGTGGACTCGGCGAGCGCGCGCTCGGCTGCCTGCAGGCGGCCCCGCGCGGCCTCGCGCTCACCCCGGGCCGCGTCGACCAGCGCGCGACGCCGCAAGCGGTCAGCCCGCGCGGAGTCCTCGTGCGCGTGCTCAATGGCCAGGTCGAAGAGCCTCGCGGCCTCGGGCAGCTCGCCCAAGCGGTTCAAGAGACCCGCTTGCGCGGCCTCCAGCGCCCCGAGCGCGCCTTCATCCAACGCCTGGGGATCACCCGCTGCGGCAGCGCGCGACTGCGCTGCGAGGGCGGCGTCGAACGCTGCGCGGGCCTCGAGTGGCGCGTGCGCCTCGAGCGCAGCCTGCCCAGCCTCTGCGTGGGCGCGCGCGGCCCAACCGAGCTCGCCGGCGCCAAGGTGGTGGGCGGCGATGCGTGAGGCCCAAGCGCCCGTCCCCGACTCATGGCGCAGCCAGAGCGCCGCGCGGCTATGCCACGTCGTGCGCGTGCGCTCCGCGACCCCCGCGTAGACCACCTCATGCACGAGCGCGTGTGCGAATTGCCACGCCTCGGCGCCACCGACCTCGCTCGCTGCGCGCCGCACGATGAAACGCCGCGCTGCCAGATCATCGAGCGCAGCCGCGATGCCGGTCGGCGCGCCCAGCAGTCGTTCGACGGCCTCGCGCCAAAACGTGCGTCCAACGACCGCTGCGGCGTGCAGCACCTCCCGCTCGAACGGCCTTTGTCGGTCGATCCGCGCGCGCAGGATGGCCTCGACGCTCTGCGGCACGGTCGTCGCCTCGCGCCCCCCCTGCTCGGCAGAGCGCGACTGCTCAAGCGCCAGCTCGCGCACGAACAAGGGGTTACCTTCGGCACGGGCGAGCAAACGCTCCGCTACGGCGGGGTCAGTCTCCGGCGCGAGCGAGGCGAGCAAGCGTCGCGTCGCCTCCGCGTCAAGCGGACCCAAGTCCACGCGCCGCGCCGCTGCGGCCTCAAACCAGCCTGAAACGGCCGCCGGCAAGTCAGGCCGACACGTGGCCACGACGACCAGCGGGAGCCCACGGGCACCTGCCGCCCGCGCCGCCACCTCGGTCAACAGAGCGTCGAGCGTCGCGAGGCCTGCGGGCGGTAGCCAGTGAAGGTCCTCGAGCACGACGCAGAGCGGCCCCTCCGTCGCGGCGGCGGCGAGCACGCGCGCGAGCGCCGCCGGGACCAACCCCGCCTCGACCTCGTCCGTGGCCGCCCGCTCCGTGTGCCGAACGCCCAAGATGGGCGCGAGCGCCGCCGCGTCAGCGGGGGTCAGCGTCGGCGCACGGACCAAGCTGCCCGAACCGAGCGCGGGCGCCGATGCCGCGAGCAGCGCGTCGATGGACGCGATGCCGGCGGCGGGCAACGCGCCTGCAGATGACGCTGCGTGCCGCTGGATGAGCGCACGAAGCGCGGCCTGCCGAGCGTGCGCAGGCGCGTCCTCACGCAGCCCCAGCAGCGCGAGCAGGACGTCCGCTGCGGCCGCGAACGGCTGCGATTCGTCGTATGGGCGGGCCTGCCCGCGCACGATGCGCAGGCCTTCCCGCGCGAGCTCACTCTGTTCGACCAGGCGCGACTTGCCGATGCCGGCAGGCCCAGTCACAAGGAGCGCGCGCGCGCCGCGCAGCGCCAGCGCCTCGTCCAGCGTCTGCGCGACGACGCGGCGCTCGGCGTCGCGACCGAAGACCGGCCCCTCGGCGACGCTCGTCCACTGCGCCCTCGACTGTGTGTCGAGGGCCGACAAGGGCACGAGCGCCTCGGATCCGGCGACACAGTCACGGTGCCCGAGGGTGCGCGCGGCGTTGGGCAAGAGCCACGCGCCCGGCGCGGCGCGCCAGCAAGCCGACTCGGCCGCGAGCGCGCACGCCCCGACGACGTCCGCGCCGGCTTGAACGAGTGGGCCCGCCTCGAGCACGAGGCGAGCGTCGGGGTCCAGGGCGTCCCGCACCTCGGCCAGCGCACGCGCCGCGCGTTGAACGTCGTTCTCGAAGCTCGTCGGCACGCCGAAGACCGCGCGGTCGACGGCGCCGCGCCCGGGGAGCAAGCGTCCGCCGTGGGACTCGATGATGCGCTTGAGCAGCGCCCGCCGCGCCTGCTGCACGCTCGCGAGCCCCTCGGGCCCGAGCAATGGGGGCGCGTCGCATCGCACAGCGAGCGCAGCGCCTGCGCGTGCGCCGGCCGAGGTCCCCTCGCTCGCGCGCGGCGCATACCAGCAGACCGCCGGCGCGCCGAAGAGGCGATGCGCCAGCGCCACAGCCTCTCCCCGCTCAGCCGCTGCAACCCGGGCCCGTCGGAGCGCCTCACCCGTGGACGCCCCCCGACGCAGCCACGCCCAGAAGTCACGCGCCAAGTCGGCGCTCGGCAGGTCCGGGACGTCGAGCCACGGCCCGATGACGTGGTGCGCGCCCGCTTGGACGAGCGCTCGGAACACCCCCGCGTCCGGCGCCACGGCCACGTCACTCAGCCCCTGGTCTCCCCGTGTCCCCAGAGGCAGTCCGCCGCAAGCGTTCAGGAATACGACGGTCGGACCGCCATTCGGGCCGAGGCCGGCTAAGGCCGTCGCGTCCAGATGACCGTCCGCGAGCCGCAGACCGCGACCGATGTCTGCGTGTCCCGCGTAGTGCAGACCGAAGGCACCACGGCATAAGCGAGGGAACTCGGCGCGACGCAAACGACCGAAGCGGGCGTCCGCGGACACGGGCTCGACGCCGTCTGAGAAGGCTCTGACCAGGGCCTCGGCCTCGTGCCGCGCGGCCGGCAGGTCCCCGGCAGGATCGCCGACCACCGCGACACGCCCCGCTGGGGGTGCGCCGCGGCCAGACGGCAGGTCGCCCGGTCGTCGCTCCCCGAGCGCGAACCTCAGACCCAAGAAGCCGCGACCGTCGTGCGAGGCCTCCCAGGGGAGCTCAAGGTCGCTCTCGATCTCGAGCGATCCGCCGTCCGTTGTGCGCAGAGCGGCCCGAATCGGCTCAGGGAGCGCCCGCTCAAACACGACCCGCCCCAGATGAGCGACCTCGCAGTCGTCGGTCGGTGAGGTCCTCGCGTGCAGCGCCCGTTCGAGCGCGCGCCCGAGCGCCGCGACATCGCGCCGCAGCGCCTCGGCGTCGAGCGCCTGTTCAGCCGCCTTGAAGACCGGCGCAGCGCCAGACATCGTCGCCCGGACGCGGTCGCCTCGGCCCTCGACGCGCAGGGTAATGCCGACGTTCGCCACGGCCCGCATGATGCCACGCCCGCCCGCCCCCGTGTCGATTTTGACCGTTCGCGTGTAAGACGGGCGCCCGACTTGCGTCGATCCCCGTCGACGACCCACATTGGGCCCGACCCTCTTGGAGCCGAGATGACCACGCGTGCCCCGATGTCTGCCTTGCTCCACTTCGCCCGAGTCGGCGCAGTCATGTCCCTCGTGGGCGCGTGCGCGTGGACACCCGAGCCAGAGAGCAACGCCGTGGACGCATTCGTGGGGCCGGGTCGCTCGCCCTTCGAGGACGCAGGGGGCACGCCGGCGGCGAACCAAGGAGGGATGGACGTCGCAGGCAACGACGGGGGCATCGACGCGTTGCCAGATGCCTCGCCCAGCCCGCCCGAGTCGACCGACGCCGGCGACGCGAGCGCCGCGCTGTGTGGCGACGCAGACGCGGGCGTGCGGCTTGATTCGGGCACGGACGCCGGCCCAGACGCCGGCCCGGACGCAGGCACGCCGACCGACGCGGGTCCGCCGCGCCTCGATGGCACTGTGAACACGGGCGATGGCGGCCCCGGGCACGACGCGGGCTGCGAGCCCCGCTGACGGCTCTCGACCGCGATGCGGGCGTCTGAGATAAAGTGGGGCGATGCGTGGCGCCGGTCCCGACACCCGAGACGACTCGACCCTGCTCGCGGCTTGTCTGGGCGGTGAACGGCGCGCGTGGACGACGCTGGTCGAGCGCTACAGTCGCTACGTCGCGTGGATTGTGCGCATGACCGCGCAGCGCTGCGCGACCGAGTTGGACGAGGATACGGTCGGCGACTACCACGCCGAGGTTTTCGCGTCGCTCCTCGAGGACGACATGCGACGCCTGCGGCTCTACCGCGGCGAGAATGGCTGCTCGGTGCGTTCCTGGCTGAGGGTCATCGCCGTGCGTCGAACGCTCGACCTGCTCCGAAAGCGGCGCCCCGAGGCTTCGCTGGAGCAGCTCGTGGAGCAGGGCGCCCAGTGGTCGGATGATGAGGCCCCCGACGCACTGAACGCGCTGATCGAGAGCAGCGATCCGGGGCCGCGCGAGGCCCTCGAGGCTGCGGCGGCCCAACTTTCTCCCGCGGACCGCGCGCTGCTTGAGCTCCTGTACGTGAACAAGCTCCCCGCCGAGGCGGCCGCAGCAGCGCTGGGCATCAACCGCGGCGCGCTCTATACGCGCAAGACACGCCTCGTGCAGCGCCTTCAGGCGTTGGTGGACGCGGGTGGCGCGGGCGACGCGAGGAAACTTTCGACGCCTCTGTAAGACGGGCGGCGACTCCGCGTCCGGTGCTCCGTGACCCCGTCGGCGCCCAGACCTCCGGCGCCTTAGACAAGGATCGAACCATGGCGCAGACGCACCGCTGCTCAGACGATGAGACCCTCGCGGCCTACTTGGACGGCCTGCTCCCGCCCGACGCCGCGGCTGCGCTCCGAGCAGACTTGACCGAGTGCAGCGCATGCGCAGCGGCGGCTGCGGCGGTTGGGTGGGTCGTCGCCGCGTCGCCCCAGCGCTTCGACCCGCCCGCAGTGCCCGCGTCATGGATCGCGCGCGCCGCAGAGCTCTTTCCCACGCAGCGGGCCCCGCTCGCTGCGGCTCAGCGCGTCGCGGTGCGTGTTGTCCGCACTGTTCGGGATGCCGTGCTTGAGGCCGTCAGCGGCGCGCTGCAGCCTGACCTGGCGCCCTCGGTGGCGTTCCGGGGCGAGGGAGCGGGGCAGCGAGCGCTCCGCTATCCGTGCACGCTGGCCGACCATCCGCTCGAGCTTGAGCTCGTCGCCGAGGAAGATGACTTCGTCGAGGTGCGCGTGCGGCCGCTGCGCCCGACCGCCGAGGGTCTTCTGCTCCGGCTCATCGAGCGCGAGCAGACCGTGGCGCTGGGCACTCTCCCGCCAACGGGCACGCTGCTTGCTGCCGTGCCGCCGGGCCACTACGCGCTCGTCCTTGAGCAGAGCGGCGCCCGCCTAGACGCGCTCGATCTTGAGGTCCTCGCGGGGTGAAATGACCTTGACAGTCGCGGGGCAAGTCGCTATACCCCTCGCCCTACCGCGCCCAGGTAGCTCAGTTGGTAGAGCAGTGGACTGAAAATCCACGTGTCGCTGGTTCGATTCCGGCCCTGGGCACAAGTTAAAGGGGAGTTCGCAGACGCGGGCTCCCCTTTTTTGTTTTCGGGCTCGCGGTGCGGCTGCGGGGCGGCTCGAGGGGAACGGCCTGGGCGCCCTTCGACGACGAGCGTTCTGGCTCGAATCGGAGCGCGCAGAGGCGCGGGCTCGGACGAACCGTGAGACCCCAGCCGTCGTTGACGCGGCGCTGGGGGAGCACCGTCAGCGGTCTGCGTCTCGGCGCGCGCGGAGCGTCTGGCCGGCTTCGGTGAGGCGGTAGCGCTGGTTTGGGCTTCGGGGCTTGTCGGGGACGGTCATCTCGAGGAGACCCGAGCGGAGGAGCGGCGCGAGCACCTCGTCGCGAAAGCGGGTCCGGTTCGAGTGTCCCGCGATGGCCATCAGCTCCGCGATGATCTTCGGCTCGGTGGCGCCTGAGAGCAGCGCGGCTTGGGACGGGCTTAGGACAGCTTGGGACGGGCTTAGGACAGCTTGGGACGAGCTTGGGACAGCTTGGGACAGCGCCTCGCCGTCCCGAGCGGCCGGAACGCCGGGCCGGATGTCGGCCCTGAAGGTGACCGTCGTGACCCCCATGTCGACCCTGAACGTCGGTGGCTCGATGCCCCAGGCGCGGCACGCCTCGATCACCCGGTTGGTGCCGCGCCCCCAGACCGCGATGG
>Ga0114972_10001318_pt1 | contig 18618 bp, 11 predicted proteins | sample M_140807_EF_Meta_FD_87354 | JGI IMG/M metagenome (GOLD analysis project Ga0114972, IMG submission 87354) | Freshwater microbial communities from Lake Montjoie, Canada to study carbon cycling - M_140807_EF_MetaG | ecosystem: Environmental > Aquatic > Freshwater > Lake | place: Lake Montjoie... | reverse complement strand
TAGGGCCCGCTGGCCCAGCGGGCGGTTTGCCTTATGTTTGTGCAGCGGACGGCTGGGGCCAGCCGTCCCTACCGGTTGGAAAAGCCGCCTTTCGCTCCAATGAAAAAATCCTCTGCGCCCTCTGCGGTTTCCTCTTCCGCCCGCGAGGTCATGCGGCGATGTGACGAGTTGGGCTGCATCAGCGAGGAGAAGTGGCGCTTGACCCGCACCTTTGCGTCGCTGGCCATGCGCGAGGCGAACGCACTGGTCGGCTCGTGGATGCGCGAGGCGGGCCTGGCGGTGCGCGAGGACGCGGCCTTCAATCTCATTGGTCGTCAGGTCTCAAAGCGCCGTGGGGCCAAGACCGTCCTGATCGGCTCACACCTCGACACCGTGCGCAATGCCGGAAAATACGACGGGCCACTGGGGGTTCTGCTTGGCGTGGCCTTGGCTGCCCGACTGCGGGACGTAGCTTTGCCGTTTCATTTGGAAGTGGTTGGTTTTTCCGACGAGGAGGGTGTGCGCTACCAGACGACCTATCTCGGTAGCCGCGCCATGCTCGGGTTGCTCACGAAGAAAGACGTCCAAACCATCGAGGAGAAAGGCATCGAGAAAGCCCGGCGCCCGCGCCGCGAATTTCTTGCTTACCTCGAGGCCCACATCGAGCAAGGACCTGTCCTTGAGGCGCAAAACCAACCTCTGGCCGTGGTCACCGCGATCGCCGGCCAGACCAGAATCTCCGTGGAGTTTACCGGGCAGGCCGGCCATGCAGGAACCACACCCATGCGGCTGCGCCGTGACGCGCTCTGCGGCGCGGCGGAACTCATTCTCGCCGCAGAAAAAATCGGTGTCATCGCCACCGTCGGCCAGTGCGAGGTCGCCCCCGGTGCAAGCAATGTCATCCCCGGGCTCGTATCGCTCACGCTGGATGTGCGCGATGGGTCCGACGCCCGCCGCAAGGCGGCCTGCGCGAAGCTCAAGCGCACGGCATTGCGTATCGCGAAGCGCCGCGGCCTGCGCCTGCACGATTGGTGCATTGTGCAGGAAACCCCGAGTATCCGCATGGATCCCGCGATGACCCGAGTGCTGCATCGCGCCGTGGGCCGCGGTGTCCCTGCCTTGCCCAGCGGGGCGGGGCACGATGCGGCCGTGATGGCGCGCGCTTGTCCCGCCGCCATGCTTTTTGTCCGCTGCAAGGGTGGCGTGAGCCATCATCCCGACGAGAGCGTCCAAACATCCGATGTTGCTCGTGCCCTCGACGCGCTCACGAAGGTGATACTAGAGCTCGCTGATCGCCATGATTGAAGCCGATCTCATCATTCGCGATGCAACGGTCTGCCTGCCGGATCGCATGGAGGTCACTTCGGTGGCTGTCGCGGACGGAAAAATCTGTGCGATCGGTGCGGAGGTATTGGCGCGCGAGGAGATCAACGCTTCGGGCCAATTGCTTCTGCCCGGTGCGATTGATGCGCACGTGCATTACAACGAACCCGGCCGTGCGGATTGGGAAGGTTGGGCGACCGGTTCTCTGGCCTCGGCGGCGGGAGGAGCGACTTGCGTTTTCGAAATGCCGCTCAACGCGCATCCGCCCACGCTCGACGCGGAAAGCTTCGCGCTCAAACGGGCGGCAGCCGAGGCGTCTTCGGTGGTGGATTTCGCGCTGTGGGGCGGAATCACGCCGGCCAATCTCGACAAGCTGGGCGAACTGGCCCGCTGCGGCGTGATCGGATTCAAGGCGTTCATGTCTTCCAGCGGAACGCCGGATTTCCAACGATCCGAGCCCAAAACCCTGCACGCAGGGATGAGGCAGGCTGCGCAGCTTGGTTTGCCGGTCGCCGTGCACGCTGAGAATGAAGCCATCATCGCGTCGCTTGTCGCCGAAGCCAAAGCGGCGGGTAAAACCAGCGCGCGCGACTATCTTGCATCGCGGCCAATTGAGGCTGAAGTGGCGGCCATCCGCGAGGCTTGCGCCATCGCGGGAGAGACCGGCTGCCGCTTGCACATCGTGCATGTCAGTTGCGGCGAGGGAATCGATGTGATTCACGAGGCGCGCAAGCGGGGTGTCGACGTAACCGCGGAGACTTGTCCGCATTATCTCACCTTCAATGATGATGATGTCCTGAAACTCGGCGCGTCGGCCAAATGTGCCCCACCTGTGCGGGCGGAAGCCGTGCGTGCCGACATGCTCGCGCGCGTGGCACGCGGCGAGGTCGACACGCTCGGCACGGATCATTCGCCTTGCCCGCCGTCGATGAAACAAAGCGACGACTTCTTCGCCGTGTGGGGCGGGATCATGGGTGCGCAGCAGTTTGTCGGTTCGCTCTTCGCCGCAGGGCTTGATGGCCCGACGATTGCGAAGCTGACCGCCCGCAATGTCGCGCGGCGATTCGGCTTAGAGGGGCGGAAGGGGGCGATTGCGGCCGGTCACGACGCCGACCTGCTGCTCGTCGACCAGCGGAAGAGTCGCCTCGTCACGGAGGATGAACTCCTCACCCGCCACCGCATAAGTCCTTACGCCGGAAAAACTTTTCCCGTGTCGGTTTCATATGTTTGGGTGCGGGGACAATCAGCTTGGTCGGTGGAGGCGGGACGCGGCCCGGCGCGCGGTTCGCTCTTCGCGGGCCCTGCTGTTTTGTAACATTCTTGCCGCTTCGCGGCATCGCGGGGAGAATCCGGGATATGGGCGGTCTCCCCCGCAAACAATCGGCTGGCTCGGCCTTGCGGTCTGCTTTGGCCAAGCTGCTCCGCGAGACGGCGCGCGCCCTCGAAAGTTTCGACCGCGATCCGGCTGCCCGCGCGCATTTCATCCGCACGCGGATGAAGCGGGCGCAGTCGCTTTCGCGTCTGGTGCCGAAAGGTGCGTCGTGGCGGGAAATGTTCCTGCCGCCCTGCCGCGAGCTGAAAGATCTTTTCGCCGAAATGCGCGACGCGAACATTGTGCTGGCCCTGGCCGAGAAATACGCGCCGGGCGAAGCGCGCCATTTACGTTCCGCGGCCAAGCCCAACACGCGCCGTGCCGCGCACCTGGCCGAGTTCTCCGCCGGGGTGCTGGCCGATTATCCATCGTGGAAAACGATCGAATGGGAAAAGATTGCCGATCGCGCGGCCGGAACTTACCGCGCGGCGCGCGATGGCTGGAAGGAAGCGCGTCGCTCCGGCGCGCCCGACGGCGCCTTCCACGGGTGGCGGCGGCGCGTGAAGCGCCTGCTTTACCAGTGCGAGTATCTTGGCGGACGTGCGCGCCTTGCACGACTGTCCCGGCGCATTGACCTGCTCGGGGAAACGTTGGGCGATCTTCAGGATGTCTGCATGGCGGAGGATTGGATCAAAAAACACGTCGGCAAAGTCCCGAACGATCTCCCGCGCAGTAAGAAAGTGCTTCGCCGTCGTGCCATCGAGCACGGCGGGAATCTCTTTGCCATCAAGGCGGGGGAGTTCCGGAAGATGCTGGGCTAACCACGCTTTGTGCTCGTCAGAGAGCGGCCGGAGGAGCGATGTTTTTGTTCCCATGATCCCGAGTCCCCTTGGTGCCAGCCGCACGACGGTGCGGCCGCTCTACGCGCTCATCGCGCCGGACGGCCATGTCCCGAGTGTCGAACCCGGATGGACCAAGGCGCAGGCTTTCGTGCTCGTTTCCGCGGGCCTCGGCGCGCGTCTGACTGAGTCGCTCTACGTGCTCGAAGCGGGCGGGCAGGGTAAAGGTCAAACCGGTGACGACGAACATTTCTATTACGTCGTCGACGGAGTCTGCGGCATCAACGGCCGCGAATTGAAAGCCGGCGGCTTCGCCTTCCTTCCGCCCGGCGTGAAGTTCGACCTTACGAGCAAATCGGGTGCGCGCGTGCTGCTTTTTGCCAAGCGCTATGAGCCCGTCGCGGGCTCGACCGCCCCGGAAGCGATTTTCGGCGAGGAAAAGAAGGTAAAGTCCGAGCCCTTCCTCGGCGATCCGTCGGCACAGTTGCAGGCGCTCCTCCCCGACAACATCGCTTTCGACATGGCGGTGAACATTTTCACCTACGCACCGGGAGGGACGTTGCCCTTCGTCGAATGCCACATCATGGAGCACGGCATGCTCATTCTTGAAGGCGCCGGCGTCTACAAACTCGGCGACGACTGGCATCCGGTGGAGAAGGGCGACGCGCTCTGGCTCGCGCCGTATTGTCCGCAGTGGTTCGTGGCCATGGGCAAAACGCCCGCGCGCTACATTTACTACAAAGACGTGAACCGCGCGCCGCGCTTGGGGTGATGTCGGCCGGCTTGCCCGAGGTCGATTCTGCGCTCCTGCAGAAGCGCATCCAAGAACTGTCGCTGCTCACCGAGGCGACTCCGCCGGTCGTTACGCGCGTGCTTTTTTCGGACGCTGACCTGCACGGACGCGACTATCTGCGACGACTCTGCGAAGACGCGGGACTCAGCGTGCGTGTCGACGCGGTCGGCAACATGTTCGCGCGATGGAAGGGCAGCGCACCCGATGCGCCGGCCGTAGCCACCGGCTCTCATACCGACGCGATCCCCAACGCGGGAAAGTTCGACGGCGTGGTCGGCGTGCTCGGTGGACTTGCTGCCATCGAGGCGTTGCAGGAAGCGGGGTTCAAGCCGATGCGCTCCATCGAGCTGGTTGTTTTCACCGCGGAGGAGCCGACACGGTTCGGCATCGGATGCCTCGGATCGCGCATGCTGGCCGGGGCTATCCCGCTGGAAAAAGTGCGCGCCTTGCGCGATGCGGAGGGTGCCACGCTCGATGATCTGCGCGAGCGCGCTGGATTGAAGGCGCCACTCGAATCGGTCGCTTTGCCGGAAAATTTTTATTCCGCTTTCGTCGAACTGCACATCGAGCAGGGTCCGCTCCTCGAGCGGGAGCATATCCCCATCGGTATCGTTCAGGCCATCGCGGGTCCGAGTGCCTACCGTGTGCGTATCACAGGCGAGGGCGGGCACGCCGGCGCGGTGCTCATGCGCGGCCGTCGCGACGCTTCCCTGGCCGCTTCGGAACTGGCGCTGGCGGTGGAGCAAGCCGCCCTCGATTCGGGAAGTCCCGATACCGTCGCGACCACGGGCAAATGGGAGATTTTTCCCAACGCGATCAATAGCGTTCCCTGCGGGGCAACGCTCGAGATCGATCTGCGCGACATCACGCTGGAAACGCGAGATCGCGCGCTCATGCTCATGCGTCAGGCCTCGGACAGCATCGCCTCGCGCCGTGCAGTGAAAATCGCTTGGGAAGAAATCAACGCCGACCCGCCGGCCGACGGTGATCCGCGCACCATGGGAATCACCGAGGATGTCGCCCTGAAACTCGACCTGGCCAGCACGCGCATGGTCAGCCGCGCTTACCACGATTCGCTCTTTATGGCGCGGATTTGTCCGACCACCATGATTTTCATTCCCTGCCGCAACGGCTACAGCCATCGTCCCGAGGAGTACAGCGACCCCGCGCACATTGCCGCCGGTGCTCGCGTGCTGGCCGGAACGCTGGCGCGACTTTCCTATGAACCGTTGTAAGAAAGAAAACCGCAGAGGTTGCAGAGAGCACAGAGGGGGAAGAAAACCTCGGAATGTTTCTGTGTCCTCCGCGCGCTCAGCGGTTAATTAATTTATCATGAACAAAGGCATCGAAATCAAAGGTCACCACCAACTCGGTCAGGAGCGCGTGCTCACGCCGGAAGCCATGGAGTTCGTTGCGGGATTGCACCGCGAGTTCGACGGCGAGCGGAGGCGTCTTCTCCACGCGCGTATCGAGCGGCAGAAACGCATCGATGCGGGCGAGATGCCCGACTTTCTCGCCGAGACGGCGCACATCCGCGCCGACCATTCGTGGAAGGTGGCACCGGTGCCGGCTGATTTGCAGGACCGCCGCACCGAAATCACCGGTCCGGTCGACCGCAAGATGGTGATCAACGCGCTGAATTCCGGAGCGAAGGTGTTCATGGCCGACTTCGAGGACGCGACCTCCCCGACTTGGGCGAACCTCATCGCGGGTCAGATCAACTTGCAGGATGCCGTGCGTCGCACGATCACGTTCGAAGGCGGGGGAAAGAGTTACAAACTGAACGACAAGACCGCGACCTTGCTGGTGCGTCCGCGCGGATGGCATCTGGTCGAAAAACATTTCCTCGTCGACGGACAACCGGTCAGCGGCGGACTTTTCGACTTCGGGTTGTATTTTTTCCACAACGCGATGGCCGCGCTGGAGCAGGGGACGGGTCCGTATTTTTACCTGCCGAAAATGGAGAGCCATCACGAGGCGCGTCTCTGGAACCGCGTGTTCGAGCACGCGCAGGACGCGCTGGGCATCCCGCGCGGGACGATCAAGGCCACGGTGCTCATCGAGACCATCCTCGCCGCGTTCGAAACGGACGAGATTCTTTACGAGCTGAAAGACCACTCGGCCGGTCTCAACTGCGGTCGCTGGGACTACATCTTCAGCTTTATCAAAAAGTTCCGCAACCGGCCGGGGTTCGTCATGCCCGAGCGCGCCCAGATCACCATGACGGTCCCGTTCATGCGCGCCTACTGCCTGCAAGTGATTAAAAACTGCCACCACCGCGGGGCGCATGCCATGGGAGGCATGGCTGCGCAAATCCCGATCAAGAGCGATCCGGCTGCGAACGAGGCAGCCATCGCCAAAGTGTTGGCCGACAAGGAGCGCGAAGCGAGTGACGGGCACGATGGCACTTGGGTCGCGCATCCCGGTCTTGTGCCGGTCGCGCTGCAGGCCTTCGACAAACACATGCCGACGCCGAACCAGATTTTCCGCCAGCGTGACGATGTTAAAGTCACCGCCGGCGAGTTGGTCGCCGTGCCGCAGGGCACGATCACCGAGGCCGGTCTGCGCGGCAACATGAGTGTGGGTATCCAATATCTGGCCGCATGGCTGGGCGGCAACGGTTGCGTTCCGCTCTACAATCTCATGGAGGACGCGGCCACCGCGGAAATCTCGCGCACGCAATTGTGGCAGTGGATGCGCTACGGCGCGAAGCTCGACGACGGCCGCGTCATCACGCCGGAGCTCTACGACGAGCTGCTCCCGCAAGTGATGGCCAAAATCGAGAAAGAAGTCGGGGCCGAGCGTTTCGCCAAAGAACACTACGCGAAGGCGGCCGAGCTTTTCACCAAAATGTCGAAAAGCGCGGACTTCGAAGAGTTCCTCACCCTGCCGGCCTACGATCTGATTGATTGATTGCGGTCTTATGTTACGAAACTGTGACCAAAATGGGCGTCACGGCCCGTTGCCGAGCAGCTTGGCCGTAGTAGTGTCTAAGGGTCTTGGGCTGCTTCCATCCCTGGGCTCTCGGTTATGAAAAACAACAAGTTTTCCACTGGTGCACTCGTTTTGCTGCTCGTCGCCGTGGTGGTGGCCTTGGCGGTCCTTTCCCTTCCACATGGCCAACCCAAATCGGCCACCTCAGAAACTCCGAAAGCTGCCTCAGCTCAGGTCGGTGCACCCGTTGGTGACCAGTCTTCCGCTGCGGATGGCTCGAAAAAAGCCGCGGGTGCTCCAGCTTTGCCTTTGGGCTCTGCGCCTTTGCAGGCCAATCATTCGTCCGGATCCACCGCGAGCACTTCCGGACTAGGAAGCGGGGCAGTTCCCGCCTCGGGAGCCGTTCGCTCGGTGGTCTTGCCTGTTCCGATCGCCTCGGCTGGCTCATCAGGTCCTGCTGCTGGCCGCAGTTCGACGAGCGCTTCCGGCTCCGCGGGCGGAGCCTCCCCGAATTTCAGCATTTACCGGACGCCGGCCGAGATTCTCGCGGGCAAAGATCTAAGTGATCCCGTGCAGCGGGCTATCGCCTCGTCTGAAATGGCGGATGCGGAAGAAGCGCGGTATGCAGCGGTTGTAGCCAAGGCGGAGTCAATGGGCATCCCTGTTCGCATCGAGGGTCCTTCGCACAATGTCAGCATCCTTTACGACATCCGCGAGGCGGGCCCTCTCTACCGCAAGACACTCAACACCAACGCCGCCATCTCGACCAGTGCCAATCTGCTGAACAAAACCCCCTACGGTCTGAACGGCCAGGGCATGACAGTCGGTGTGTGGGACGCAGCCCGCGCCCGCACCAACCACGTGGAGTTGATCGGCAAGGTCACTGTGGGGGACTCGACGACAGCGAACGACGACCACTCGACCCACGTTGCCGGCACGATCGCCGCGAAAGGCGTGGATCCCAAAGCCAAGGGCATGGGCACCAACACTCTCATCCGAACCTACGACTGGAGTAGCGACTATGCGGAGATGACCGCCATCGGTGCGGCCACGGCAGCCCAAGGCGCAACCAAGCTTCCGATTTCGAACCACTCCTACGGCTACAATGCAACCGCCGCCGATATGGGACGATACGAAACGGAGTGCAACACGGTCGATGCGCTCGCTCTGGGGCTTCCCTACTACCTCGTTTTCTGGGCGGCTGGAAACGAGCAAGATACCCTTACGAGCCTGGGCGGCTACCAATCCATCACTTTCAACGGATTGGCCAAAAATATCATGACAGTCGGCGCGGCGGACGACGCGGTCACCGCAGGCGTTCGCGATGTGAGCAAGGGAACGCTCGCCTATTTCTCGAGCATGGGTCCGTGTGATGACGGACGTATCAAACCGGATATCGTGGCCAATGGTGTGGATGTCTATTCCTGCGTGGCCACCACCACGAACTCCTACGACGGCACCTATAGCGGCACGAGTATGGCCACCCCCAACGCGGCTGGAACCGCAGCCTTGCTGGAGCAATTGTACAAAACCAACTTCACCGGCCAGTTGATGCGCGCCAGCATGCGCAAGGCGCTCATGATCCACACCGCGGACGATGTGGGGCGTCCCGGTCCCGATTACCAATACGGCTGGGGCTACATGAACGGCAAAGCGGCGGCCGACGTCATTCTCGCCCACAAAGCCAGCCTCGCTGCACCGAAGATGATCGATGATTCGATCACCGCTGCCAACAAAACGCGCACGACCAGTTTTGTGTGGGATGGTTCCAGTCCCATTCGCGCCACGCTCGTGTGGACCGATGTAGAAGGAGCGGCACAGACAGCAACCAATAGTCGCACGCGCAACCTTATCAATGACCTTGATCTCAAAGTCACTGCTCCCGGTGGAACAACAAGCTTTTTGCCCTACGTGATGCCTTTTGTCGGCGTTTGGACCACCAACTCCATGACCAACAACGCGGTCACCGGCACCAACAAAGTCGATAATGTCGAGCGCGTGGACATTCCCGCGCCGAGTCAACCGGGAACCTATACCGTCACCGTTGGCATGTATGGGACCAACGCCCTTACCGGCTCGAGTCAGGCCTATTCGCTCATCGTCACCGGCGGGCAAAACGTCGAAGCCAATCCGCCGCCGGTTGTTAGCGTCACCGCGCCGACCGATGGCAGTGTGGTCCTCCCGGGCACGCAGATTTCCATCACTGCAACAGCGTCAGATTTGGCTGTTGGGGGCCAACCCGGCCAAGTCACCAAGGTGGAATTTTTCGAAGGTGCGACATTGCTCGGCGAGGACACCTCCGCGCCCTATCAGTTCAATTGGACGTCCTCCGCGAGTGGGGCGCGCGTCATCACGGCTAAAGCGACAGACAACGAGAGTGCCTCGACAGTCTCGTCGCCCGTCACCGTCAATGTTCTGGTTGGAGACGGCAAGCCGACGATCACCGGTTTCGCGCCGACTGGTGGCGTGGCCGGTGAGTCGGTCGTCATCTCCGGCAACAATCTGGGCATTGCCAGCAGTGTTCAGTTCGGTGCGCTGGCTGCGACCTTCACGACAGACTCCCCATCGCAAGTCACCGCGACCGTCCCCTCGAGTGCCGTGACCGCGCCGATCACGGTCTCGAACAGCTACGGTGGGGTGACCAGCCTGTCGAACTTCAACATCCTGCCGATCATATTCCGCGAGGACTTCTCTTCCGCCGCGACGGGGGACAGTTCGACGTCGGGTGGATCTTCGACCGTGTGGGGCGGTAATACGAATTTTGCTTCGAACAACCTTGTGAAGATTTACCAGGCCGGCGGAGCGGTCAAACTCGGCTCCAGCTCCGCAATCGGTTCCATGACGAGCCGGGCGATCAACCTTGCGGGCAACGGTGGCGCATTCACGCTCAGCTTCAAAGTGAAGGGCTGGAGTACGGTCGAGGGCTCCATCAAGGTCACCGCCGGCACGCAGTCGCAAACAGTAGCCTACGCGTCCACCCAGAGCGGGGAGTTCGAAACCAAGAGTCTCAACTTCACCGGCGGAACCTCAGCCACGACCATCAAGATCGAAACCACGGCCAAGCGTGCTTACATCGATGATGTTACTGTCACCGCAGAAGCGCCGAGTTCGCCGCCGGTCATCACGAGTCCCTCCACGGCGGGCGGCATTGCCGGGCAAGCGTTCAGCTATCAGATTGCCGCATCGAATGCGCCAACTTCATTCGGTGCATCGAATTTGCCATCGTGGGCCAGCATCAACACGACGAGCGGGGTTATTTCGGGTGCTAACCCAACGGCCGGCACGAATGTGGTCAGCATCTCCGCATCGAATTCGTTCGGGATCGGTAGCACCAATCTTGCGATCACCATTTTGCCTTCCGGTGGTGGGGGCGGTATTTCAAATAGCGGAGTATTGCTAGGTTGGAACACCACTGGCTTAAGCACGAGTAGCACGTGGGCTCCAGCGACCAACAACGCTACAACTGTAAGTAGTAACTTGACCATGGCCACGCAGCTGACGCGTGGCTCAAGCATAACTGCCTCTGGAACCGGCGTTTCAAATGCTATCGGTGGTAGCGGTGGATGGAGCACAACAGCTTCCGACAACACGGCCTGGGTGTTCGCTTTCCAAGCTAACGCCGGGTATTCGGTCTCGGTTACGAACATCACCGGTTTTACCCGTAGATAGAGCACTGGACCCTCAAACATCCTTGTTGATGTTTCTGTCAACGGCGGCGTCTACACCAACGCAGGATCCTTCTCCACGACGAGCACATCTGGAACTGGCAGTGCTTTTTCTCTTGTCCTTACCAACATCGCATCACTGCAAAACGTGCCGGCTGGGCAAATCGTAAAGTTTCGGATCAATCCCTCGGGAACGTCCGGAAACTGGTATATCCTCAATGGAACCAACGCCCTCCAAGTTAGCGGAACGTTGTTTGCGCCAGCAACGCCGCCTTCTATTTCCGCGATCGGCTCGCTGTCCACCGTCAGCACGGTTTACGGAACGGCCTCAACCAACCCGACCAGCTTCACGCTTTCCGGCGCCAATCTCGCCGAAGGCATCACGGTTGCTCCGCCGGCTGGCTTCCAAGTTTCTGCTGGAAACACCAATTCATTCGCCGCCGCAGGGACTCCGATCATCCTCGGCTCCGCGGGCACGGTCTCCAACACGACGGTTTTTGTCCGCTTGGCCGCCGACACCGGTGTCGGCACTTATTCCGGCAACATTGTCTGCAGCAGCGTCGGGGCGAGCAATGCGGTCATTGCCACTGCATCAAGCGCCGTGTCGCCCAGGCCGATCTCGGTTACGGCCGACTCCTTGCGCAAGACTTACGGGGCTTCGGATCCGGAGTTGACCTACACGGCCTCGGAGGTCGCTCCTTTCAGCGGAAGTCTGGTCCGCGACGCGGGGGAAGCTTCCGGTTCCTATCGCATCCGTCAGGGCAGCCTTTCGGCGGGGTCCAATTACGCGATCTCCTTCGCCGAGGTTGATTTCGCCATCATGAAGAAGCGCCTCTCCGTCACGGCGGACAACAGGGCGAAGGCATTCGGCCAAACCCTTACCCTCGGTGCCGGTCAAACGGCCTTCAGCACTGGAGAAATGGTCGGCACGGACAAAATCGATACGGTCACCATCACCGCGAGCGGAGGGACGGAGGCCAACGACCCAGCCGGCACTTATGTCCTGACCCCCTCGGCTCCCATGGGACAAAATTTCGCCATCGGCAATTACGATATCTACTACACTCCCGGCACGCTGACAGTGACGGGAGGCGAATCGGCGAGTTTCGGCGACTGGGCCGCCCAGAAAGGTCTGAGTGGCGCCAATGCAGCGGCCGACGCCGACCCGGATAACGATAGCTTGGCCAACTTGCTCGAATACTACATGGGGCTGGAGCCTCTGACGCCGGACAAAAACGTCGTGAGTATGGGGTGGAATCCCGGAAATCCCTCGTCGCTTTCCATGACTTACCGCCGCGCCAAGGGAACGATCGGCGTGACGGGTGGAGTGGTATGGAACTCATCGCTCCACTCCAATAACTGGAATACCAGCGGAATAGTCACTACAACCAACAACGGAATTCCGCCGGAAAGCTCTTACGAGGAGCTTACCTCGAGTGTGACCAATGCGCCGAGCGAGGCCGCGAAGTTCCTGCGCTTGCGCGTGCAGCAGCAGTAGGTGGATCGCGCTCTCCGAGCGCGATATCGGGAACAGTTTTATCGCGATGAGGACATCGCGATCCACCGTCCGATGGCAGCACGTCTGTTGCGCTCCCATGGCGCAAGGTCATGGGTGGGCCCGGTTGCCTCAGGCCGTCCAGAGGATGCCGGCGGACTCGATGCGCAGGGTGGATGGAACGAGCTTGAGGCGCACGGTCTCGGCGGTCTGCAGCGCGGCGTCGGCGGGTGAGGGGATTGCGGCGATTTGTGCCTCGAGTTCCGCTTCGACTTCGGCGGCTTCAGCTTCCGCGGCGTTGAGCCTTTCCTGCGCGGTGCCGACATCGGTCGATTCCTTCATGGCGCGGGTTGCTCCGCGGGCGGCGGTGCTGGCACGGCTCATGTTGCCGAGGCTCATGGTTTTTTTTCCGAGAAATGCGCCGAGGATTGAGGTGCCGACGCTGATGGCGGTCTGCATCTGCGCGGCGCGGGCCTGCGACTGCTGTCGGGCCACGGTCTCGCGGGCGCGCTCGACTTTCTGCGCAGCCGCTTTGGATTTGACGGAAAATTTTTCGCGCAGCCGCCGCACGGCTTCGTCGCGTTGCTCGCGCATGCCTTGCTCGATACGCAAGCGGAAGTCCGCATCGTCCTCGAAGGGCGCGCCAGTCACCGATCCGGTGCGCCGCACCGACACTTCGAGATTTTCGCCCAACTGCTGGCGTCCTTCGAGTTGCCAAGCGCCGTGAGAAGAAGCCTGCAGCAGCGCGGCCGCGGCAGGGGCAAAGAGCGAACCGCCATGAGGGACAGGCGGCGCGGTGTCGTCGACGGAACCGGCGACCACGGCGTTTTTCCACGCCGGCTTGCCGTCCGGTCCGAAGGGAACGCTCACCATGAAGTCGGCTGCGGTTTCCGCCACGGGGCGTTTGCAGGCGAAGGTGCCGCGAGCGCGCAATCCGAGCGTGGGGATGAGGGTGGAGGCTGTCTCGGCCGCGACGAGTTGCCACACGCCTGCTTCCGCCGCGGGAGGCTCCGGTGTGGCGCCGGTTGCTGCGGCAGACGAAGCGGCCGCCGGGGCGACGGCGGCTGTCGTTGCTGCTTTGGCCGGCCGCGACGAATCCATCAGCAAGCGGATCTGCTCTCGCGTGAGAGGGCCTCGCAGGTAGCTCATCGTCCAGCGGGTCTGGAACATGACGGGCGCGGGCAGGTGCACGCTATTGAGGAGAAACACGCGCTTGCCGAGTGAGTTGAGCATCTCGTTGAGCTTCGCACGGTCGGCCCCGCGTCCCGCGCTCGCGCTTTCCAGTCCCTCCAGCACGCGCTGCTTGTCGCGGTCGGTTTGCAGGCGTCCGATGAACCACGTGCCGCAGTTGGCCAGCGCTTTGTAATCGAGATCGGCCGGGTTCTGCGTGGCGACGAGGATGCCGAGACCGAAGGCGCGCGCCTGCTTGAGGAGCAGGAGCAGCGGGCCCTTCGACGGCGGGTTGGCCACGGGCGGGAGATAGCCGAAAATTTCGTCGATGTAGAGCAGGGCGCGCAGCGAGGGCGTGCCGGGTTGCCGGCGCATCCAAGCGATGACCTCCTCGAGCAGCGTGGTGACGAAGAACATCCGCTCGGCATCCGAGAGATGCGCAATGCTCAGCACGGCGAGTCGCGGTTTGCCTTCGGGCGTGTGGAGAAGGTTGGCGATGTCGAGCGGTTCGCCCTCGCGCCATGTGGCGAAGCCGGGCGAAGCGAGGAGGTTGTTGAGAGCCATGACAAGTTCCATGCGCTGCTTGGGTGGATAGAAATCATCAAGCGGGAGCACGCCGATGCTGGCGAAAGGCGGATTTTGCACCGCGCCGATCAGCCCAGCGAGGTCGGGCGAGGAGCCTTTTTTCCAAGCGTCCTGCAAAATGGCTGAAAGCAGGCTGAACTCGCGGCTCTTCAGCGGATCGGCGTCGAGGCCGAGCAGCCCGAGCAATCCGGCAGTCGTGCTCTGCACGCGTTCGGAGAGCAACTCCGCATCTTCGGCCACCGCATGGTCCGGTGCCTCGAAGGAGCGGAGGATGGAGAGCGGGATGCCCGCGTTGCTGCCCGGTGTATAGATTGCGATGTCTGCTTTCTGGCGCAATGCGGCGATGCGCTCGGGTGATTGTCCCCACTCGGCCAGGCCGTTTTTCCATTTGTCCGCTTCCGCTGCGGCGAATTCTTCGTTCGAGATTCCCGCCTTGCGTGCGTCCTCCTCGTTGACCCAGGGGGCGAAGTCCTCGCCGCGCATCTGCGGGAACGTGAGCAGCAGGTTGCCGAGGTCGCCTTTCGGATCGACGATCAGCGCGGGAATGCCGTCCATCGCGGCCTCCTCGAGCAAGGCCAAGCAAAGGCCTGTCTTGCCGCTGCCTGTCATACCCACGCATACGCCGTGCGTGGTCAGACTGCTCGAGTCGTAGAGAACAAGGTCATCGGTTGGCTTGCCGTCCGTTTCGACTTGGCGGCCGAGGTAAAACTGTCCGAGTTTCTCGTAGATTTCAGGGGTCATGGGAGGGATTGAGAAAAGCGGAAAGCGGAAATGCTGGGAAGCCGAAAGGAGAGGAGCAAAGTCGTCAGTTGGCAGCCGTCTGTCGTCAGTTCGTCTTGCTGATACGCCACGGTGGCGCGTTGACACGCCCGTCCGCACGGGAGAGGAAGACGAAGGGAGCGAGTCGTTGGTTGGCGGCCGTCAGTTGTCGGTTGGCCTGACTGAAGACTGCCAACTAAACAATGAAAACTCCGCGCCTCAAAGGCGCGGTTGATTTGGTTCTTGATGGGCCGTTGTCCAGGGGTTTAGCAATTGTTTCGTCATGGAAGCAGCGATCGCCGCAGCAGTAACCGGCATGCTGCTGTTGGGAGCCGTCATTTTGGGTGTCCGCCGCTGGCGCGCGGGCGCGGCGGAGAAAGTTTCTTTTGTTCGTGCCGGTCCCCTGTTGAGTTCCCCGGAGCGGGAGTTTCGCGAAGTGGCGCGCCGCGCTCTGGCTCCGGAGTTCGATGTTCTTGCCAAGGTCAGCCTCGCCGATGTGGTCCGCCCTGCGCCTGCCTCTTCCCCTTTGCTGCGCGACAAGGCGTTGCAACGGCTGCGCAAAGAGCATGTCGATTACGTTGTCTGTAGTCGAGGGACCTCCCGAATCCTCGGCGTTATCGATTTGGACACCACCGAACCGGGGCACCACGAGGATCGCGAATTTTTCGATGCAGCTTTGGATGCCGCCGGGCTTCCGGTGCTGCACATCGAGGCCAGAGAGCAATACGACGCGCTGGTCCTGCGCCAGCAGGCGCTCGCTACTTTCCGCCCGCCCGCGCTGGCGGCCAAACTTCTGACCACGGTGCGGCGCGGCACGGTGTGGTTGCGTGTCGAAGGTCACGGCACTTTCCAAAACAGTGCCGCAGTTCGCGTTTTTACGGAGGAAATGATCGAATCCGGCCACTCTTCCTTCGCCTTCGACTTGCACGATTGCGAGATGATGGATTCCACTTTTCTCGGCACGTTGACAGGATTGGCTCTTCGTCTCCGTGAGGATCCGCGCGGGCGTCTTGGGTTTGCCCGGGCAAATTCCAAAGTCGAATCACTCTTCGGCCGCTATGGACTCGACCGCGTGTTGGCTTTCCAAGGATTCGAAGCTGCTCCGCCGGCTCAGGAGGAAATGGAGGAGTTGGATCTCGCCACGACGAGGGAATATAAGCATGGCACGCTGGTCGAGGCGCACGAGGCGCTGGCGGCTTCCTCTCCGGAAAACAAAGAGAGATTCCGTGATGCACTCGAGTTTCTCAAGCGCAAGGAACCGGAATGACCGCGCCCCTTTGGGGCGTGGAGTTTACAGTTTTCAGTGTTCAGTTTTGGCTTAGGCCCGTCTCGCAGACTCGGCTCAGCAAGAAGGTCTGACGACCGATGACTGTCTACCGACGACTTTTTCCCTTAGCGATTTCCATCCGTGCGATCGGTGTCATCCGTGTTTAGGTTTGTGCGAATCCTTTTAGCCCTGTGATCGAAAGCTCCCATCGAAAGAAAGTGCGCATGTGGGTTCTCACGCTCGCCATTCTTCTCGCATGGGCGGCGGCTGCCTATCTTGCCGCGCCGGTCATGTGGAGGCTGATTTATCGCAACGAACCTGGTCTCGCGAGCGGTCCTCGCATGACGCACACTTTAGACAGGCACCCGGGCGATCCGATCAATGTCGCGCTGCAGGGGACAGAGGAAGAAGTGGTGCGCGCGATGACGGCGGCGGGTTGGTATCCGGCCGATCCGATCACCTTCGCGACGAGCGCGCGCATCGTTGTCGATTCGGTGGTGCGGAAACCCGATGACCAAGCGCCGGTGAGCAATTTGTTTTTGTTCGCGCGCAAGGAGGATCTGGCCTTCGAGTTGCCGGTGGGGAACAGTCCGCGCCAGCGGCACCACGTGCGGTTCTGGAAGTGGGCCAAGCCGTACCAAGGCCGGGAGGCGTGGTTCGGGTCGGCGTCCTTCGACGAGCGCGTCGGGCTGAGCCACACAACGGGCGAGGTGACGCACCACATCGGGCCGGATCTTGATGCCGAGCGCGATCTTATCATGAGCGGTCTCAAGAATGCGGGTTGGGCACAGCGCGAGTATTTCATTGATGGCTTCCACAGGCACCTTGAGGGCCGCAATGGAGGCGGGGACTTGTGGCGGACTGATGGGCGGTTGGGGGTGGTGGTGCTTGCTCCGCCGAGCCTATGAACAATCGGATTGCCTTCTGTTGGCCAATCCTTTGTATTTAAACAGCAATCATCATCTGGAGCCTCCCCAAGCTCTGATTCCAGAGTGAAGAAATACTTCCAGCACCTTCAAGACCTCTTGGGGGCCCGTCGGGGTCTGCTACTTCGCGCGCCTCTGTATCGTCGGTTGTTTGTTTTTCTCAGTGGGGCCTTTGTCGTCACGGCCTTGCTCTCGGCCCAATCGTCCGAGCCTGCCGCGTCCCCGCAACCGGCACCTGTTCCTCCGCCCGCACCACAGGTTGCGCCTTCCTCCACTGGGGCCGCACCCCAATTGCCCGAGCCGCCGATGCCTCCGCTCGGCGCAGCCGAACCGGCAGTCTCCATGCCGACTCCCATTCCCCAGCCCTCGCGGTTGCCTGCGTCCGCCGGAACGGTTCTGCTCGAAGCGCAACCTCTGACCAGCCAACCGCCGCAGTCTTCTTCCCCCTTCGCCGCTCCTGGCGCGCCGCAGCCCGCTGCACCTTTGCGTTCCGCGGACGTGGTCTTTCCGACACCCTCTGTGCGGACCGCCAACGAACCGCTGGTTGCCATAGGGCGCCCCACAAGCCGCACCGACTACGGCGACGAGGGTAATCGCAAAGCCGCCCAGTTGCGCAGCATGCCGCCAGAGCGTTTGACATTCGACCGTGCCTTGCTGCGCGATGTTTTGCGCTTTCTCGCCGAGACGTCAGGTGTCCCCTTTATCGGAATACCAGAAAACTCTCCTCAAGCTTCCCAACTGGTTACGTTCCGCATGACGGCGAGTCCCTTCGCCGCGCTCGAAAGCGTGTGCCGCCAAAATGAGATCAAGATCGTCTATGAGGATGGTGTGTGGTTTTTGCGGGTTGGGGGAGAGAACAGTGTCTCGGCCATCAGGGAGTTGGAGAACTCGAACGAGCTTGTCGGCGTTATCTATCAATTGAGACACGATCCAGCCGACCATGTGGAGTTTCGGGGCCAGGGTGGAGGGGGTCAGCAGCAATCGCTGTTCCAAGGGCAAGGATCACAAAATTCAGCGAATTCAATGGGGGGCGCGTCGATTACCACCCCTAATCTTCCGCTGCAAAATTCCCAAAAAGTCTTCGTCCATCTCGCGCCCAAAATTGTCAACGATGTGCGCGCGATCTTGGGCCTCAGGCCGCTTGTGTACAAAGATGATGGGTCTATCGAAGACCCCGATATCACCGGTGGAACTGACGTCCCTATTTCCCCGAGTCCTTTGCCCGCCACAGGGTCCACGACAGGCGTCGATAACTCTGCCGCTGCATCTTCGCGAGAGCGGTCTGCTTCGGGAGAACCGGCAAAAGGGCTTGTTGATTTGTTCAAGGATGAAGCTCGCGTGGGCCGAGGACTCTCAACGGTCTACGTTCCCGCTAACAAGCCGCAGGTCATCTACAATTCGGACTCCAACTTCCTCTGGGTCGTGGCCACGAGGAGGCAGCACAAGTGGGTGGCTGAATACCTGAGTAAAGTCGATAAGAAGCAGGAATTGATCGCGATCGAGGTCAAGTTCCTCGAGACAAAGAAGAACCCACAAGTCGACATCGGCATCAACTGGCAGAACACATTCGG
>Ga0114972_10001317_pt1 | contig 18621 bp, 18 predicted proteins | sample M_140807_EF_Meta_FD_87354 | JGI IMG/M metagenome (GOLD analysis project Ga0114972, IMG submission 87354) | Freshwater microbial communities from Lake Montjoie, Canada to study carbon cycling - M_140807_EF_MetaG | ecosystem: Environmental > Aquatic > Freshwater > Lake | place: Lake Montjoie... | reverse complement strand
ATCTCCGACGCGGCCCCTGCGCTTTTCGGCCGCGCGGGCGGTGTGTGCCGCGAAGTGTTTCTCCTGCGCGGACCCCAACCCGGCGAGGAGGGGGACGAGGACGGCGGAGGTTGGCGCGGACGGCGGGCTTGGATCGGGTCCGCTCCGGGCAACGGCAAGGCCGGTCAGGGCAGACCGCCCTTCGGCGATCACGAGAGCATGGCCAAGCGCGTCGAAGCCCAGATCAAATTGCTCCCACCGGACGAGCAAAAAAAAGCCCGCGAGGATGCATCCATGGCAAGGGAATTCTGGCAGTCGGTGCGCGAGCTTCCCGAGGAAGACCGCCGCGCCAAAGCGCGCGAATTTTTCAATCGTCCGGAAGTCCAGGAGCGGATGGAGGACCGCCGCCTCGCCCGGGATGCGAAGATGACCCCCGAACAGCGCATTCAGCGCTCGCAACGGTATTGGGATCGCAAGGCAGAGGCGAAATACCGCGGCGGCGGGACTCGATGAACTTGCGCGGATTCACAATCGTCGAACTCCTTGTCGTGATCGCCATCATCGCGATCCTTGCTTCCGCGGCTTTTCCCGCAATCGGCCCGATGATCGAGCGCGGACGATCTGCGAAATGCGCGGGCAACCTCCGGCAGATCGGCGCGGCGGTGCAGCAATACGTGGCCGACAATGACTACCGCTTTCCCGCCATCGAAACCGTCCCGCCCTCGCTTCCGCCCGAGGTGGAAAACCCGGGGACCGCGCTGGAAAAACTCGGACCCTACGGCATCACCGAACAGATCCTCATCTGCCCGAGCGACGCGGCGAAAAACAAAAGCTACGCCAAGCACGGGACCAGCTACCTCTTCTCGCCCGTGGTGCAGGACGAAACACCTGCGAGCGTGAAAATCTACACCGGCCGCGGGACCTTTCAGGTGTCCAACATCGGCCGCCTCACCATCGCTTCCGACATCGAGGCCGTGCACGCCAACGGCCGCAACATCGGCCTCAACGTCCTCAAAGCCGACGGGCGCGTGCAGCAGAAGTGACAGGCCGCCCCTATCTTCCGGCCGGGATCACGCCGGTCTGCCGTCCTTTCGCATCGAAGACATAGACAAAGTTGCCTTTCTTGATACTGACCGAAGATCCGGTGTAGCCCGTCATCCCGTCGCCGGCTGCGATGACACAAAGCTGGGATCCTTTGGCGTTGTAAGCATAGACCCAACCACCTCTTTGCACCGCGCTGGCAATGGCGTCACCCATGAGGGGAATCGTTGCTCTCCCGGCGCGAGAGAAGCGAGCGCAAAAGCCGGCAGTCGGATTCGAACCGACGACCGCCTGATTACAAATCAGGTGCTCTACCAGCTGAGCTATGCCGGCGAATAAAAAGTTAAGCTAACTCAAATCCCCAAGCCGGGCAATCCCCCGAGTCCACCGGTCACTTTGCCCATGGTTTCGGACTGGAGTTTCCGCGAGGCCTCCTGCGCCTCGCGGATGCCGGAGAGCACGAGGTCCTCGAGCATCTCGACGTCCTGGGGATCGACCACATCGGGGGAAATTTTGATCGCCGTGATGTCGCCGGCACCGTTGACCGTGACGCTCACTTTCCCGCCGCCGGCGGAAACGTCGATCGATTCCTGTGCGAGATCACTCTGCGCTTTGGCCAGGCGCTCCTGCATTTTCTGCGCCTCTTTCATCATTTTTTGGATGTTCATGATTGTTTGGATTCCTCGGGTTCGAGCGTCGCGCCGAACAGTTCAATGGCGGCCTCGATGCCCGGATCGTTTTCGAAGTCATCGGCGACAGGGACAGGGGAGAGCACTTTTTCCACCACCGCTTCCCCGGTGCCCACCGGACGGAAGGCTATCTTGCGTCCGGTGGATTTTTTCCAAAGCTCCTCGATCAGGGCGCCTTGCTCTTTGACGACGGGCGTCTGCAGAACCTTCGCCTTATTGGCGGGGAAAACAACGCGCAACTCGCCGTCTTCCTCGGCGATATCCTGCGCGCTGTCGAGCCACTCGCTGCGCAGCGGGTGCTTGGCGGAAATCTCCGCGACGATTTTCTTCCACGTCTCGCGCACCGGCGCACCCGGGTTACCACGCGGTTCTTCCACGACCGGCGCGGGCTTGGCCGCGGCAACCGGACGCGGGGCCGCGGCGCGCGCAGCCGGACGGGCGGGCGCCGCCCCGCCACTCAAAGCGGAGAGAGTGTCGAGCACCTCATCGAGATCGGCTGTGTGCAGAAGCTGGATCGATTTGATCACGGCGATCTCCAACGGAAGTTTTTTGTCCGGCGAAAAACGAAGCCCCGCCTCGGCAGCCGAAAGAACCTCGAGCAACTCGGTGAGCTTGCGCGCCGAGTAACGTCCGCGCAGCGGCGCGATCAGTTCACCGCGACGACCCGGCAAATCTCTGCCCGTGGCCTCGCCGACCAGCAAGTCGCGTCCGAGCGCCACAAGATCGGCGAGCAAACGTCCAAGATCCTTGCCGTTGTCGGCTTGTGTCGCGACCAGATCAAGCGCCGCGGCCGCATCGCCGGAGAGGATGTGTCCGGCCAGTGCGGCCACGTCGGTGGAGGAAGCGAAGCCGAAAATGGAAAGCACCTCCTCCTCCCCGACTTTGTCGCCGCAGAAGGAGACGACCTGGTCGAGCATGGATTCGGCGTCGCGCATACCACCCTCGGCAGCCCGCGCGATCACTTCGGCCGCACCGGGATCGAGGGAAATCTTCTCGTTTTTCGCGATGGCCAAAAGGTGCGCGGCGGCGACTTCGTCACGGATAGGTTGAAGATCGAAGCGCTGGCAGCGGCTGATGATTGTCGCGGGAAGTTTGTGAGCCTCGGTGGTGGCAAAGAGGAACTTCACGTGCTCCGGAGGTTCCTCCAGCGTCTTGAGCAGAGCGTTGAAGGCCGCGGTGCTCAGCATGTGCACCTCGTCGATGAGATAGATGCGGAATTTGCCCTGCGAGGGAAGAAAGCGGACGTTCTCGCGCAGCTCGCGCACCTGTTCGACGCCGTTGTTGCTCGCGCCGTCGATCTCGAGGACATCAAGGCTGTTGCCGCCGGCAATCTCGCGGCAAGGGTCGCATTCGCCGCAGGGTTTTTCGGTCGGACCCTTCACGCAATTGAGCGCCTTGGCGAAAATGCGCGCGGTCGAAGTCTTACCAACGCCGCGAGGCCCGACGAAGAGGTAGGCGTGGGCCAGCCGCCCGGATTTGATCGCGTTGCGCAGCGTGCGCACCACGGCATCCTGCCCGAGGACCTCCTCGAAAATCTGCGGACGGTATTTGCGGGCGAAAACCTGGTAGCTCACGGCGGACAAGCTAGCGCATCAATGTGCGGGATGCGGAGTAATTTAATGCCGGAAGTGACGTTTTCCGGTGAAGACCATGGCCATGCCGCGTTCGTCGGCCGCTGCGATGACGTCCGCGTCCCGCACCGAACCCCCCGGTTGGACGGCCGCGGTCGCGCCGGCCTCGGCCGCAGCCACAAGGCCGTCGGGGAACGGGAAAAATGCATCGCTGGCCACCGCGCTGCCCGCGAGAGAAAGCCCGGCCTCGCCCGCTTTCCAGACGGCGATGCGCACCGAGTCGACACGCGACATCTGCCCGGCTCCGATGCCCAAGGTGCGGTCGGGCCCGGCGAAGACGATGGCATTGGATTTGACGTGTTTGACCACTTTCCATCCGAATTCGAGCGCGCGGATTTCATCGGGAGCCGGCGTGCGCTTGGTGACGCATTTTCCATCCGAGACATGCCCGCAATCCGCATCGTGGTCCTGCACGAGCAACCCGCCGAGGACGGAGCGGACATCGCGCGATGCCGGGCGCGGCCTCCCTTTGAGCCGCATGAGGCGCAGATTTTTCTTTTTACGGAGAATTTCGAGCGAGGCGGCCGAAAAATCCGGCGCGATGATCACCTCGCTGAAGATTTCCGCGATGGCTGCAGCGAGAGGTTGGTCGAGCGGTCGATTGCAGATGATGATCCCGCCGAAGGGAGCCTGCCGATCAGTGGCGAAGGCTTTGTCCCACGCACCAATCAGTGTGGCATCACTGCCCACCCCGCAGGGATTGGTATGTTTGAGGATGGCAACGGTTGGTTCGTCGAATTCACCGATCAGATCGACCGCCGCGGTGATATCGAGAAGATTGTTGTAAGACAGCTCTTTCCCGTGCAGTTGCTCAAGGTGAGCGGAGAGATCGCCGTAAAGCTCCCCCTTCTGGTGCGGGTTTTCCCCGTAGCGCAGGGTCATGGCGAGAGATTCGGCACACTCGAAGGATCCATCACTCCCGCCGAGGTACGCGGCGATGGCGCGGTCGTAGCGGGAGGTCAGGGCGAAAACTTTCCGCGCGAGCCGTTCCCGGGTGGCCGGCGTGGTGGCGCCGCCGTTTGCATCCATCTCCCGCAAAACATCGGCGTAGTCCGCCGGATCGCACGCCACGGTGACCGCCGCGTGGTTCTTCGCCGCGCTGCGCAACATGGAAGGCCCCCCGATGTCGATGTTTTCGATCGCCTCCTCGCGGGTCACACCCGGACGGGCCACGCTCTGCTCGAAGGGGTAAAGATTGACCGCAACAAGGTCGATCGGCGCGATGCCGTGCGCCCCGGCCTGACGGACGTGCTCCGGGAGGTCGCGGCGGAAGAGCAAACCGCCGTGGACCAGCGGATGCAGCGTCTTGACGCGCCCGTCGAGCATCTCGGGAAAGCCCGTGTGCTCGGCAACGTCCTTGACCGCGAGTCCCGCCTCCCGCAACGCGGCGGCCGTTCCACCGGTGGAGAGCAATTCGACGCCGTGCGCGGCGAGACCGCGCGCCAGCTCGACGAGGCCCGTTTTGTCCGAGACGGAAAGCAGTGCGCGGCGGATCTTCACGACACGACCGCCTCCGCGATCTCGGGGGCGTGGTTGAACTGCATTTCGTACAGCGTGCGATAATCGGTGGATGACCGCAGCAGTTGGGCGTGCGTTCCCGTGGCCGCGATACGCCCGTTGCTCATCACCACGATAAGGTCGGAGTTGAGGACCGTGGAAAGACGGTGGGCGATGGCCACCACGGTCTTGCCGGCGGAAAGTTTTTCCAAGGCGGACTGGATCATGCGCTCACTTTCCGAATCGAGCGCGGAGGTGGCCTCGTCGAGGAGGAGGACCGGCGCGTTCTTGAGCAGGGCGCGCGCGATGGAGAGGCGTTGCTGCTGCCCACCCGAGAGCATGCAACCCTTGTCGCCGACGACGGATCCATACCCCTCCGGTTGGGCAAGGATGAAATCGTGGGCGTAAGCCTGCCGCGCCGCTTCCTCCACGTCCGCTTTGGTCGCATCCTGCCGGCCGAAGAGGATATTGTTGTAGATCGTGTCGTGGAAAAGAAAGGTGTCCTGCGTGACAATCCCGACATGCCGGCGCAAGGACCCGACCTGCAGCGAGCGCAGTTCGTGTCCGTCGAGGCGCACGCCGCCGATCTGCGGATCGTAAAAACGCAGGGCAAGCGAGAGCATCGTGCTCTTGCCCGATCCGCTCGCCCCGACAAGGGCGACGCGCTGGCCCGGTTCAATGCGCAGGCTCACCCCGCGCAGGGCCGGCGACTGCGGTCCGTAGGAGAATTCGACATTGTCATAGACAATCTCGCCGCGGCACGTGTCCAACTGGTGCGCGCCGGGCGCGTCGACGATGGCCGGCGGGCGGCGCATCAACTCGAAGATGTTCGTCGTGGCCGAAAGACACTTCTGCAACTGCATATGGATCCGGCTGAGCGATTTGATCGGCTCGTAAAGCAGGAAAATGCCCGCCATGAGAGCGAGGAACTTGGCCGCCGACAATTCCGCCGCGTAGACGTAGAAGAGCGCGAGACCCACACCCGCGGCAGCCACCACCTCGACCAGCGGTGAAGTGATTTCCGTGCTGCGCCGCACGCGCAACGAATTGCGGAACTGCTTGGCGGTCGCCTCGTCGAACAGCCTGATCATGAGCTTTTCCTCGGCGTAGGACTTGATCAGGCGGATACCGGCGAACGTTTCCTGGAGGATGACATTCATTTCCCCGGCCAATTTTTCCTCCGCCGCGCCGGCCTTGCGCACCTTGCGGCCGAACATGGCGACCGGAACGATGCAAAGCGGGAAAAGAACGAGCGTGATGATGCTGAATTTCCAGTCGATCACCATGACCGCGGCCACGCCGGCGACGAGGGCCACGGGTTGCTTGAAGATATTGACGCTGAGTTGCGACAGCGTGCTCTGCGCCACCGAGGTGTCGTTCATCACGCGCGACATCAGCTTGCCGGCGCGCGCCTTGTCGAAGAACTCCATGCTTTGCCCGACGATGCTGGCGAATAGTTTCGCGCGGATGTCGTTGAGCACGCGCAGGCTGACCCAAGACATCTGGTAGGCATTCATGAAGGAAAATAATCCGCGCAGGATCATCACGAAGGGGACCAGCAGGCAGGCGAGAAGGACACCATCGACCTTGCCACCCGATCCGGTCATGGCCGCCTGGCGGATGGCTTCCTGGTCCGCACCGCCCGGGAAGACCGCGTCGCCGACGAATTTGACGAGCAGCGGGATGGAGCCATTGAGCAGCGCGTAGAGCACGCCCATGGAAACGCCCAAAGCGAACCGCGACCGGTAGGGCTTCAGGTACGAAAGCAATTCGGCGTAGGGCTTCCAATGCTGTTGGAAGCCCTTGGAGGAATGTTCGGCGTGGTCGTCGTTCATGCGGGTCGGGCGTGCGGTCACCGGTCAGGCATCGCGCGGGCTGGTCATCTTAACAGGACAAGGAACGCCGCGGCAAACCCGCCCTGCGAGGCGGGTTGACCGGCCTCTGTCGGCGCAGGCATGATCGCCGACCGTGACGCAGCAACCCATACCAGGTTTCCATCTCGTGCGGCATCCGCTGGCCGACCTCAAAGTCACGTCGCTGCGCGACAAACGGACACCGGCCCCGGAATTCCGGCGACTGCTGCAGGAGCTTTCGCAGCTCGTCGCCTACGAGGCGCTGCGCGATTTCGCGGTGGAGTCCTGCGATGTCGAAACCCCGCTTGGCACGGCGAAGGGCGCGCGACCTTCGCGCCCGCTCGTCCTCGTGCCCGTGCTGCGCGCGGGCCTGGCCATGGCCGACGGCATCCTGCGCATTTTCCCGTCCGCCTCCGTCGGCCACATCGGCATGTTCCGCAACGAGGAAACGCTCGAGCCGGTGAGTTATTATTTCCGGTTGCCGCCCGGTGCGGCGGGCGCGCATGTGCTTCTCCTCGATCCCATGCTCGCCACGGGCAACAGCCTCGCCGCCGCGGCGGAACGCCTGAAAAAAGAGGGAATCTCGCGCATGACCTGCGCATGCATCGTCGCTGCGCGTCCCGGTGTCCTGCGGCTGAGAGAAAACCAGCCCGACATGCCGATCTACGGCGCGGCACTCGACGATGCGCTCGATGAGCGTGGTTACATCACGCCCGGCTTGGGCGACGCGGGCGACCGCATTTTCGGGACCTGAGCCCTACAGGCGCGGCGCGGTGCGCAGCTTGTCCTCCCACCGCGTGAGCAGGTGGATGATCATGTTCGTGCCGAATTTGTAGCTGTCGAGCAGTCCATTCTCTTTGCCGATGTCCTTCGGGTCGATGTTGTGCACGTAGATACCGGCCTGCACGTAGAGCGGTTCGTATTGGGCAATCAGAGGCTTGCCCTTCTCCCATGCTTCCTCGTCGCGGTCGCCGTTGATTACCCAGTTGCGCCCGTCTTCCCTCACCCCGAACTGCCACATGTCGCCGTAATCGTTCGAGGTGTAAATGATGGCAATTTCCCCGAAATAACGCATGACGAAGACGGGATCGTCGTAGTAATTCAACCCAGCCGGCTGTCTTTTGACCTCGGGAAAATACGGCGCGCGTTTGAACATCGGGTCGTTGACGTCGAGCGCCTCGAAGTCCTTGTCCTTGTCGGGCATGACTCGCCTCATCTCGCGGCGGAACGCGATGTCGAAACGCGAGCCCTTGCCCGGCACGGAGCTGTCGCCCCAAATGGCGCCTCCGAGACGGATGTATTTGCGCAGGTTCTCGACCTCTTTTTCCGTGAGGACGAAGTCGCGCGAACCGGTGAAAAAAACGAAGGGCGGTTTTTCCGAGAAGAGTTGGCCACTGTCGAGCGCGATGGGTTTGACGTTCTTGTATTCCGTTTTGATTTTGTCCTTCGAGGCTTTGCTCATGAACTCGAGAAGATTCGGTAGTGCTCCCTGGGGAATGCCCTTGGACCCGTCGGTGCGGTAAACCGAGTTCCAATTTCCTCCGCTGTATTTGGCGACGAAGGCGGTGAAGGCGAATTCGCGCTGGCGTGTTCCCGTGCCGCTGCCGCTGCCCTTGCCCCAACCGCCGGTGAATTTACGGATGTCGCTGGCCATGGCCCCGGTCATGCCCGCCATGCCGGCGGAGGAGGAGGGCGCCGCGGTCGCAGCGGCCGTGGGGGCGGAAGGTTTCGCCACGGCCGACGGCGTGATGATCGCATCCATCGAAAAGTTGAGCGGGTTTTGCCCGGTCGTGGTGATCGCCGCCACCGTGGTGTTCTGCACGGCCGGCGTGCTGACGGTGAAGGTGGTCTCCTGCGGTTGCGTCTGCGCGGCCGGCGGCGCGGCCACCTCCTCCCCGGCCGCGAGAAAACCCCCCTCCCCACCTTCGAAATCGGGCGGTTCCTGCATGGCCTCGAAAAGAACCGTCCCGCCGAAGATCGCGATGAGCAGGATGTGGAAAACGAAAGAAATCGTGAAAAACCGAGACTCGCTGAACTTCTCGATCAGTCGATCGATGAGGCTCTGCTTGCGTCCGGGTTGGTCGTGGGACTCGGGCTCGCTATCCATGCGGGAACAAAGCCCAATATTCCGCGCCGCAGCACGAAAATCAACGCCGGACTCCGCGCTTGGCGGGGTTGCCCGCCTTTGTCACCCTCGCACAGTGAAAAACGCGCCTGTCCGACCGGACACCAAGCAACGACTGGCCGCGACGGTCGGAGCGGTGCTGCTCCGCGCCCTTTTTGCCACGCTGCGCATTCGCCTGCACGACCCGTCCGGCTTTGCCGACGGCCCGTCCGGGACACCTGTCATCTACGCTTTCTGGCACAACCGCATTCTCGCCATCACCGCCGCGTTCCTGCGTCTTTATCCGCCCGGACGCGGCGGCGTGCTTGTTCTGACCAGCGCGAGCAAGGACGGCATGTGGCTCGGCGCGCTGGCCTCGCGCCTCGGCATGGGCGCGGTGCGCGGCTCGAGCTCACGGCGCGGCGCCACCGCGATGCGCGAACTCATGGAAAAAGTCGGGCAGGGCCACGACATCGCCATCACTCCGGACGGTCCGCGCGGCCCGCGCTACGAACTCGGGCCCGGCATGGTCTATCTCGCCCAGAAGACCGGCATCCGCATCGTTCCGGTGCACGCGCGCTTCAGCCGGTGCTGGCGGATGAAAACATGGGACGGCTTTTGCATCCCGAAACCGTTCAGCGCCCTGGATGTAACCATCTGCGCGCCCGAAACCGTTCCCGCGGAGCTGACCGAAAAGGAATTCGAGGACCAGCGGTGCAGAATCGAGTCGTTGCTGCGCGCCGGCGCGGAATAGGATCGGAACCATGCCGCTGATCATCGACGGAAAGCAGACCGCTGCGCGCAGCCTCGCGGAAACCGCGCAACGCATCGCCGCGCTCCGCGCGCGCGGGATCACCCCGGGCTTGGCCGTCGTGCTGGTCGGGGAAAATCCCGCCTCCATGGCTTACGTGCGGTCCAAGGACAAAACCTGCCGCGATCTCGGTATGCATTCCCTCAAGCTGGAACTGCCGGTGGACACGACGCACAAAAAACTGCTTTCCACGATAGCGCAACTCAATGCCGACCCTTCCATCCACGGCATCCTCGTCCAATCTCCTCCTCCGCCGCAAATCGACGAGTCCGCGATCGTGAAAGCAGTCGACCCGCGCAAGGACGTTGACGGATTCCATCCGCTCAACGTGGCCGCACTCGCCATGGAAGACCCCTCAGCTCTTGTTCCTTGCACGCCGCTCGGGTGCATGGAACTGCTCCGCGCGCACGATATCGCGACCAGCGGCGCACGCGCCGTGGTCGTCGGCCGCAGCCTCATCGTGGGCAAGCCGATGGCCCTGCTGCTCATGGCCAAAGGCGCGGACGCCACCGTGACCGTGGCGCACTCGCGCACTAAGGATCTCGCCGCAGTCTGCCGCGAGGCGGACATCGTCATCGCCGCCATCGGACGCCCGCATTTTCTCGGCGCGGAGCACATCAGGGAAGGCGCGGCGGTCATCGACGTCGGCATCAACCGCATCGACGATCCGGCCTCGCCGCGCGGCTACCGTCTGGTCGGCGATGTCGACTTCGACGCCGTCGCGCCCAAATGCCGCGCCATCACGCCGGTGCCGGGCGGGGTCGGTCCGATGACCATCGCCATGCTCATGCGGAACACGGTGCGCGCCTGCGAGCGGCAGACCGGAGAGGCGTAGGTCTTCGCCCCGCCATTTTGTGCTCGCCAGCGTCCGCCGGGGGGCGCATTGAAAACGAGTGACTTCGAGCAGCGCATTCGCGCCGGTGCCACCCGGACGGCGGTGGTGGCTCCCGCAGGGCCCGGCTCTGCAGCGTTTCTTCTTCGGTTGCTGGACGATCGCCGTCTTTGCTTTCCTCTATGTCCCGATTCTCATGCTCGTCGTCTACTCGTTCAATGACTCGAGGCTCAATCTCTATTGGACCGGCTTCACCACCAAGTGGTATGGGCTGCTCCTGAAGAATGAAGTGCTGCTGCGCGCGTTCAAGAACAGCCTGATCGTGGCCGGCGCGACGACCGCATTGTCCGTTTTTCTCGGCACCACCGCGGCGTGGTTGCTCCACCGTTACCGTTTTCCCGCTCGGCAGACGCTCGGCCTCCTCATCTTCATCCCCATGGTCATGCCCGAAGTACTCATGGGCGTGAGCCTGCTCGTGCTCTTCGTCAATCTCGGGTTGCCGCTCGGATACACCACGATGATCATCGCCCACACCACGTTCTGCTTTCCCTTCGTGCTGGTCGGCGTGCAGGCGCGCCTGCAGGGACTCGATCCCTCCTTGGAAGAAGCGGCGCTCGACCTCGGCGCCACGCCCCTCAAAGCCTTCTGGCTTGTCATCATCCCCTACCTCATGCCCGCCATCGTGGCCGGCGCGCTTATGGCCTTCACCCTCTCGTTCGACGAATACATCGTGAGTATCTTCACCAGCGGGCCCGGGTCGCAGACGCTTCCCCTCAAGGTCTACGGCATGGTGCGTGTGGGCTTGAACCCGCAACTCAATGCGCTGAGCACACTTTTCATCGCCGCCACGGCGGTTGTCGTCGTCCTGAGCCAATTTTTCACCTACAAAAAATCTACATGAAAAAACAAACCAACATCTTGATGTCCGCGGCCTGCGCCGGAGCACTCCTCCTCGCCGGTTGCGGGAAAAAAGACGACATGCTCAACCTGTTCTGCTGGACCGAATACATCCCGCAGACAGTCATCGACAAATTCACCAAGGAGACCGGCATCAAGGTCGCGGTGGAGAACTACTCTTCCAACGAGGAGATGCTGGCCAAGCTCCTGGCCGGCGGCGGCGACTACGACCTCATCCAGCCCAGCGAATACACCGTGGAGGCCATGATCAAAGAGGATCTCCTGCAACCGCTCGACCACGCGAAGATCCCGAACCTCGAGAATCTCGCGCCCGAGTTCCGCAACATGCCCTTCGACCCGGGCAACAAATACTCCGTGCCCTGGATGGCCGGGTTCGTCGGCATCGTCTACAACGCCGAAACGGTGACAACGCCGATCGTCGGCTACAACGACGTCTTCACGCCCGCGCACGCCGGTCGCATCGTCATCCTCGACGACCCGCGCGAAATCGTTAGCTGGGGCCTCGCCACCGCGGGAATCCCGATCAACGACGTCACCGACGAGAATCTCGCCAAGATCACGCCCATGCTGAGGGACTGGATTTCCAAGGTGAAAGTTTTCGACTCGGACAGCCCGAAAACCTCGCTGAGCAACGGCGACACCGACATCGGCGTCGTGTGGAGCGGCGAGGGCGCCATCCTTTTCAACGAGAACCCGAAATTCCAGTGGGTTCTTCCCGCCGAGGGATTCCACATGTTCGTCGACAGCCTCGCCGTGCCGAAAAACGCGCGCAACCAGGATCTCGCGGAACAGTTCATCAACTTCATCCTACGCCCCGACATCAGCAAAATGATCTCGGCCGAATTCCCCTACTTCAACCCGAACGCCGCGGCGCGCGCACTCCTCACCGACGCGGAGCGCAACAATCCCGCGAGCTACCCACCCGGTCTCGACGTGACCAAGGCCCAGATCTTCCGGGACATCGGGGGGCAGGGATCCAAGATCGACGAACTCATCACCTCCCTGAAGGTGCGGTAGCATGGCGGTCGCGGCCGCAGCAGCAACTCTGGCCTCCGGCCCGTCGCACCAGCGACGGGCCGGGCTCGGCCCTTGGTTTTGCCTCACCCCGATGCTCGGGTGGTTGCTGCTTTTTGTCATCGTCCCGACGCTCATGCTGCTGGTGGTCAGCTTCTGCGAGCGGGACGCTCTCGGCCGCGTCATCTACAACTTCAACCTCCAGAACTACATCCGCGCGTTTGATTGGATGTGGCTGAAAATCCTCGGCATCTCCGTTTGGTACGCCCTCCTCACCACGGTGATCTGTCTGGTGCTCGGCTATCCCGTCGCCTACTTCATCGGCCGCTCGAACGAACGCGTGCGAGGATTGCTCATCATGCTGGTCATGATCCCGTTCTGGACGAGTTTCCTCATCCGCACCTACGCCTGGATTTCCATTCTGTCGCAGGACGGATTGCTCAACGCCGCGCTGATGGGTGCCCGCCTCACCTCCGCGCCGATCGGATTCATGTACACGCCCTTCGCCGTGGTGCTTGGGCTGGTCTACAACTTTCTGCCCTTCATGATCCTGCCGATCTACACGAGCGTGGAAAAGCTCGATGGCTCGCTCATCGAGGCGGCCTACGACCTCGGCGCGCGCCCCGCCCGCGTTTTCGGTCAGGTGATCCTACCCCTCACCCAACCCGGTATCGCCGCAGGAATCCTGCTCGTCTTCGTCCCGGCCATCGCCATGTTCGCCATCACCACGCTGATGGGCGGCGGCACCAACCCCACGATCGGCGAAGTCATCCAGAACCAATTCACCAAAGCCCGCAACCAACCCTTCGGCGCCGCCCTCGGCGTCCTTCTTCTCATCATTTTCATCTTCAGCCTTTGGCTCAGCACCAAGTTCCGCCGCAGCGAGGAAGAATAATCACCAGCCGCGCCGGGCATCGTGTCGCACTACCGCAACCTTCTGCATCACTGCACGCACCCAAAACGGATCGCCGAACGCCGGGACTGAAGGACGACGGCATAAGTTAGCGCATCCTCAACCATGGCAAACCTCCACAAAGAGAAGCCGACGGAGGGTTCGCGCGGAAACTGATCGGGCTTTTCAGGGCGCCACGTCTGCAAAGTGGAGCCGAAGAGGGGACTCGAACCCCTGACCCGCGCATTACGAATGCGCTGCTCTACCAACTGAGCTACTTCGGCGCGACAGGACTATTCACATAAGAGGCAAAACCCCGTTTTGGCAAGCGCAAGACGCTCTGTTCCTTGCTTAAAAGTCCCCTTCCGCGCATAGTTTGCGCTCGATTACGGCCATGGAAACCCTGATCCGCCTCTTGCAACAGGACGCCAACGCGTCCCGCGAGGACCTCGCGCGCCAATTGAACCTCACGGTCGAGGAGGTCAACGCCCGCATCGCCTCGCTGGAAAAGGACGGGGTCATCCGCGGATATCAAGCCATTGTCGACCGCGAGAGGCTGGACAAAAATACGGTCACCGCTTTCATCGAGGTGCGCATCACGCCGGAGCGCGGTGGTGGATTCGATCGCATCGCCGAGCGCATCGCCCGCTTCGACCAGGTTGTGAGTTGCTACCTGATTAGCGGGGGCTACGACCTCCTCGTCGTTGTGCAAGGCGGGAGCCTGCGCGAAGTGGCCAGTTTTGTTTCGGAGAAACTCAGCACCATCGAATCGGTCATTTCGACAGCCACCCACTTCCGGCTCAAGAGCTACAAAGAAAACGGCGCACTTCTCACGGCCGAGACTCCCGGCGACCGGCTTTCGGTCAGCCCGTAGCCGCCACCGGCCATGGAAAACAAAATTGCCGCGCACGTGCGCGACATCCCGCGCTCGGGCATCCGCGATTTCTTCGAAATCGTGCAGTCGATGCACGATGTCATCTCGCTCGGCATCGGCGAACCAGACTTTGTCACGCCTTGGCATATCCGCGAGGCGGCGCTTTTCTCCCTCGAGAAAGGACGCACCGGTTACACCTCGAACCTCGGGCTGCCCAAATTACGGGAGGCTATCGCGTCCTACGTCTCGCGGAAGTTCCATCTCGATTACGACGCTGGGTCCGAGGTGCTCGTCTCGGTCGGCGTCTCCGAGGCGATCGACATCGCCCTGCGGGCTTTGCTCAACCCCGGTGACGAGGTTCTTTACCACGAGCCCTGTTACGTGAGCTACAACCCGAGCGTCACGCTGGCCCACGGCAAAGCGGTTTCCGTCCCGGCGCACGGGAAGCACAATTTCCAATTGCGGGCCGAGGAACTGGAAAAACGCATCACGCCGAGATCCAAAGTCCTCCTCCTCAATTTCCCGACCAACCCGACCGGCGCGACCATGCCGCGCGAGGCGCTCGCGCCGATCGCCGAACTTTGCGTGAAGCACGACCTCATCGTCCTCTCGGACGAGATCTACGCCGAGCTGACCTACGACGGCGCGGAGCATGTTTCCATCGCCACCTTGCCCGGCATGCGCGAGCGCACCGTCTTCCTGCACGGCTTGAGCAAAGGTTGGGCCATGACCGGATTCCGCATCGGCTACGCCTGCGCGCCCGCCCCGCTCATCGAGGCGATGATGAAAATCCACCAATACGCCATCCTTTGCGCACCGACCATGACGCAAGACGCCGCCGTCGAAGCGCTCGAACACGGCGACGCGGCCGTGGCGCACATGCGGGAGAAATACGAACTCCGCCGCAACTACATCGTCTCGGCCTTGAACGACATGGGCATCCCCTGCCCGACCCCGCGCGGCGCGTTCTACGTCTTCGCCGACATCCGACCGACCGGCTTGGGCAGCCGCGAATTCTCGCTGCGCTTGCTCGAGGAGCACAAGGTGGCCGTTGTTCCGGGCCCGGCCTTCGGCGCGGACGGCGAGGGTTTCGTGCGCTGCAGCTACGCGACCTCGCTCGAGCAGATCAAAATCGCCATGGAGCGCATGGCGAAGTTCGTCGCGAGTCAGAAGAGCTGAACGGTGGATCGCGACCCGCCCGGCCGGTGCAACTCCTTTGACCACGCGCCGCCAACGGCGTATGCAATTCCCATGGCCGGCAACCTCACCTGGACGAAGGCGCGATCCTATTTCTCGCGGGCCTTGCAGCTGAATTGCCCGGTGTGCGGGAAAACGCCGATGTTCCCGCAGCTGAAGCGGGTGCGCAACTTGCACGACTGGTTCACCCCGCTCGACGGTTGTCCGCGCTGCGGCTACCCCTACGACCGTGAACCGGGCTACTTCCTGCTTTCCGTCTGGGCGATCAATTACGGCTTCGCGGCGCTGCTCGGCCTCGCCCTCTATCTCGTCTTCGAATGGTTCTTCGACTGGCCGGTGTGGAATCTCATTGGCGCCGTCGTGGTGCCGGTGGTGCTTTTCAATGTTCTTTTCGCCCGCCACTCCAAGGCCATCTTCGTTGCTTGGGACCACTTTTTCGACCCGCACGAGCGCGAGGGTGGCGATGACGGCGGGAATGTCCCGAGACAAGACGCGCCGGCGCCGGCGCATCCGCCGCGGCGGGCGCGGCTTCCGGTCGATGCGGGCGTTTGAGTTTTCCGCGGGACGGGACTTAGACTATCGCCATGCCTGAACTGCTCAAGGCGCTGCTGGTCAGCGCGTCGCTCGGCGCGCTGCTCGGGCTCGAGCGGCAGTGGAGCGGCGAGAGGAAAAAACCGCAGTCCGAAGCGCTGGCCGGCGCGCGAACTTTCGCCGTCTGGGCCATGTTGGGCACCCTCTGCGCTTGGTTTTCGCAACACCAGCATCCCGCGTTTTTTCTCCTCGGCTTCGCCGGAATGTTCGCGCTCATCGCGCTGACCACCTACCGCCGTGCGGCACACGAGCGCGAAGCGGGGTTGACCACCGGGGCGGTCGGGCTCGTCACTTACCTGCTCGGCGGACTGGTTCTCTCCGGACAAGTGAAGACCGCGGTCGTCGTAGCCATCTCGCTCGTTGTGCTCCTCGCCTCGAAAGAACGATTACACGCTTTGTCGCGGAAATTCTCGCGCATGGATGTTTACCATGCCCTGCAGTTTGCCGCGGTGACAGGAATCATCCTGCCGCTCGTGCCGGACAAACCCTACGGTCCCTACGGCGCGTTCAACCCGCACACCATCTGGCTCATGGTCGTTCTCGTTTCGGGGCTCGGATTTCTCGGGTACGTGGCCATGCGCGTCTTCGGCGAGGGACGCGGCCTGGCTATGACCGGACTGCTCGGCGGCCTCGCTTCGAGCACCGCAACCACGCTGGCCATGAGCCGGCAGAGCCGCGAAATGCCGGAGACCGGTCGCGCCTGCGCGCTGGCCGTCACACTGGCTTGCACCATCATGCTCGCGCGCGTCGCCGTCCTGGTCGGGGCGATCAGCATCCCGTTGCTCGGCTCCCTGGCCCCGTGGCTGTTGCTCATGGCCGTTCCGGGGCTCGCGTTCTCACTGGCCAACCGCGATTCATTTCTTTCCGCACGCAGCGGACCCGAGAGCCCCAAGGAGGTGCGCAATCCTTTGAGCCTGCGCGTCGCTATCCAGTTCGCGCTGCTCTACGCATTGATCGTTCTTGTCGTGCGCTGGGCCAGCGCAACCTTCGGCGGGGCCGGAGTTTATCTGGCGAGCTTTCTTTCCGGTCTCACCGACCTCGACGCCATTTCTTTGTCGCTCTCGCAGTTGGCCAGTGCCGGCGGCATCGATCTGCCGGATGCGACCCGCGGCCTGCTGGTGGCCGCGGGTGCGAACTCGCTGCTCAAGCTCGGTCTTGCCTCGTCCCTGGGCGGCACCACCATGCGCGCGCCGGTTTCGATCGTCCTCGCCGCAACGGCGGCACTCGCCGCGCTGGCCGCGTGGTTGGCGTGATTATTGGACCGCGGTCTGTTCGTCCGCCGCGGGAGCGGAGACCTGCGTTTGCGACGCGGGCTTGGTTTCCTGCAACGCGAGCAGTTGGCTCACCGTAGCGAAGCCGAAGCCCTTGGCCTTGAGGTCCTGGATCACGCCCGGCACCGCTTCGATCGTTCCCGGATGAATGTCGTGCGCGAGAAGGATGCCGCCGGGCTTCGCCCCATCAACCAGACGTTGCCTGACCACCTGCGCGCCGGGACGTTTCCAATCGAGCGGGTCGCAGGACCACATGATGACATCCAACCCGTGGTCCCGAAGGATCGATGCGCGCACGCGATCGTTGATCGCGCCATAGGGCGGACGCATGTTGGTCGGACGGCGTCCGGTCACGCGCTGGATGACCTCCGTGGTGTTGGCAACTTCTTGCTGCAACCGTCCGGCGCCGAGCGAAGTCAGGGCCGGATGGTTGTAGGTGTGGTTGGCGATCTCGTGGCCCTCGGCCACGATGCGACGCGCGATGTCGGGATAGGCCGCGACATTGCGCCCGATGACATAGAAGGTCGCGCGCACGCCGTTCTGGCGAAGGATGTCGAGCAGCTTCGGGGTCAATTCGGGATGCGGGCCATCGTCAAAAGTCAACGCGACGATGGGGCGAGACACAGAAACCTCGTTATATTGCGCGGGGACGCGCGAAGGCCGCGGGGCCGCGGCAGAAGCAGCGACTGGCTGCGATTGCGGGTGCAAGCCCGCGGACGAACCGGCCCCCGAACGCAGGGAGACATCCGATCGCTCCTGGGCGCAAGCCACCATGCTCAGCGTGGCGATGCACAGCACGGGAGTGATAATTTTCATGATTCGTCGCACGAAAGACCGGAATTGATCGGCCAAGATTCAGCTTTTGGCAAGCTTGCCGGGCGTCTGCCCCGCGCGCAGCAGATCCAAAAACTTGAGGAGAGCGGGCGGACATACGCGGCTGCGGCGGGTGATCACACCAACCGGGCGCCAGATATCCGCCCCCGTGATTTCGATGGAAACCAGCGAGCCGGCGCGCCGCTCATTGACCAAAGTCGTCTCCGGCAGAATGGAGAGCGCGTCGCCGATTTCCACGGTTCTTTTCACCGTCTCCACGTTGTCGAACGCCATCTCCGGGCGGATGGAAACGCGCGAGGCACGCAGGGCCCGGTCCAAGGCTTTACGCGTGGGCTGATCGGCGGCAAAAGCGATGAATTTCTGGCCGGAGAGGTCGGACAGGGCCAACCGCGCGCGCCGCGCAAGCCGGTGCGAGGGACTGCATACCACGACAAGACGGTCGCGCCAGATGACTTCGCAGGCCAGACCTCGGCGGGGGACCGGGTAGGCCACGAAGCCCGCGTCGACCTTTCCGGAAAGCACGGCGGCGTAAACCTCGGCCGAGCGGAGGTAGTCGGTGTGGATCTTGACCTGCGGGTGCTGCCGTATGAACT
>Ga0114972_10001315_pt1 | contig 18630 bp, 12 predicted proteins | sample M_140807_EF_Meta_FD_87354 | JGI IMG/M metagenome (GOLD analysis project Ga0114972, IMG submission 87354) | Freshwater microbial communities from Lake Montjoie, Canada to study carbon cycling - M_140807_EF_MetaG | ecosystem: Environmental > Aquatic > Freshwater > Lake | place: Lake Montjoie... | reverse complement strand
TTTTAGTTTCGTTGTTGGTACTGCCATCGCTGTTCGCGTGCCTCGAATCGGGGGCCCCTCTGCGTGAGCTCAGTCTCGATCCCGACCATGCCAATGCTGGGGAATAACATGAAGCGACAACTGTATATGATTATAACCGGATCTTCTGTTGCCATGGTTAGCATGACGGGTTGCGGCAATCCTTTGCCGCCTGTGATGGCAGCCACAGCTAGCGGTCAACCAACTGTAGCTGTTTCGCGCGTTCCGCTCGTTGTGGCAACCCTGCGGCGTACCGTGGAAGAACCGGGTCGAATTGTGCCATGGGAAGAAGCGGTTCTGCAAGCACGCATTGCTGCTCAAGTGACAGATGTTTTGGTGGATATTGGCAGTTTTGTGCGTGGACCATCGGGCAATACCCAAGGCGAATTACTGGTCAGACTCGATGCTCCGGAGTTGGTGGCGGAGCACACTCAGCGCCTAACCGAGGCGAAGCTGGCAGAGGCTGAACTGGAACAATCCAAACATGCGCTGAAAGCCGCGCGCGCCGGGCAAACAGCAGTGGTGGCGCTGATCCGTGAGGCGGATGCCGCTATCAAGCGCACCATGGCCAATCAGGAACGGTGGCGTTCGGAGAACCGCCGTGTTGCTGCGTTGGTCAGGGATCGTGTTCTTGATCAGCAAACGAGTGAAGAAATAGGTAATCAGGCCCGCGCTGCCGAGGCGCATCATGAAGAAGCGCTTGCGCGTCTCGAAACCGCTGGCAGAGCGCGTGACAAGGCAGATGCTGATGTCGTGCATGCGGAAGGCGCGGTTCTTACGGCGGCGGCAAAACTTGATGTGGCACGGGCCATTGCTGCCCGCACGGCAACTTATCTGGAGTTTCGCTCTGTGAGGGCCCCGTTTGACGGGGTGATTACCAAACGATCATGCAGCCCTGGAGAGATCCTCGAAGTGGGGAGTTCTCCACCACTTTTTACCGTTGCACGTATCGACCCGGCGCGTGCTGTCGCCTACTTACCTGAAACACTCGCAGCACGTCTGGAAAACAATGGAGACATTGTGGTGCGATTTCCTAGTGGCGGCGGGCCTGATATGAAGGCCCGCATTTCCCGCACCGGATGGGCTTTGGATAATACCTCTCGAACGCTGCGGGTCGAGGCCGACATCGTCAATCCTGCTCCACATCCGGTTCGCGTTGGGGCCTATATCAAAATGGCTATACCGTTGGTTTGGACCGATGTGAGGGTTTTGCCAAAATCGGCTGTCATTCGCCAGCAGGACCAATCGGTCGCCTTTGTTGCGCGTGCAGGAAAGGTCCGCCGGGTGATCGTGGAAACTGGTGGCGCCGATGAGAAAAACATCGAGATTCGTTCCGCTAGTCTGGCGGGAGAAGTATTGGACCTGTCGAAGCCTCAGGAATTCCTGTCTCCTGCTTCCGGGCGTACCGAAGGCGATACAATCACAGATTAAATTCCGAAATTGATTACTTAGGTTGCAATCCGCTGTGGATGCGTGTAGACGTTCATGGTCCCAGCCCTGGCGAAGCCTGCCAGTGTGATGCCATGAATGGCGGCCAGATTCACCGCCAAGCTGGTTGGCGCGCCAACGGCGACAATAAGTGGAATGCCGGCAACCGCGGCCTTCTGGATAATTTCGTATCCAACGCGTCCAGATATGGCCAGAATGTGATTTGCAAGAGGAATACAATCGGCAATTAGGCGCGCGCCGATAACCTTGTCAAGCGCGTTATGCCGGCCGACATCTTCCCGAAGTTCCACGCGAGCTCCTGCGCGCGTATAAAGCCCGGAAGAATGCACACCACCCGTCAAAGTGAACAGGGCTTGTTGGTGGCGTGAATCCTCAAGGACTTGCAGCAACATACCAGAAGTCACTATCGGGCCATTACCAACACCGGTGCCTTTTACCTCCAACGAATCGATGCTGCGCTTACCGCAGGCACCGCAACTCGAGGTGCTGTAAAAAAACCGCTCGATTCCCCGTCCGCGGGATGGCGAATCGAGTCGAACATCAACAGTTGTGCCTGTCATGCCCGCAACTTGCTGGCATGTCTCAACATTTTCCAATCGCTCAATTTCTAAGACTTGGCTGGCAAGGGTGATGACGCCTTCACAGAACAGAAATCCCAAGATGAGTTCCCGGTCTTCCGCTGGCCCTCCGGGTGTTCTCATGAGCACTGCTGCCGGGCGACCATGCAACCGTATTTCAAGAGGCTCTTCTACAGCCACACAGTCGGTGTGTTCGGATGTGAATTTCGGTGGATTGCCCAGCCGAAGCACGGGAAGCATGGCAATTCTGGGCCCCGATGCCCGGATATCTGGCGGAAGTTCCATGCAATGAGGTTCCTTTTGGCATTTGCCCGACGGTTTTATGGTAGTGGTTGCTTTGGAGGTATGCGCTACCCTTGCCATGTGATTTGGCTCGGTTTGGTTGGTTTGTCAAGGTCCTCGATGTCGACTAGAATAATGATGTGAACTGGCAGGTATGTGGTGTTGGTGCCAGCTTCCCGAAACACAAGCGGAATACTTACCATGATCAACAAGAAGTCCCGTTCTGGCCGCAGTCGCCTTACCCACCCACTCATCCGCGAAGCCGACGGATTCCGCCAGGCCACATGGGACGAAGCCTTGGAGATGGTTGCTTCAGGCCTCAAGGCCAATCGAAACCGGCACGGCGACCGCGCTTTCGGCATCTTCAGTTGCTCAAAAAGCACCAATGAAATGAACTTTGTCGCCCAGAAGTTCGCCCGTGTGGTCATGGGATCCAACAATATTGATAGTTGTAATCGCACCTGACATGCCCCGAGTGTCGTCGGTCTGGCGACAGTTTTCGGGATGGGCGGTGGGACCAACTCCTACCGGGAGATCGAGGAGACTGAGGTCATCCTCCTATGGGGTTCCAATGCCCGTGAAACGCACCCCATATTCTTTCACCACTTGCTGAAAGGCGTGCACAACGGCGCGAAACTATTCGCTATCGATCCGCGTCGCACCAGTTCGGTCCGTTGGGCCGATTCATGGATTGGCCTAGATGTCGGTACTGATATCGTGGTGGCCAACGCCATGGGGCGGGAAATCATCGCCCAAGGTTGGCACGATCGGACGTTTATCGACCATGCCACTACGGGTTTTGATGACTATTGGCGGTCTGTTGAGTCGTTTACGCTGGAAGAGGCCGAACGACTCAGTGGTGTGCCCGCCAGTTCCATTCATGGTATGGCCCGTGCCTATGCCACCGCCAAACGCGCAATGATTTGCTGGACTCTTGGAATTACGGAACACCACAACGGCGTGGATAACGTTTCGTCACTGATCAACCTCGCTCTGCTTACTGGACACGTCGGGCGTTTTGGCAGCGGATTGAACCCGCTGCGCGGCCAGAACAATGTTCAGGGCGGTGGCGACATGGGGGCCTTGCCCGATCGGTTTCCGGGCTTTCAGCATGTCGAGGTCGAGGACAACAGACTCAAATTTGAAAGCGCTTGGAATACCCGCCTGCCTGTCAAACGCGGCTGGAACCTCACGGGTATGCTCGAGGCGATGGGGCGTGGCGATCTGACCGCCCTGATGATTTTGGGGGAAAACCCGCTGCAATCGGAAGCAGACCGCCTTCACACGGAAGGCCTGCTGCGCAAGCTTGATTTTCTGGTGGTGCAGGATCTTGTGCTCACCCCCACTGCCGAACTGGCCCATGTGGTTTTGCCCGCCGCTACCGGTTGGTGCGAAAGCGATGGAACGGTTACCAACAGCGAACGACGGGTCCAGAGGGTTCGCAAGGCACTCAACCCGCCCGGTGAAGCCCGGGACGATGCCCAAATCCTGCACGACCTGGCCCGCGTCATGGGGCACGATTGGGGCCCGTTCAATTCCAAGCAAACGTGGGATGAACTGCGCGCACTCAGCCCGGTTCATTCCGGAATCAGCTACGAACGGCTGGAGCAAGGTGCCGGATTGCAATGGCCTTGCTACGACGAAGCACATCCCGGCGAGATGTTTCTACACAGCCGGCTATGGGAGCAACCGCTTAACGGCCCCAAAGTTGTATTCCAAACAGTGCGCCATTCACCACCTGTTGAACCGCTTACAGCCGAGTTTCCGCTCCGCCTTACCACTGGCCGCCGATTGAGTGATTACAATACGGGAGTTCAAACGGGTGGATTTGATTCCCCGTTACGGCGTGGCGAAACGCTCGATCTTTCGCCAGAAGATGCCGCCAGTCTGGGTGTCGTTGATGGCGAGACGGTCCGTGTTGTCTCGCCTCGCGGAGCCATCGAAGCTCCCGTACGCTTGAGCAACGGCTTGAGGCCGGGGCTTGTATTCATGACGTTCCATTTTCAGGACAAAGTGAACACTAACATTCTCACCATCGATGCGACCGATCCGCGTTCCGGCACGGCTGAATTCAAGGCCTGCTCGATCCGAGTGGAAAAAATGGCAGCGACACATCGGGATTAACGGGGATATTGTTAATGGATATTGTTGTTCGAGGGCCGGAACCCACCGAGGCTGAACGCCTGTCAGTGGATGCAGTTCTCGGTCCTCCCGAATCGGCATGGTCGGGCGGCCAGCGCGACCTGCAACGGGAAGGGCGCATAGCGCTTTTGGGCGGTTCCGATGCCCGCTCCCTCCGTCATCGGTTGCTGCCTGTTTTGCATGCAGTGCAGGACCGCTTTGGCTGGCTGCCTCCCGGTGCGTTGGCCTACGTCAGCAAAAGGTTGACTATTCCTCCAGCCGAAGTTCATGGCGTTGCCACATTTTACCACCTGTTCAGCATGAATGGTGGCGCCCCCGTGCATGTGCATGTGTGCGACGATATTGCTTGCCGCCATCTGGGTGGACTGGGCCTTCTTGCAGATCTTAAAAAACGTCATTCAGGTTCCAAGACGGTGGAAATTCATCCAAGCCCGTGTCTTGGCCTTTGTGAACGGGCACCCACGGCACTGGTTCTTCGTTCCGGCGCAAATCCTCAAGGATGTGCCGTGGGCCATGCCACCGCGGACCTAGTAGCATCTGCCCTTGTCCCCGACAGCTTTCCCGACGAAGGCATGGACTGGCTTTCTCACGCAGCCCCGCAACGAAATCATGCCGAAGCAGATCTTGCACTTCTATCACGCGTGGGCCGCTGTAATCCATTGAGTTTGGAAGAATACAAGGCTACTGGTGGTTTTGCCGGGCTTCGAAAAGCGATCGAACTGGGGGCGGAAAAGACGATAGCTGAGGTGACTTTGGCGGGTATTGTCGGGCGCGGTGGCGCCGCTTTTCCCACCGGCCGCAAGTGGGATGCTGTGGCCAAATCCGCCGATGCGGAACGTTATGTTGTCTGCAACGCCGACGAATCGGAACCGGGCACCTTCAAGGATCGTGTGGTGATGGAGGGCGATCCGTTTGCCCTAGTGGAAGGCATGGCGATCGCCGGTTTGGCTGTGGGTTCACGCAAAGGCTTTCTTTACATTCGTGGCGAATATCCGCTGGCCATACGCCGTATGCAGCATGCAATCGACCGCGCCCGACAGGCAAACCTGCTGGGTGACAACATACTGAATAGTGGCATTTCCTTTGATATTGAAATTCGCCGCGGCGCGGGCGCCTATATTTGTGGTGAAGAAACAGCACTTTTCAATTCTATCGAAGGTCAGCGAGGCGAGCCCCGCAACAAACCGCCTTACCCTGTGCAACACGGGCTTTTCAACAAGCCCACTGTGATCAACAACGTTGAAACCCTTGTGAATATGCCGCTGATCCTGCGGGAAGGCGGTGCCGCATTCGCGGCGCTGGGTACGGGAGCATCGAAAGGCCGGAAGCTATTTTGTGTTTCCGGACATGTAGCACAACCGGGAGTGTATGAGTTTGTTTTTGGAATCACCCTGAGGCAGTTGATTGAAAAGGCAGGGGGCGTATCTGGAGGCCGGCCGATTCAGGCGGTATTGCTGGGCGGTGCCGCGGGTGCGTTTGTCGGCCCGGAGCAACTCGATGTCCCACTCACATTTGAGGGAACGCGTGCCATTGGAGCAACACTTGGTTCAGGCGTGGTGATGGTGTTTGACAATACCGTTGACCTTGGCGACACCTTGTTGCGCATTGCAGCGTTCTTTCGCGATGAATCATGTGGCCAGTGTGTTCCTTGTCGGGTTGGAACGACGCGTCAGGAGGAACTGGTACACCGCTTGCGTTCAGGTGCTCCCATAGGAACTATTTCCGGGGAAATGGCCTTGTTAGATGATATCGGGCAAGTGATGCGCGACGCTTCTATTTGCGGTTTGGGGCACACAGCATCCAGCGCATTGCAATCCGCTTTCAAACTGTTTGGGCCGGAAATCATATCCGGCGGGAAGGTGGAGAAAGCCCATGTCTGAGACCTTCCGCGAACCCGAGATGTGGTTCCATGCGCCTCCAAGGCCCACCCGCATTCCTTTGCCACCGGCCGTAGAGGTTAAGCCTGAGGTTGAAATCACAGTTGATGGCCAAGTGGTGCGTGTTCCGGCGGGTTCCACACTCCTTCAGGCCTGCCAGTCACGCGGGATCGATACGCCGACCATCTGTTTTCATCCCAACCTGACTCCGGTCAATGTGTGTAGGGTGTGCGTTGTTGAACTTGAGGGATCGCGTATTTTGGTTCCCTCTTGCTCGCGCACGGTGGAACCCGGCATGGTCGTGAGAACAGATTCCCCGCGCGTGCGCACATCCAGACGCATGGTGTTGGAATTTTTGTCGTCGTCTGTCGACCTTTCCACCGCACCTGAACTGCAAAGCCGGTGCCAAGAGTATGGTGCCAAACCTGAACGGTACGGCCAACCCGAACCAGAACACGCCCCGGGCGAACGGGACAGTCGTGTCGCTGGACATCACCACGCGCCCGCCAGTGGGATTGCGCAACGGGTAGCGCAACCTGTGAAAATGGATAACTCGCTTTATGTACGCGATTATTCCAAGTGCGTTTTGTGCTACAAATGCGTTCAGGCCTGCGGCGACGAAGCCCAAAACACGTTTGCCATTGCTGTTGCCGGGCGCGGTTTTGATGCGCGCATTTCAACGGAAAACGCCGCTCCGCTAACAGAATCGGCATGCGTGTACTGTGGCAACTGTATCGCGGTTTGTCCAACTGGCGCGTTGATGTTCCACTCGGAGCACACCATGCGCGAGGAGGGGACATGGGATGAAAACAAACAGAGCAAAACCGATACTATATGTGGCTACTGCGGCGTGGGCTGCACGCTGACCCTCCATGTGCAAGACAACACAATTGTCAAAGTGACGTCTCCTTCCGATCAGGAAATCACCCACGGCAACCTGTGCATCAAGGGGCGGTTCGGGTTTGAATCGGTACAGAACCGAGAAATCAGTTAGCCGCATTACAGCGATTGATTTGCCAACAGAAAGAGGGCAGCCAACTACGGCTGCCCTCTTTCTGTTTTTCTGATTTCGGCCAGTGCTTATGTCAGTTGGCGGCGATTTCAATCTTGCTGGCTGCATCACCTGTGAATAGCAGGTCGTCTTTACGAAGGTTTTGAAGAAGTTCCGCCTCTTGGAACTGTGCGGACGCGTCGCGTTTTTCCATGGCTGTCAGGCATGTTTTGGCTCTTTGAGCCAGCATTTTCACGCTTGGATTGGTAGATGTTGTCCAATCCGTCAGGGCTGTGTTCAGGCGGGCCGCATGATAGGCGAACGGAAACGACTTCAGCTCTCCGTTATTTGCCCTGTCTCCATACTGGGCGAGATATTCGGAAAGGAAGTGTCCAACAAGCCCCGCGGCAAGATTGCTGTTGAAGTCCTTTTCGGGTTTGGTTTGTACCAGACCAATGGCTGCATCAACTTGCTCGTCGAGGCGGAAAGCATCGGCTGGGTTGGCTTGAGCTCGGGGACGGGTCAATACACGTGCCAGAGTCAGGGCAGGCGAAGTCTTGCCGAGTTTCGCCTTGCCATTGGCTGCCAAGGCGCGGATGGCTTCACGCCGCAATAAGCGGAATCCCTGAATTTCATCGGAGGCTGCGCCCGAGAGGAAAGCAGGCGATTTTTCGATGAAGTCAGCAAGGATGGTCAGGTTTTTTTCTTCCAAGTCAGGCTTCAGCGCAGTTGGCGCGTTCCGCTTCTCACGATCGGTTCGCAGAGGGGCAGTTGTAGCCAATGAACGGTACAACTCCTTCAAAGACCGCAGCGTGTAGAGCGCCGCGCCATCGTCGCGTGGTGTGCCAGCAAATGCTTTAGAAAGAAGGTTGTTCGATAGCTGGACTAAGCCGTCTGCGACTTCAAATTGGCCTTTCAGTTCGAGAACGGCTTTGTTGTCGCGGGTTTTCGAACCCAAGCCCAATCCAATGACTGGCAGAACGCGCGATCCATTAAGGCGGGCATACTGATCGGTGCTTTTTTCCAGCAACGATTGGGAGTGTTTGAGAAGGCCCTGCTCGTAAGCAAGAAGAAGGTCGGCGCCGTAAGGCAATTCAAAAGCTTTGATCATTCCCTTTTCAACATCGCGCATCGATTCGTCTGGCAGGGCCAGCAGCTTATCTGCTGTTGGGTCGGACTTGGGAACAAGTCTGGCCCGATAGGTGTTGCCCAGCACGACGAAACGCGTGTAGTCATCGATAGAAGTCTGATGTTCCTTGTTGGCTTTTTCATAGTCCTTCGACCCGGCCATCCATGCTCCGAGCAGGCCGCGTGACTTTGAATATTTGCCATAGAATTCGCGCAGATCCTCGCCCTGAGCCATAGCTGAGGGAAGTAAAACCGCGCTAATGAATCCTGCAACCAGAGCGCATGCGCCTGCATAATGGCGGAGGGTCATGAATCGTTTCCTCGAACGGAGCCGACGCATCGGCGGTTACTGTCGGACCGCGATCTCGTTACTCTACCTGCCTTCACGCGTTAGGCCAGCGGCAGTAGGCCTTTCAACAAAGTTAACCCCCAACAGAACAACACCGTTGGCGGTTCAGCGCAGGAACATTCTGGCTTGGCATGCCTGCTCCTGCCGAGCGTTGGCCAAAAGGAGCCGTTCGCAGTTGTCTAGGTCTTTGAGCATTGGGTCGTCTAAAACCCGATCCATCCAGAGTTTTGCCAAGTGGTTCTGCCCGAGCAGTTGCCAAACCTGATGCAAATACCAAGCAGGTAAGCTGGAATCTGGATCTTCTTTCTGAGCCACAAGGAGTTCGCCAGCGGCCCGACAGAGCAACGCTTCAGGATTCACTCGCTGTGAAGGTTCAACCAGACCAGCTTGGCCTGCAAGCAGGAACAAGCCAATACCCCTGTGCAGGTGGGTTGCTCCGGAATTGCCCATAATTGTGGCCAATTCCATCAGTTTGCCGTGGCAATGGATGCGGCACAATATCCCCGTTGGATCGGGAGATACGTCGGCCAAGGTGTGCCTGTACTCCGCTTCAGCTAGGGCATGTTGCCCCAGCCTGAATAGCAGATCTGCCAGATGCTGGCGCACCTGAACATGTTCGGGTTGGTGTGAGAGATATCTGCGCAGATGATCTGCTGCCAGATGATCCTCCTGAAGGTCCAGATGCGCCGCAGCCAGGCTCAAATGAGCTCTGGCTAGGGTCGGATCGACCTCCAGCGCCTTTTGATACGCGGTGATGGCCTGGCGGGGCCGGCCACCGCGCATGGCTTCCTGTCCGGAAAGCCACTGTTTCATCGCTTGCGGCGATGTGGGGGAGGGGGCAGGTACCGCTGTCTTCAAAGGCGACACGCCCAGAATGACAGCTACCAGCCCCTCCATAAGGAGGCAATATACCACGGCACCCCTCGTGCGGGAGAAGGTGAAACGGTTCTGCCGTTAATATCGCCCGCGCTGGGGGTGTGGGATGAGTCGTCAAAGAAAGTCTTAAGTTTGCCCGTTGGGCCGATCAGTCTACTTGCATGTGCTCGCGCAGTTTGCCGAGCGCTTCGCACTCAATCTGGCGAACCCGTTCGCGGGTCAGGCCCAGTTGCTCGCCAATTTCCTTCAATGTGAGCGGCTGATCGCCATCCACACCGAAGCGAAGTCTCAGCACTGTGGCTTCCCGTTTGTCCATTCGGTCCAGAAGAATCATGACGTGCCGAAGGCTATCGGCTTCAACCATTTCGTCGTCTGGAGCCTTTGCTGTGGAATCCATCAGCATTTCGTCAAGAGACCAGCCCGCGTCGCCCTGATCGGTCTGGGGGACAGTGTTGTAGACCTTGATGGCTTTCTTGATGATGGCCAGTTTCTTGCGAGGCAGATCGAGGGCGCGGCCCACTTCTTCTTGGCTGGGAGCACGCCCCAACTCTTCCTGAAGTTGGGCACTGGCCCTGCGCCATTTGGCAAGCAGTTCAACCATATAAGCGGGAACACGGATCGTTTTGGCCGTATTTACCAATGCCCGCTTGATCGATTGCTTGATCCAGTAGCTGGCATAAGTGCTGAAGCGCGTGTTCATTGTCGGGTCGAAGCCTTCGACAGCGCGCAGCAATCCTAGATTGCCTTCTTCGATGAGGTCTTGAAGACTTAGACCTTTGTTCGTGTAGCTACGGGCAATATTCACAACAAGACGCAGATTCGCACGTACCATGCGATCGCGTGCTGCTGCATCTCCTTCTTCGATCCGATATGCAAGCATCTTCTCCTCATCAGCCGTGAGGAGTGCTGTCTCGTTGATCTCGCGCAAATAAGTCTCAAGCGGAGATTGAACGGCACTGGAGGGTTGGCGGCGTGGTCGCGTCATGATGAGGTCCGGCACGGTTCACACGGGCCAGCGGGTGTGGCAGGTCGGCCGAATTGGCCGTCCGCGTCGAGAAAACCCGCGTGGTTCCCGCCGCGTACCTGATGTCTATCGTCGCACAATCCTCCGTATGTCGACGAAAGCAAGCCGGTCATCTCACAACTAGGGGGTCCTCCCCTGTTAGCACTGACACGGTCGGCATGATGGGCACGACCGTGTCAGCCGTCACAACGGATTCTCCCAATCATGACGACCGGGAGAACGATCTCGAACAACGGGTCAGGAAGGCAACTCTACGAGGTTGCCGCCCGAACTTGAGCCCGTACCGCCGCGCAGTTCGCGTGTCGGCTTGTTGGCTGCCGCTGCTGCGGCAGCTGCCGCCGCTGCAGACGTGGTGGTTGCTGGTGCCGCAGTGCCGGGTGTCGTTGACGACATGCCACTGCCACCCGCGTTGAGAGCTGCCTGAGCTGGAGGATTGGCTTCTTCCTCTTCAGCGGTCCAACCCAAACGCTTCTTGCTCAAACCAATCTTACGCTCGGGAACATCAACACGCAGGATTTTCACCTCCATGTCGTCGCCCACGTTGAACATCGTTTCGGGGTTTTCGATCTTCTGATCGGAAAGCTCGGAGATGTGCAGAAGACCTTCAAGTCCTGGTTCCAGCTCGATGAAGATACCAAAGTTGGTGATTTTGGTCACCTTTCCGGTCTTCACTTCGCCGTTGCAGTAACGTGCTGGGATGTCGGTATCCCATGGATCGTTCTTCATCTGCTTCAGGCCCAAAGCGATCCGCTTGCGTTCCTGATCCACATTCAGAACCACGCAGGTGACGGTGTCGCCCTTCTGCAGCACTTCGCTTGGGTGGGTTACCTTACGGACCCAGCTCATGTCGCTGACATGCAGCAAGCCGTCGATACCTTCTTCGATTTCAACAAACGCACCGTAGTTCGTGAGGTTGCGAACAACCCCGCTCACAACAGTGTCCTTGGGATAGCGCTCGGCAACCTTATCCCATGGGTTGGTCTGAACCTGCTTCATCCCCAGGGAGATTTCTTGCTTATCCCTGTTGATGTTCAGAACCTGAACTTCAACCTGATCGCTTGTGCTGACCAGTTCGCTCGGGTGGTTGATCCGCTTGGTCCAGCTCATCTCGCTGATGTGAACAAGGCCTTCAATGCCCGATTCAAGCTTGACGAACGCACCGTAGCTCATCACGTTCACAACTTCGCCCATGTGCTTGCTGCCCACGGGGTACTTGTCCTGAACGCTCGACCATGGGCTGGCAGACTTCTGCTTCAGGCCAAGGGCAATCTTTTCGCGGTCCCGATCGACCGAGATGATGTACACCTCAATCGGCTGGTCAATTCGCACGATCTCATGAGGATTGCTGATACGTCCCCACGTCATGTCCGTGATGTGGAGCAAACCATCGATACCGCCAAGATCCACAAACGCGCCGAAGTCGGCGATGTTCTTGACAATACCCTTGCGAACCTGCCCCGGAGCGATTTCCGTCAGCAAGTTGCGCTTCATGTCTTCGCGCTGATCTTCCAGCAGCTTGCGGCGGCTGACGACGATATTACGGCGTGGTTCGTCAATCTTCAGGATTTTGCACTGAATGGTGCGGCCGATATAGTCGCCAATATCTGGGGGACGGCGGATATCAACCTGCGATGCTGGCAGGAACACATTCACGCCAATATTAACCAGAAGCCCGCCCTTGATTTTCTTGGTGACGAGACCGTCAACAACATCGCCTTCCTTATGCTTAAGGATGATCGATTCCCACTCGCGTTGGCGGCGGGCTTTCCGGAAGCTCAGCTGGATGATACCGCTTTCGTCTTCAACGGAATCGAGAAGAACCTGGACTTCATCGCCAATTTTTGGGAATACGGGGTTGTCGACCCCTTCTTCACGCCATTCGTCGATCGAGATTTCACCTTCGCTTTTATAACCGATATCAACGATGACCTTGTCGCCAACGATGTTGGCCACGCGCCCGTTTACGAGCTTGTTTGATTCAAAGTTTTGTTTCTCCTCGCGGAGCCAGTTGTCCATGTCGCTTTCAGCATCGTCTTCGCGGCTGAATGCGGCCTGCATTGCGTCGCTGAGATCTTGGTCAGAAACAAGGTCCCTGAGTAAATTGCGGTTAACCATAAGGGGTCCGGGTCATCCCGGCGCAGATGTGATCATCTGCTGCCGTTTGAAAAGCCTGCCTCATGGGCACCCGGCCACAGTGTCGAGCGCCATCAATACACGAGGTATCCGCCAATATTAACAAATACATTCAGTAAAGCCAACACATTCAGCCTTGTTTCAGAGCGCCATCAACGCTTCCACCAGCAATCCACCAATACGGTCGGCAAGCTGATCCTCTGGCACATTCGCCATGTGCCGGGGGTAGTACTTCGCCACATGATCCGTTCCTTTACCCAGACCAAGCCCCACAATGCCCATTGTGGGCGTTTTGCTCACCGTCATTACGGCATCCCGTAGTTTCTTTTCAGAATCGCCCTCTCCAGCAGGTTCTCCATCACTTACCGTGATCAGCAATCGCTGGGTTGCCGGGAATTCCGACAGTGCTGATGCAGCGGCAAGCACGCAAGGGCCATCGTCGTTGATGCCCGGTTCGTTATTGCCACCCGGACGATTGCCCGATGCTTCCGCAGGCAACCATTCCAGTTCGGAAGCCAGTGCCTTGGAAAAACCATCGCCCAATTCGAAAAACGGAATCATGCGATTCTGAAAACCATTCACGGCGAATGGAACACCCAACCGGTGGAGCATTTCCACCAGCAGCACCGTGCCAGCAAACGCCGCATGGATCTTCCCTTCACGCTCCATAGACCCCGATAGATCCACCAGCAAACTGACCGCCAGTTCCCGACGGGAGGGAATGTTGCGGCGGCACCAAAGGCGGTTGTACCGGCGTGGATCGGCCTCGAAGTGCGGAACTTCGCGCATGTCGAGCCGGTAGCCGTTTTCGTAACCACGCTCATCACGCAGTCGCCGCCTAGGGACCAAAACATCTTCAATGGTTTTCACCAACCGGCAGATCTGGGGTTCCAGCCGTGCTCGTGTCTGTTCATAGCTGGCGGGTTGACTGTTTTGCCGCAGTTTCCGTCCAGGCGGTCTTGGCCTTGGTTGCCTCTTTCGAGAATCAGATAACCGCGCGCTTCTGACAGGGGGCGATTTGCACTCTTGCGAGTTGCACAGTGGCGTGTTGCTTGTGCATGCCGCGCATACTTCCAGCAGCTTCAGCGCCAGATCCCTATAATGAGACGGAATGACAAAATTGGAATCTGGATCTTGAATCAACCTCAAAATCAAGCGGACAACCATGCGGACAGGCATGGCGCCGCCCTTGCCACTCACCGCGTCATGAGCCAATTGCAATAGCCGCGGATCGTCGTGAAAGCCGCGGGCCAACCTGCCGATATCGGCTTCCAGCAACTGCGAAAATGTTGGAACTATTTCCCGCATGGCCATTCTGACAGCCCGCGCCTGCGCCAGATGCACTTCCTGCTCCAAGGCAGGAAGTGCTTGAGGGGCGGCAGCAACCAGAATGGGCACGACCTCGGCCACAAAGCTGGCAGTCAAGCCAACGCTCGGTTCGCCTGCGGAACACTCAAATGGCGGCTGAATCAGGCTGAATTCGCGCCGTGCCGATGCCGTCGCCTTAAGGGCTGATGCCAAGCGAGGTGACGTTATGGCGGGAAGGGTGGATGTATTCCAATCCATCAAGGCTTCCGCGCAATTACGCATGATAAAGCCCAGATACTCTGGCCCCTCGAATGGCTTGCGGAGGAACGATTCCGCGGCGACGAGCGCTTGAAACCACGCTTTGGTTCCGGGGTACCGATGCTGGATCCATTCGTTGACCCTAGGATCTTCAAGCCCGTTCATCAATTCGCGGATAATAATCAGCGATTTAAAAGGCAGCTTGTACATATTGTAACGGGATATATGGTAGTGTGCCGTCTCGTGCGCCAAGATCGCGGCGCACGGCAAAACACCCTTGTTTTGCAGATCGTCCTTGCCCACCAATATCACATGGTTGTCCGGGTTGTACGCCCAGGTTCCGGAGTCCGATTCCACAACTTCAATGCTGGCGTCGCGGCACAGGCCCGATGCCAACCCCCGCAGCATTTCCACGGGGGTTCGTGTTGCCAAGATGCTCATGCCTGCACCCCCATTCCAAGGCCCGATGCTTCAAGCAGTTTCGATACCACCTGACGGTCGTCTGTTCCTGCCACACGGTCCATGTAGTACCGGGTTGCGGCCAATTTCAGAAGTGGGCCCGCTGATGTGCCTGGTTCGGGGCAAGCAACACGGCCGATGTAGTCGAGCACGCTCAAAAGGCTTCGGCGGGTAAACACAGGGCGTTCTTTGCGCCTCAGACCCAACTGTCCCGAACCCTCGCCAGCGGCACTTTCCATCGAGGCATGGAACCGCGCCAGCGCCTTCAGTTCTTCGGTAATATCGGAAAGAGTGTCAAGCCCCGGGTGGCTTGGAACAATCGATGAACCGGGATAAACCGTATTGTCGAGCGTGATGGATGGCTGAATGCCGAATACCATCAACATCAGCATGGCTAAGTATTCGGGCTCGCTGGGGCCGGGAACCTGTCGGAAGCCCCGCCAACGATCTTTGTAAGCCGGGCTCAAGACGCTCCGGCCAGCATATTCAGCAGGGTTCATGGTGCCAAAGATGCGGAATGAAGGATGGATGGGCGTGCCCTTGTCGCCAAACACTTCGTTGCCGTGTTCCGTGAGCACCAGCGATGGGTGAGCTTCCAAAAGCGAATTGAGCCGTTCCAGAATCTGGGCTTCAGCCAAATTGACCTCGTCGAGCAACAACCACCAACCATTCCTCAGGGCCTGAATCACCAGTCCATCTTGCCAGCGCCATGCGGCCATGGGAATGCCTTCGAGGGCAGCGACTTTTTCGCGCTCTCTTTCAGATAGATCTCTGTTTTCAGCAACAGCACGCTGAACAATCTCCGCGGACCGGGCATCGAGCAGATCGGGCCGCAAGGCCAACGAGGCAGCAGGAATTTTTGAGCCGCTTGCTGTATCGTTGGGTACAAACCTTCCGAGCAACTCTCCCGTATCGGTCTGCCCGTTCAGGTTGATACGAACCAGTGGCTGACCCAGTAACGCCGCCAAATATTCAATAGTGGAGGTCTTGGATGTGCTCGTTTCGCCTTCAAGCAGGCATGGCTCGTTCATCAGAACGGAAATAGCCACATGCTGCAGGGTTTGAGCGGTTTTCTGGTCCAGGCAGAAGTGCCCGAAGCGTGCCAGATCTGGAGCCAAAGGGTGCCGGGTGCCATCTTGCCGGTGCAAAGACAGGCCACCGATCTGGATACGCCTGCCTTCGCAGCGGACGAAGGGCCCCTCGGCTATATTGACGGATGAGTCAGTATTTTCATCGTCCGAGTAGTCGTCTTCCATCGTGTCGTAAGAAGGATCGCGCGTTTCTTTGGGGCCTGGAACGACACGGGCGGGAAGAAAAATGAAAACATCATCGTCGGACTCGTTCCATACTTTCTTGCGTGTCAATTGGATGCCTGCAATGGCTTCAATCTTATTACAGATACGGTTAACCAGGGGAATCGGCGCGCCACCAAAGTGCAATTCAGCACGCTGCTTTTTATCACCCGTATCCACCTTGAATGAGTCAAATTCCCATGATTCAAGATTGGAGATCACATCATCCCAATCGCTTGGTTCTTCGCATATGATTTTCAGGTCGGTTCCGCTAGCGGCTGAGACCATTTCCAATAAGGTCCCTTCTTCCCAATTAATCAAGGGGAGGTTGATGAATATATCGTTATCACTGTCATTAAATGACTTGAGAACCTTGCTTGCAAATCCAGCATCCAGCAGAGGTGCCACGGACTGCGACAATGCCCCACGAACCAGTTCTAGAATATCAGGATGGCTGCTGGCAGACCCGACAGTTATTTGAAGCGGGTTCTTGATAACTTCATTATTGTAGCATTCGTCGATGTGTGTGTCCGAAAAACCGGAAGCTATCAACGCTGTTTTCAGCTTGGCAGCCATGGAGTGTTCGGTGCAGTCGGTATTGATTTTCACACTGAAGCGGTCTGGGAATGCGCCACCACGGGAGCGGGCCGTGCCATTGATGCAAGCCGCTATGGGATAATCAATGACAGCGTGATATCCGCACGGCTCCGTGTTCGGAATTTCGTTGTTGTCGTCTATAGAGGTGATATTAATGGGGTAGCGTACAAGGTCGACGCCATTTTTACGTAAAACTGTATCCAGCGAGTGGCTGATCAAGCCGCGCGTAGACCGATTGAGACTGCCACCCATCGGGCCGGAGATCAGCCCCAGCGGCCTGGTGAGGCTCTCCTGGGGGGACATCGGTTCTGCCATTTCCACACGGAAACCGTGCCCGGCCAGAATGTCTGCCAGTTCCTGCCCATGGTTGCGGTCATCGGAACGAATCAATACGGGATAGCGTTCTGGTGGTGGAACTTGCAACAAACGAGAATCACTTACAGCAATGCGAATTTTTTGACCATGGTGGCGGTGACGGCTACCGTTGCGGCTCACGTTGTGAATGCTGCTACCTAATTCACGAGCTTTGAGAAGAATGAGTGCCTGAATGGCTTCAGGCACATTTTCGTTGCTTTGCAGAGTGTTTTCTTCGATTCCACCCGCCTGAACGTTGATAGTCTGGAATCCGAGGGTGCGAAAGGTTTTGGCCAGTTGCCCACCCAGATCGGCCGTATCCGTTACGATTTCAACATGGACAGAGCGGTGGTCCGCATTAACAGCCTGGCTGACAGGAATGTGGATAACAACATCGTATTTCTGATTCGAGTCGCCAAGAATAGTTTCTGGCTGTGCCGAATCAAGCACAGCGGCAACCTCAGCCAGACGACTCATGGGCAGATTGGTTTTGTAGGTGATCTGATAAATTTCAGACCAAATCTGATTGATGATTTCCACGGTCATACCGTGGGCTTCCAGCATAGATGCAAGTCCAAGGCATGCGGTGGGTACGCTAGTATTGATGGCAACGGACAAGGGTGTTGTTGTAGACATGGGAACTGTTCCTTCAGCGGTTATTAAGCGTGCTACATTCACTATTCGCAGTTAGCGGCCTGATATTCAGAGCGGTGTCGCCCTGCTTAGCCGGGCACATTAAGTGAGCCCTTGGCCCTGCAAATGTCTGTTCGCTCAACGGGTGCAATAATTTATTGAAGGCAATCGGTAACTGATTGTTTGTGTTTGAAAAGTGGTGAGATGGATTTTTACCAAGCGGCAAGCAAATTCAATTCACGCCAATCGGGAGATTGGCGTACCTAGTGAAAATCGGTTGGTCGGGTGAATCTAAAGGTTGGCGCAGTGGTCCCCATAAAAACGAAGAGCCCCGCACGGCTGAGTAAGGGGCTACGTGCCAAGTGTCGGGGGCTGGCGTTTATTCGAATGGTGGTCGGGATACTGCTAGGGAGCCTGTGGCCCCTTACTCAGCCGTGCGGGGCTCTACGGTAGTGCAAGGTCGCTAAACTTCTGGCTTTGGAATCCTGAATCATTGCGAATCGACTTGCCTGTCGGTTGGACTAATTTCGACCGACTCCTTGTGTTTGGCTACCGTTTCATTCGCTTGATCCTGCTGTATCCCGGAATCACAATCAGTGGGAGTGTTTTGCATGGGTTGCTGACCAAAAGCCTTTAAGTAATCTTCCTGTGACCCAAACATTACCAGGTGCCATGTAAGAAAATGACCATATGTGTTGATTTCATGATTCATCCGAGGATCTACTGAAAGAGAAGTCATTCCCACATAGGAAAAAAATACAAATGCCGCAATTGCAAGCCAAGGGTAGGCAAACCATTGGAGCTTCCACCATAATTTGTCCCAAAGTGGTTGCCAAAATTCATTCCAATATTCCTTATATAGCAAGTTAATTTTTTCTTTTA
>Ga0114972_10001314_pt1 | contig 18634 bp, 5 predicted proteins | sample M_140807_EF_Meta_FD_87354 | JGI IMG/M metagenome (GOLD analysis project Ga0114972, IMG submission 87354) | Freshwater microbial communities from Lake Montjoie, Canada to study carbon cycling - M_140807_EF_MetaG | ecosystem: Environmental > Aquatic > Freshwater > Lake | place: Lake Montjoie... | reverse complement strand
GTACGACGGCTGGCGCGGGCGTGACGAGGTCTTCGCGACACCGCACAACGCGGCGAGCGGCGTGGGGGAGTTGGATGCGCGGGGCGAGCTGGTCGTCGAGAGCGGCGCGGTCAACACGTCCCCGGAGAGCCCCGTGACGGTCACGCTCGAGGCCACCGTGGTCGACGTCAACCGACAGCGCGTCAGCGGGCGGGGCGCGTTCATCGTGCATCCGGCGGCCCACTACATCGGCCTGTTGGGCCCGCAGGGATTCGGCACCGCCGGAGTGCCCTTCGACGTGCAGGTCATCGCGGTCGACGCGCTCAAGAAGGCGCGCGTTGCGGCCAAGACGGCCAAGGTGACGCTCCGGCGCACCGACTGGCACACGATCCAGAAGCAGACCGTGGGCGGCGCGTTCGAGACGGTCAGCGAAGAGGCCGAGGTCGTCGTGGGGAGCTGCGACGTCGTGACTGCGGCGAAGCCGGTGACGTGCGCGTTCAAGAGCGACGCGCCCGGCTACCACACGCTCGTCGCGGAGAGCACGGACGCCGCGGGCCGCAAGACCGTGACCAGCGATACGGTCTGGATCGGCGGCGAGGGGTACGCCTCGTGGCTGCAGGACGATGATGCGAAGGTCGAGGTCGTCGCCGACCGCGCGACCTATGACGTGGGTGACACCGCGACGCTGCTCGTCCAGAGCCCTTACCCCGAGGCTGAGGCGTGGATCACGGTCGAGCGCGAGGGCGTGCTGAGCCACCAACGCCTGCGGCTCCGCGGCACGGCGACGCCCATCAAGGTCAAGATCGACGAGTCGATGATTCCGAACGTGTACGTCGGGGTCGTGCTCGCGCGGGGCCGCGTCGCGGCGCCGGCGAAGAGCGAGCGCGGCGCCGATCCAGGGCGGCCTTCGTTCCGCGCGGGCTATCGCGCGCTCAGGGTTGTGCCCGATGAGAAGCGCTTGAGCGTGTCGCTGAAGCCGGACGCGGCCGAGAAGCCGCCCGGCGCAACCGTGAGCGTCGATGTCCTCGTCGCGGACCGCCGTGGCAAGGGCGTGCAGACCGAGGTCACGGTGTGGGCGGTCGATGAGGGTGTGCTGCGCCTCACCGGCTACACCCCACCTGATCCTCTGGACTCGCTGTTCATGCGGCGTGGTTTGAGTGTGAAGCAGGGCACGAACGTCTCGTACCTGGTGCCCCAGCTCGCCTATGGCGAGAAGGGCAAGGACGCGGGTGGAGACGGGGGCGGCGGCCTGGGCGCCGAAGAGCTGCGGTCGAAGTTCGTCACGACGCCGATCTTCATCGGCGACGCCGTGACGGGCCGGGACGGGCGCGTGCGGGTCGAGGGCAAGCTACCCGACAACCTGACGACGTTTCGGTTGATGGCGGTCGCGGTCAACGATTCGGACCGCGGCGGGCGCGGGGAGTCGAAGATCGTGGTCAACAAGCCGCTCATGGCGCGTCCCGCCCTACCGCGGGCTGCGCGGGTCGGTGACAAGTTCGCCGCGGGGATCGTCGCGCACCTGCGGGGACAAGCGGCGGGCGAGGTCGACATCGACGCCAAGGTCGTCGCGGGAGGCATTGAGCTGCTCGAGCGAGGCCCGCGCCGCGTGCGACTCGAGGGCGACCGCGCCCGCGAGGTCCGCTTCGCGTTCCGCGCCGTAGCGCCCGGGAGCGCGCGCGTGCGTTTCAGCGTCAAGGCGCTCGAGGGCGGTGCGTCGGATGAGGTCGAGATCGTGGTTCCCGTGACGCGACCCAACTCGGCTGAGGTGGTCGCGACCTATGGCGTGACGCAGGCGACGGCGACCGAGGCGCTGCGGCCGCCTGCGGCCGGGACCTATATCGAGGGCGAGGGAGGGCTCTCCGTGAGCTTGGCGTCATCGGCGCTCGCGGGGCTCGCGGACAACGCGAAGGACCTGATTGACTACCCCTATGGCTGCCTTGAGCAGCAGTCGAGCCGCCTCATGCCGCTCGTCGCGCTGCGCGCCCTGCTCGACACCCACGGCAAGGGCTGGCTCGGTGAGCGCGACCCGCGTGAGGTCGTGACGACCTCGGTCCAGGCGATCACCTCGATGCAGACGGGCGATGGCGGGTTCGGCTACTGGCCGGGCGCGGGGTGCGCGCACTACTTTGGGACCGCTTACGCGACGCTCGCGCTCGGCGAGGCGCAGCGCGCGGGCTACCAGATCGACACGGGGCTCTTGGATCGGGCGCGGAATTACTTGGTCGCGCGCTATGCGTCTGCGGGGAGTTGCGAGTGGTCGACCGCGCGGACAGGCGAAGAGCGGGCGCTCGCGCTCGCGGTGCTCGCTCGACAGGAGTCACCGGAGCGCGAGTGGACCCGTCAGCTTTTCCAGGAGCGCGCGGGCCTCGCCCTCTTTGCCCGTGCGCTCTTGGCGCAGGCGCTGGCGCTCGCGGGGACCGAGGCCGACATGACGGCGGCGCGTGTGGTGCTCGACGAGGTCCTGCAGAGCGTGAAGCTGGACGCGGGGACGGCCTACTTCGCCGAGGCGGAGTCGGACGCCTACGCGGCGATGTTCTCCACGAACGTGCGCACCACCGCGATGGTGCTGCAGGCGCTCCTGCGGGTTCGCCCCGACCACCCGCTCGCGGACAAGGTGGCGCGATACTTGACGAGCGCGCGGCAAGGGGGGCGCTACGCCAACACGCAGGAGGCCGCGTTCGCGCTCCTCGCGCTGCACGACTACGCGCAAATTCGGGAAGGCGACGCGCCCGCTTTCGACGCGACGGTGAGCTTGGGTGCCCGGACGCTGGCGCAGACGCGGTTCGAGGGCAAGTCGCTGGACGCCCGTCCGCATCAGTTCGGCCTCGAGCTCCTGGCGGGCGCAGCACCCATCGCGCCGCTCACGTTGACCGCGCAGGGCAAGGGCAGCCTCTACTACGGCGCGCGCCTGACCTACATGCCGACCGCCCTGCCGACGACGCCTGTGGACGCCGGCCTGATGGTGCAGCGCTGGTACACGCTCGAGCCCGACGGGGCGCGTCCTGCGCCCGATGCCGCGCAGGTGCGGTCCGTCCGCGAAGGCGCGCTGGTCCGCGTGCACGTTCGCCTTGCGACGCCGCGGCAGCGGCACTATGTCGCGCTCGAGGATCCGCTGCCGAGCGGCCTGGAGCCCGTGGACACGACGCTCGAGACATCTGCGCAGCGGACGAGCTTGCAGGCGGCCACGGACTTCGTGGAGAGCAATGAGGCCCCGCCGACGAGCGCGTGGACGCGCGCGTGGTACTCGGTCTTCGACCGTGTGGAGCTGCGAGACGACCGCGTCGTGCTCTTCTCGAACCACCTGCCGCCTGGGGTGCACGACTTCAGCTACCTGGCCCGCGCGACCACAGCGGGGACGTTCGTGCTCAAGCCCGCGCGCGCGGAGGCCATGTACGCGCCCGAGCAGTGGGGCCGCAGCGATGGCGGGACGTTCTGGGTGCATCCCGGCGAGGACGTGACGACCCGCTGACGGTCGAGTCGCGGGCACCACCCCGAAAGTAGCGTCCGCGACCGCGTGAGAATATGCTCACGCAATGAGGTCGCGTGCGGGATAATCGACGACGAATGACGTGGAGTTGGGCACGCGCCCGCCTCTGGGGCTTGCTGGTCGCACTCCTGGCGTGGGCAGCGCCGCGCACGGTCGCTGCGGACCAGCCGGCGCTCCGGGCGGCGATCGAGCGCCTGCGACGCGCGGGCTCCTTGACGCCGCGCCTCGAGGCAGAGCGCGCTCGTGCGCTCAGGGTGGCGAGCGGACCCGATGTGCCTGCCGATGTCCTCGGTGCCCCCAGCGACGACCCTTCGGCGCGCGCGCTCGCGTGGTCGCTCGCGGCTCGACCGGACCCGGCTGCGGCGACTCGACTCTTGCAGTCTCAAGCCCTCGGAGGCGGCTATGGCGCAGGCCCGGGTCATAGAGCGAGCGCGCCCGAAACAGCGGACGCACTGCTCACGCTCGCCGCGCTCGACGCGCGTTCACGGTGGGCGCTGCGCGCGCCCGCGCTCGCGCTGCTCGCGCTTCAGCGTCCGGATGGTGGATTCTCCGCGACGGGGGGCGCGTCGGACTTGCCGACGACCGCGCTCGGGGTGCGCGCGCTCTCAGCGGTGCGCGATGTGGTCGAGTGGGGGGCGGGACGAGACGCCGCCCTCGCATGGCTCGACGCACACGCTCAGCGCGAGGCCCCCACGGCGCTGCGCGTCGCCCTCGCAATGGACGCGCGGGCCGCGGCGGGTCGTTTGAGCGTCGAGGGGGTCGCAGCGCTGGTCGCGAGTCAGACCGCGCCGGGGCTGTGGGATGACCTGCAGGGCACGGCCGCGGCGGCCCGAGCGCTCGCGGCGGGTCGACCGAACTTGGCCCTGCGCGACGCCGCGCTCAACGCGGCCGAGGTCGCCGCGGAGGGGCGCGTCCGCGCGCGGGTCACCGTGGTCAACGACGGGCTCGAGCGGACACCGGCGACGCGCCTCGACGTCAAGGACGCGGAGACGCGCGAGACCCTGACCATGCTCGATGTGGCGTCGCTCGACCCCGGCGGGCGTGTCGTGATTGAGGCGGACCTCGTCGCGCCGCAAGCGCCGAGGTCGTGGCGTCTCGAGGCACAGGTCGACGCAGAGGCGCGCGTCGACGAGCGCGACGAAGCCGACAACACGGCGACGTGGGTCGTCGGGGTGTCCGCGCGAGCGCCGCCGGACCTGGACCTCCGCGCCGACGGCCTCGTCTTGACGCCTTGGCCGCCCACGGTCGGGCAGGCGATGACGCTGCGCGTTCGGGTGCGCAATCGCGGCGACGAAGCTTCGGACCCGGTCGACCTTGACGCTTACCTGGGCGCTCCAGAGGCGGGAGGCGCGCTGCTCGCGCGGGGCGCGGTGGGCGCGCTCGGGCCGCACGAAGAGGTCGAGGTCGCGCTGCCGCTCGCCGCCTTTGAGCGGCCGACGCGCGGCGTGCTCCACGTGCGCGTGGACCCCGAGCGCGTTGGCCGCGACACCTTTCGAGCGAACGACCGCGCCGCGCGAGCGCTGCGGGTCGTTGGAGGCGCTGACCTGCGCGTGGTGCTGGGGGGCGTGCGCGTCGCGCCGTCGGCCATCGTCGCCGTCGGTGACCTCGTCGAGCTGCACGTCGCCGTCGAGAATAGCGGGGCCGAGGCGTCGGGCGAGACGCAGGTCGCGGTCTCGGACACGGGCGGCCCCGCGCTCGACGTCGTCGCGCTGCCGCCGCTCGCCCCGGGCGAGGTCACGCAGGTCACGCTCTTTGTCACGCCAGATGAAGAGCGCGCCTTCACCTACTTCATCGAGGTCGATCCGGATGATCGGGTCATTGAGCGCGATGAGGTCGACAACGTGGCCGCGGCGCGCCTGCGGAGCGATGCCTGGAACCTGACCGCGCAGCCCTTCGCGGACCCGCGCGTGGCGAGCCTGCCGTCGGCGGGCGAGTGGTCGCTCTTCACGGCGGTCCGCAGCACCTCGGCGCGGTCCGTGCCGAGCGTGCAGGTGCGCGCCACGCTCGACGGTGTTGACGGTCGCGTGCTCGGGCAGGCGACCTGTCCCGCGATCTCGGGCGCGCCCGCGACCGGCTTCGTGCAGGTGCAGTGCGGCGTGCGCTTTCGGCTCGAGGGCCTCGCGCCGGGGCCCCACACCCTTGCGCTGTGTGTCGACGCGACGGATGTGCTCGCCGAGACGAACGAGCAGGATAACTGCGTGACCGCGCAGGTCGAGGCGGCCGCTGCGCCCGACTATGGCGTGGAGCTCGACGTGCCCGCGACGGTCGCGCCCGACGCGGTCGTCGTTGTGCGAGCGCGGTCGACTCGGCCCGAGTTCGCCCGGGGCTTCGCGCGGCTCCGTGTGCATGCCAATGGCCGGTCCGTGTACTTCGGCCAGACCGCGCCCGGTGCGTGGGTTTCGTTTCCTTGGCGGGCACCCGACGCGCGCGGTGAGTCAGTCTGGGTAGCGACGGTCGAAGGCGAAGAGCCCGACGGCCTCGCCGACCCGACGCAGGCGAACAACCGCGTCGAGCGGCGGGTTGAAGTCGGTGGCGCGGCGCGGGTCGTCCGGGTGTCTGCAAGCGCGCTGGAAGCGAACTCGGCGCCGTTGCGCGGTCGCGAGGCCCGCCTTGAGGTCCACGTCGACGCCCCGACGCAAGTCGCGTTTGGTGGCCTGACCCGAGCAGCGGGTCCGAATGCGCCGGCGATGTTTTCGTGGCGACCACTCGAGGCCGGCGTAGTTCAGGTCGCCGTCCAGCTCGAGGGCGACGCGGTCCCAACGCTTTGGCCGGTCGCCGTGCGGACGGACACCCTCGAGGCGCCGCTGGTCTCTGCGACGCCCATCGCCGAGGGCGTCGAGGTGTCTTGGCCGACGAGCGTGGGCGAAGACGGCGCCTACATCGAGCGCGACGGTCGCCCCGTGGGTCCCATGGACGCGGTGGTCGGGCGACTCGCGGCCGTCGACGTCGGCGTTGCGCCCGTGGGCTCAGTGCGGGAGATCGCGCTTGGGCCGCCGAGGTGGGTCGCGGGTGTCACGCTGGCCCTCGGGGGCGCTGCGGGGAGTACACACGGCGTGCGTCTCCTGGGCCGCGAGGAGGGGCGCTGGCGTGTCCTCGTCGCTGAGAGTCAATCGTGGGTTGGCGTCGTTCAGCGCGTGTTCGCGCCCGTGCGTATCGACCGCGTCCGGTGGGTCTACGCGTCGAGCAGCCTGGGGGACCGCGGCTCTCTCCGACCGACGCAGCTCGACATGCTCGGCCCCGCCGGCGTGACCTCGCCCTTTGTCGACCAGACTGTGGGCGTCGGGCCGGCGCGCTACACGGTGACGGCGGCGGCGGGCGCGCTTCTCGGGCCAACGAGCGATGCGGCGCCGACAGAAGTCCCCCTCGGTCCCTACGACGTCGGCGCGACGGTCGAGGGGACGCTCGCGCGCTTCTTCGCGGACGCCGACCCGCGCGTGGCGGGCTGGCGTATCGAGGTCGACGGGGCCCCCGTGTCGAGCGAGGACCTCGGTGGCGCGCTCAGCGACTCGAGCCTCGGCGTGGGCGCGGCGCCTCGGATTCTCCCTGCAGAGTGGAGCCTGCGGAGCGTGACGCCCCCGCGCGAGGTGTGGCTCACCTTCCCGAGTACGCGCTGGGTTGACAGCCCCCACGAGCCGACACCGGGTGAGGCGTGGCAGATTCTTGGGGCGCACGACACGGCGTTCGCGCCCGGCTGGCACCGCGAGCTCCGGTACTTCTTGCCAGGCGAGGGGCCGGACCCGGCGCGGTCGCTGACGGCGGGCGCCACGGGTCCGCTGCAGCTCGACGGCGCGACCCTCGACTGGACCCGCGCTCTGCCCGTGGGCGCCCACATCGTCACGCTGACGCCGGTGGACGCCCAGGGCCACGCGGGTGTCGAGTCCGCTGTGGTCGTCGAGGTGGTCGATGGACCGCCCGCACTCCAGCAGATCGCGGTCGCTTACGACGCCGCCGCAGGGGGAGGGAGCGTCGTCGTCACCTGGGCGCCCGCCGCGTCGCACGAGCGCGTCGAGATCACCCTCGACGGCTCGGCACCCTCGATGGTCGCGGCGTCGACTCGTCGCTTTGTTACGCCTGCAAACCGAGGTCAGGGGCTGTGGCGCTTTCGCTTGGTCCCGCTCGACGCCGCGGATAACCGGGGGCCGCCGAGCGACGTGATATGGGCGCTGGGCCAGGCGTGGCCCGAGGTCACTCAGGTCGCCGCGGCCGTCGCGGGCGTGCGTGTCACGGCGAGCTGGGCGCCGGTCGTCCCAGCAGCGGGCCAGCCCGCCGTGCACAGCTACGCGGTCCGGGTCGATGGCGTCGTCGTGGGCACGCCTGTCAGCTCGCCTTTTGTCTTCACCGAGGGGCGCGCTGGCTTGCACCGACTCGAGGTCCAGCCCCGCTTTGGCGCGGCGGCGACCGCCGGCCACCTCTCACAACCCGTGAGCTTCGTCGTGGGCGACGACGGTCCGCCGCCCGCGCCCGCGCTTTTGCCTGTGGCGCAGTGGCCTGTCACATCGGACGCGTCGTTTCGAGTGCGCTGGGCGCCTGTGAACGTCGCGGACTTGGCGCGCTTCGAGGTCGATGTCAACGGTGAGCCGACGCTGCTCGAGGCGCCGGCGGGCGCGACCTTCCTCGCGGTCCCTTGGCGTCGCGGCGTGCGCCGATACGACGTGCGCGTCCGCAGCGTCGACGCGACCGGCAACGCCTCGGCGTGGGTCACGGCGCGCTTGGATGTGCCGCCCGCGACCGCGCTGACGCTGCGTTCGACCGGCCTCTCGGCTGCCGGGGCGCTTGGTTTCGCCCCAGTCGAGCCCGCGGTTCGGCTGGGGGGCAACTCGGGCTACTGGCTCGTCCGCAATGGTGAGCGGCTGTGCGCGATGGAGCGCGCCGCTTATACGGTCGAGGCGCCCGCGGGGCAGGGCGGGACGCTCGACCTCGACCGCGGTGTCTGGCGCTCCCGGGGCGAGGTGCCGCCGCTCACTCTCGACCTCGTGGGGCCGTCGCCGACAGGCCTCGTCGCGGACCGTTTCACCGTGGACTTTGGTCGCGAGGACACGCGCGCCGTGGACTTCTCCCTGCTCGTGCTCGAGCCGCCGTCAACGTGGCGTGTTGTCACCGAGGTCCGCGGTAACGCGGCGCGCGTCTGGTCGACCGACCTGCCGCGCTCGCCGCGGGTCGCCGGTGGTCGTCTGCGGCTCAAGATCGATCGCGTTGCGGAGAGCGGGCACCTGAGCGTCGCCGCGATCGAGGCGGAGACCTGCGCGGCGCCGCGCCCACTCGTGGACGCCGCGCCGCTGCCCGGGCCTTCGGACTACGCGCTCGTCCCGTGGGATGTCGCGGGAGAGCCAGGCCCATCGTCGCCGCAGGTTCGCGTCGACACGCCCCGGATCGACCTCTCGATCGAGGGCGGCGCGTTCGCGCTGAGCGAAGACGAGTGGCAGGTGGGCGACACCCTCGCCGTCGTCATCCCGGTGCAGAACAGCGGCAGCGCGGCGGTCGATGGCGTCGAGGTCGCGCTCGAGGTCGCGCCGCAGCGCTGTGGCGTGCAGGCGCGCCGCCTCGCCTCGGCGCGCGTCGATGTCCCGGGCGACGACATCGCCGTCGCTGTGCTGCCGTGGAGCGTCGACGTCGAGAGTGGCGTGCTGTGTGTCAACGTCGATCCGTCTCGGGCAGTCGCCGAGCTGGTCGAGGACAACAACCAAGCCTCGCGCGCGGTCGCCGCAGACCTCGCGTTTCGCACCGAGGGCTACTCGCCCGACGGCCTGACGCTCATGCCGTGCGCGCCCGAGACGCGCTACGTCGTCCGATGGGGGGCGCCCGCTGCGGTCACGACCGGCACGCTCCGCGCCGGTACCGTGGCTGACCTGCCGCTCGTGCGGGGCGCCTTCACGTTGTCGACCGACCGCCCTGTGGCTGCGCTCGTTGGCCCGACGCAGGCCGTGACTTCGTCCCTCGCGCGCGACTGCGACGACGCCGCGGTCTTGACCCGCGCGACGATCGACGTCCCCCTGCCGAACGCGGCGTTCAACGCCGCCGTCGCCGCGGAGCTGCCGTCTATTTTTGTCTGGGCGCCTTCGCAGGGCGCGATCCTCACCGCGGTCGAGGACCAGCGCCGCGTCGGCGCGGCGTGGCAGCCGAGCGGCCTCGAGGTGCTGCGTCGAGACATCCCCGCAGACGCCCTCGTCTCCCTGAACCCGCACACGCTCATCGACGCCGCCGGCGCGCCCCGCGCGACGGGACTCTTGCGCCTCGAGGCGACGGCGCCCATCGCCGCGTGGAGCTATGCCGACCTCGGGTTCCCCTTCGTCGGCGCAGACGGCCGCGCGGCGGGACAACGCCTCGTCGGCTTCGTCGGCCGCTCCTCCGCGCTCGCCCGTGCCCAGCTCGAAGAGGTCGTCATCGCGTCCTACGCGGACGAGAACCGTGTCGAGGTCGTCCGCCGAGACACGGGCGAGCGGGTCTTCGTTGGCCTTCTCCCGCGCTTCGGCCTCGCCAGCGTGCCGTTCCCCCATGGCGCCGGGCGCGCCCCCATCCCGCTCGAAGTGCGCGCGAGCGGCGACGTGACCGCGCTGAACATGTCCCTCACGGCCGACGTCGCCTACGGCTACGTGCACGCGCTCTACATCCCGGGCGCCTCGGGTCGCATGATCGACACGGCCTTCGTCGTGCCTGTGACGCCGAACGCGGGCGCGGACGACACGCTCGCCGTTTTGGGGTTCTACGACGGGACTCAGGTCACGGTGACGTCGCCCGACACCGGCGAGACCCTGATCTCGACCACGCTGCAGCGTGGCGGCGCGATCGACCTGCTCGACGCCGCGCTCTTGACGCCCCGCCTCGACCGACGGCGCCTGATTGTCCAGAGCGAAGGGCCCGTCGCGGTCTTTCAGGCCATCGGCGACCAGGGCGCCGAGTTCGCCCCCATGCTGTGGTCGTCGGCGCATCGCCCCGACCTGCGCGTGGCTGCTTGGAGCCCAACGCCCGCCGCGCCTCAGGCGGGTGATACCGTCCAGATCCGGCTCGTCGTGGAGAACGCGGGCGCCCGCCGCGCCCGGGCCTTTGACGTCACCGTGCGCGCGGGCGAACGCGCAGATGGACCCACGCTGTTCGAGGCCCACCTGAGCCGCCTGGATGCGGGGCGGCCTGCCACCTTCAGCTTCGATGTGTCCGCGGCGGACCGACCACAGGGGATGACCGTGCGCGTCGATCCCGAGGGCGTGGTCCCTGAGACGGACGAGGAGAACAACATCTACGTCGCGCGTCTCGGCGCGCCCCTGAATCTGACCGCGACACGGATCGGCGCCGAGGCGCCGCGCGTCGGCGCGCCCGGCTGGCTCACGGTCGAGGTCGAGAACACCGGGGGCGTCCCCGTCCGCCAAGCAGTCGCTGTCGTCCGCGTGGACGGCGCGCCGCTCGGTGGTGTCTCGCTCGACGCTGCGCCGGGTGAGGTCGCGCGGGCACGCTTGCCCTGGACCCCCACCTCGAGCGGTCAGGCATCCATGACGCTCACGGTCGATCCCGATGGCGCGCTCAACGAAGGGCGGCGGGACGATAACACCCTCAACGCGCTCGTCCAGGTCGCCGCCCCTGCGCCGCCCCCAGCGCTGAGGGTCGCGGTGGACGACGCGGCCGCAGCCGAATGTGCTCCGCTGAGCGTCCAGCTCGCTTTGACACCCGCCAGCGCTGCCGAGGTCACGCTGACCGCCGCGCGCGGTGAGGCGATGCGCATCATGCTAGACGACGACGGGCGCGCGACGTGGTGGCCGAGTGACGAGGACCGCGCCCGCGTTGGCGGGTGGACAGCGCGAACCCTCGATGTGCCCGCGGTCGCGTTCACGCTGCCGCCTCTCGAGGCCGACTGTGGCGAGCCCTCGATGCCCGGAGACGACGCGGTTTGGGTCACGCTCGGCGTCACGCCGCGGCTCGCGCTCCCGGGCGAGCCCGTACAGCTCGAGGCGAGTGGGGCCGGCGGCGCGCGGCTCGAGCTGGGCGTGGATGGCGTGGTGCTCGGGACACTCGACGCGCCGCGCCGAGAGGATGTGCGCCGCGTTGTCGATGTTTCGGCCGTCACGGGCACGTTCCAAGCGTTCGCCCGCCTTGTCGACGCCGACGGTCTGCTCTTGGCCGAGCGCACCCTCGGGTTCGAGCGTGCGAGCAGCGGTCCGGCTGCGCGGCTGGAGGTCGGCGTCGCCCCCGACCGCGCAGACCGCGCCACGCCTGTCCCTGTACGAGTCACGCTCAGCGCGCCGTGGCCCGCAGCGCCGATGTGGGTCGAGCGCGTTCACGTCGCCGCGATCGATCTGGACGAGGGGCGCGTCGCCGCCGAGGCCGACGCCGAAGCCCGATTGAACGTGGATGCTCCGCAGATGCTCGACGTGCCGCTCGACCTGACGCGCGAGGCCGCGGCGCGTCTGACCCTCGTCGCGACGGCCTTTGACGCCCTCGGTGTTCAGCTCGGGCTCGGCGCTGGACAGCTCACTTTGGTCGGAGGGCCAGACGCCGCCCTCGTCGACGCGGGCGGCGACCCTGCGCTTGACCTCGACGCGGCGACCGTCGACGCGCAGGCGCTCGACGGGGCGACCATCGACGCGCAGGCGCTCGACGGGGCGACCATCGACGCGCAGGCGCTCGACGGGGCGACCATCGACGTGCAGGCGCTCGACGGGGCGACCATCGACGCTCAGCCGCTCGACGGGGCGACCATCGACGCTCAGCCGCTCGACGCTCAGCCGCTCGATCGCGACGCCGAAGAGCAGACGCTCGATGCCACGCCGCACGGGCCGCGCTTGCGTCGTGGCCCGACCGACGGCTGCGGGTGCGTTACGACCTCTCCACAGGCGGCGTCGGTGTGGGTCATGCTCGGGGTCGCGTTGGGCGCCGTCTTGCGTCGCCGTCGTCCCGTCAGCGCGGGGCGTCGAGCGTGATCCGCACGCGGTCTTGCAGCCGAATCGCGCCCATCAGCGCCTTGTAAGGCGTGATGCCCCACCGCGTGGGTTGCAGCTCCAGCGATACCCGCACGAAGGCGTCCGTGACCTCGACGGGCGCGGTGATCGAGGCCGCGCGCCCCACGAGCGTCAGCGTCCCCTCGAATTGTCGCCGCATATCCTCACCCACGACGCGCCCCACGAGCGTCGCCTCTGGGTGGCGCCCGGTCTGCAGGAGCTTCTCGTTCACGGTCGCCATGATTTCGCGTTGGTTCGAGCCGCTCAGGGCGTCGGCGTCGACCTGGCCCACCCGCATCACGCCGTCGACCTTCAGCGTCGCGGGGAAAAACGAGCCCTTGACCGAGCCTGCGTCGTCCACGTCAATGTGCCAGCGCCCGAGCGTCAGGCGCAGGTCATGCGCCACGGTCGACAGCAGGCCCTCCTTGTAGGTGAAGACGCGCAGGACATGAGCGGGCGAGGCGGCGAGCGAGGTCGGCATGGTCGCGGATCATAGCGCACAAACGGGCCGCTGGGCACGCCGCCTGCGCCGCGCCGCGGCGGGCGCGCTCGCCACGATGGTCGCCCTCTCGGTGGTCCTCGCCCTCGCTGTCACGCTGGTCGACTTCCCCGAGGCCCTCCTGGACCGCGGGGCGACCCAGAGCCGCCGCGTCCTCGACCGGCACGGTCGCTTGTTGCGTGAGGCGTTGAGCGACCAGGCGGGCCGCGGTCAGTGGGTCTCGCTCGAGGCGCAGACCTCGCCCTGGGTCGCCCGGGCCTTCGTCGCGATCGAGGACCACCGCTTCGCCAGTCACCCGGGGCTCGACCCCATCGGCATCGCCCGCGCGGCGCGCGACAACTTGGCCGCAGGGCGTGTCGTGGCGGGCGGCAGCACGATCTCACAGCAGCTCGTCGGGCTGCTTCGGCCAGCGCCCCGCTCGCTGGGCGCCAAGCTGGACGAGGCCGTATGGGCGCTTCGCCTCGAGCGCACACACGACAAGGCGTTCATCCTGGAGCAGTACATCAACCGTGTCCCGTTCGGACACGGGGCCTTCGGGGTCGAGGCGGCGGCGCAGCTCTACTTTGGCAAGCCGGCCTCGGCGCTCTCGCTCGCCGAGGCCGCGCTCCTCGCGGGCATTCCGCGCGCGCCATCTCGCGCGAACCCGTGGACGAACGAGGCGCGGGCGCGCGGACGCCAGCGCGACGTCCTCGACCGGATGCTTGCCCTGGGCCTCATCGACGACGACGACCACACTCAGGCGCTCTCCGAGCCGCTGACCTTCGCCCGCCGTGCGCAGACCTTCCTCGCGCCGCACTTCACGAGCTTCGTCTTGCACGAGGACCCCACGCCGGGCGAGACGGTCACGACGCTCGACCTGCGCGCGCAGCGACAGGTCGAGGACGCCGTCGATGAGGTACTGGCCACGCTGGCCGACCGCCGCGTCGGTCAGGCGGCCGTCGTTGTCCTCGAGACCTCGACGGGTGAGGTTTTGGCGTGGGTCGGCAGCCGGGACTTCTCGCACCCCGACGACGGCCAGGTCGACATGGTCCTCGGCCGTCGCCAGCCCGGCTCGACGCTCAAGCCCTTCGTCTATGCCCTCGGCCTCGAGGACGGCCTGACGGGCGCGAGCTTGATGCCAGACGTGCCGCTCTTCTTCGAGACGCTCACCGGCGACTACCGGCCGCGCAACTACGATCGGCAGTTCCGTGGCTGGGTCCGCCTGCGCGAGGCCCTCGCGTGCAGCTACAACGTCCCCGCCGTCTGGCTGGCCGACCGCGTCGGCCTCGTGCGCGTTTACGAGCGCCTCAAAGCCATCGGCTTCGACAGCCTCGAGCACGGACCTACGCACTATGGCCTGGGCCTCGCGCTCGGCAACGGCGAGGTCACGCTCCTGGAGCTCGCGAACGCCTATCGCGCGCTTGCGAACCAGGGTGCGTGGTCGCCGCCGCGATGGCGCGCTGCGGACCCGCCGACGCCGAGCGTCCAGGTCATCCCGCGCGCCGTCGCGCAGCTCCTGGTCGACATCTTGTCCGACCCGAACGCGCGCGCGCCCGCCTTCGGCCGCCCGAACGCCCTCGAGCTGCCGTTCGACGCCTTCGCGAAGACGGGCACGAGCACGGACTTTACCGACAACTGGACGATCGGCGCGACCACGCGCTTCACCGTCGCCGTCTGGGTCGGCAACTTCGACGGTCAGCCGATGGAGGGCGTCAGCGGGATCTCGGGCGCTGGGCGCCTATGGCACCGCGTCATGCGCGACCTCCACGCCGGTGCAATGCCCGACCCGTTCGCGCGCGCGGCGCTCGAGGAGCGCAGCGTGTGCGCCGAGACAGCCCCGGGAGACACGGCGTGCGCGCACACCTGGGTCGAGCGCTTCGTCCCCGGCACTGGCCCGAGCCCCGCGCCCTCGGCCCCGCCGAAGCGTGGGGGGCTCCGCGTCGTCTATCCAGACGCAGGGGACGTCTTCTCCCTGATCCCCGACGTGCCACCCGAGCACGCCCGCCTGCACTTTCGTGTCGAGCTCGACGGACACCCGCTCGACGCCGTCCGGCGCGTGCTGTGGGAGGTGGACGGCGAGATGAGCCCTTCAGCGCCGGGCGGTGGCTTGGCTTGGCCGGCGCGGGCAGGGGAGCATCAGGTGCGCGCCTGGCTCGAGCCCGTGGCGGGCGAGGTCGCTCAGGCCAGCCCCCCCGTGCGCTTCGAGGTCATGTCGGCGGAGTCGTCGGTGTCCGCCACCACGCGGGGGCCTTGACCCAGCGAGGGTGCGCCGGCACCACCTGACCTCGACCGCGCTGGGCGTTGAGCGCCGCGACCACACGCTGGGGGTTGCCCGCCGCGGCGTCGATGAGCACTTGAGACTCACCGGTCGCGAGCTCGACCATGCCTTCGATGACCGCCCGCATCGCCGTGTCATCGAGGGGGCCCAGTGGTCGCGTCGCCGGGCCGAGCCACGTCGGCGCGTCAACGCCCTGCGGTGGGTTCGCATCGCGTGTCGCGATGAGCAGCACGAGCGGCAACCGGGCGTCGCGCACGGCGCTGACGAGCGCCATCAGGGTGCGGTCGATGTGTGTCAGCCCGTCAATCGTCAGGGCAAAGGGCCGCGGCCGCTGCGTGCACGTCTGCAGAAACTCGACCGTCCGGCGCGCTTGCGTCGTGAGCGGCTCATGGAGCGATACGTCCGCGTCCGGTACTAGCCAGTCAAGGAGCGCGCGCCGGGCCGCGTCATCCACCACATGGCGACCGCGGAGCCACCAGTCGAGCTGGTCCCGCATCGGGTTACGCTCGAGCCCCAGCGCGCCGGCGATCGAGAGCGCCAACTCCCGTAGCACATCCCCCGCATCCGGCCCCTGCTGCCACACGTGGCGGTGTGCCTCGATCTGGCCCGCCGCGATGAAGGGCACGAGCAGCTCCTCACACAGGCGCGACTTGCCGATACCCGCCGCGCCGCTGATGACCAGCACACCCGGCTGCGGGGCGCGGTGCCAACGGTCGAGCCCCCTCGAGAGGCTCATCAGGAGCTCGTCGCGCCCGAGCAGCACGTGCGGGCGCAGGGGCGGCTCAAGGCGACGCGTCGACTCAGGGGTCAGGTCGAGCGTGCCCCGCGCGCTGCGTCGCACGACGAGCGAGTCGGGCTCGTCGTCCTCGAGGCCCGTTGGCGCCGTGTTCACCTGCGGGTTCTCCGTCGTGTGCCCGGGCGTCAGCACCGAAACCAGCGAAGTCACGGGCGCAGGCGGCTCGACATAGTCGGCGTCCAGCGACAGCTCGCCGAGCCGCTCTCGGACCTCGGCGATGTGCTGCAGCCGATGGTGCACGTCCGGCCGCATCATGTCATCGAGCACCTTCCACAGGCCGCGCGGCGCGCCGAAGCCGGGGCGCGGCTCGAGCGGCGGGCACCCGTGGTCGAGCCGGATCATCAGCGACTGCACCGCGCTCGGCGCGGAGAACGGCAGCCGACCGCTCACGATCTCGTAGAGCACGATCCCGAAGGCGTAGATGTCGGTCCACGGGCCGATCCGGCGTCTGCTGCCCGTCGCCTGCTCCGGCGCCGCGTAGTCGACCGTGCCGAGCATGTCGTGGGCGGACGTGCCGCTGCGCGCCTGGTCCTTGAGCCGCGCGACGCCGAAGTCGAGCAGGACCGGCTCATCGTCGTCGTCGATCAGCACGTTGTCCGGCTTGATGTCGCGGTGAATCACGCCGCGCGCGTGGGCGTGGCCGAGCGCGTCGAGCACGCGGTCCAGCACTGGCCAGAGTGTGCGCCACGAGCGGTAGCGCGGGTGTACCTCGTTGAGCGGCTGGCCGCTCTGCAGCGTCATCACGAAGTAGAGCCCGACTTGGGGGTCGCGGCCCGCGTCGATGACCGGCACGATGCTCGGGTGGTCGAGCCGCGCCAGCGCCTCGATCTCGCGTTGGAACCGGACCTCGGCCGCGGTCGAGCCGGCGATGGACGCCAGCAGGACCTTCACCGCCACCAAGCTCTGCGTCACGAGGTCGTGCGCGCGCCACACCTCCCCCATGCCACCGACACCGAGCCGGTCCATGAGCACGTAGCGCCGCGCCACGACGAGGTTCACCTGCGTCCCCATGGTCGCAGTGAGCCACGCGCGGCGTCGCCACGCAACGGCCTAGCGAGCCTTGCCAACGCTGGGATCCTGATGCTTTTCTGCGCGCTCAGGCGCGCGGGAGGCGACGATGCAACGGGTCTGTGTCGGGTTGATGACTTTCGTGACAGCGATCGGAGTGGCGTCGGCTGTTCACGCTGCAGATGTCACGTTTCGGCACGCTTCTCTCTTGGGCGTGCGCTACAACGAGCTCGGCTTGGGCGTGTTCAGCGACACCGGCTTTCGACGCTCGCTCTTTTCGGGCGACAGCGTGCTGCTGCAGGGCACCTACTTAGAGGGGGGCGTCGTCACCCAACTCAGCCCCGCGAACCTGCACCCGGGGCTCTATGTCGAGCTCGTGCCGCTCGCGGTCTGGAAGACGCGCTTCTCGGTTCAGAAGGTCCAATATTTCGGCGTGCTCGGCTCGATGCAGTCCGTCACGCCCGATGACTGGAGTCCCGAGCGAATCGAGGCGAACAACGACGCGGGCCGCTACGCCCGAGTCGGCGGCTCGACCTGGACGCTGCAGCAGACGCTGCGCGCCAAGGCCGGCCCGCTCGTCGCATCGGTCGTCGGCGCTTGGCAGCGGTTCCACTTCGACGTCGACGGGCCCATCTACGAGGCGGTGAACGAGGTCCCGTTCGCGCCAGACGACGACCTGCTCACGTTGAAGGCCACGCTCGGCTACGCCGTCTTCGGCCAGCCGCAGACGCCCGACAGCCTGATCGTGGCCGCGCTCTTCGACACGCTCCGGACCGACGCCCTCGACGTGCGCCGCCAGACCGTGGCCGGCGCGCTCCTCTGGAAGCCGCCGGCCACGCTGTGGTCCACGGGCAACCCGACCCTCGCCGGCATCTCGGGCGTGTTCCTCGACGACCGCTACCGCACCGGCGAGCCCTACTTCGCCGCGGCGCTCGCCGTCGAGTTCCTCAAGCCCTACGGCGCGCCCTGACGCCCTGCGGCGCGCCCCCCGCTCGGCAGAAACCGCCGAACGGGTTGCGAAATCGTGCGACTGACGCCCAAATGCGGCGTCCGTTAGGCACACCCAGACACCGCAGGAGCCCCCCATGGTCGACTTCAAGCTCAGCCGCGAGCAGGAGCAGCTTCGCCAGACCGCGCACGACTTCTCCGCCAAGGAGATTCGCCCCGTCGCGCGGCACCACGACGAGACGGGCGAGTACCCCTTCGCCGTCCTGAAGAAGGCCTGGGAGCTCGGGCTCGTCAACACGCACATCCCCGAGGAGTACGGCGGCCTCGGCCTCGGCACGTTCGAGGGCGTGCTCATCGCCGAGGAGAACGGCTGGGGCTGCACCGGCATCAGCACGGCGATGGAGGCGAACACGCTCGCCGAGGTGCCGGTCATCGTGGCGGGGACCGAGGCGCAGAAGAAGAAATACCTCGGCCGCATGACCGAGGAGTGCCTGTTCTGCGCTTACTGCGTCACCGAGCCCGACGCCGGCTCGGACGTGGTCGGCGGCCGCACGCGCGCCGAACTTCGGGGCGACAAGTACGTGATCAACGGCGAGAAGATGTGGATCACCAACGGCGACAAGGCCAACTGGTACTTCGTGCTCGCCAAGACGGACCCCACGGCGGGCCACAAGGGCATGACCGCCTTCATCGTCGACCGCGACTCGCCGGGGATCGAGGTCAGCCAGAAGCTCTG
>Ga0114972_10001312_pt1 | contig 18646 bp, 15 predicted proteins | sample M_140807_EF_Meta_FD_87354 | JGI IMG/M metagenome (GOLD analysis project Ga0114972, IMG submission 87354) | Freshwater microbial communities from Lake Montjoie, Canada to study carbon cycling - M_140807_EF_MetaG | ecosystem: Environmental > Aquatic > Freshwater > Lake | place: Lake Montjoie... | reverse complement strand
TTGGTGCTGGCTTCATAGAGATTGATCGCCACCCTGGGCCAGAAACCGATCACCAGGGTGGGCACCAGCAAGCTGAGGCCAATCAGTAGTTCCCGGGGCTTCATGTCGCCCACTTCCGCCAGGGCGGGGATACGTGGACCGAAAAACACCCTGCGGCAAAGCGAGAGGAGATAGACCGGCGTCAACACCAAGCCGATGGCCGCAAGCACAACCGTAATGACCCGAAAAGGCACCGTGAAGTCGTTGTTGGAGGTGACGCCAAGAAACACGGTGATTTCACTGATGAAGCCGCTCATCCCCGGCAGGGCCAGGGAGGCTAGAGAACTGGCCAGAAAGAAGGCAAAGGTGATCGGCAACACCTTGGCCAGGCCCCCCATGTTGGGGATCGAGAGGGTCTTGGTGCGCTCGTAGAAGACACCCGTGATGAAGAACATGGCCGCGGCGATCAGGCCATGGCTGATCATCTGCAGCATGGCTCCGCTCATGCCGAGGGCGTCAATCGCGCCGATCCCGAGCAGCACGAAGCCCATATGGCTCACCGAACTGCAGGCGATGCGCCGTTTGACGTTGTCCTGGGCAAAGGCGTTGAGGGCCCCCCAGATGATGTTGACGATGCCCAGAACGATCAAGGCCGGCGCCAGGATCTGGTGGACCTGGGGCAACATCTGCACGTTGAAGCGCAGCAGGGCATAGCCCCCCATCTTGAGCAGGACCCCTGCCAGCAGCATCGAAACCGGAGCATTGGCTTCGCCATGGGCATCGGGAAGCCAGGTGTGCAGCGGAAAGATCGGCAACTTGACGCCAAAGCCGATCAGAAAGCCCAGATAGCAGAGCAGGCCGAAGGTGCCCCCTGGCGAACGGGCGGCCAACTCGCTGAGATTGAGGGTGAAGGTGTCGCCGGAAAGGGCGATGGCCAGGCCGCTGAGCAAAATCAGCAGGGAAGCTGTTGCGGTGTAAAGGATGAATTTGGTGGCGGCGTACTGGCGTTGGGGACCGCCCCAGATGGCGATGAGCAGGTAAACGGGCACCAGTTCCAGTTCCCAGGCCAAGAAGAACAACAGGAAGTCCTGGGACAGGAAGACCATGGCCTGGGCTGTCGCCTGGAGCAACAGCAGGCCGAAATAAAGCCGGGTCTTGCTCTTGATCGACCAGCTAGCCGCCACCGCCAGCAGGGTGACCAGGCCACTGAGGATCACCAGGGGTGCGGAGAGTCCGTCGGCCCCCAGGGACCATTCCAGGTGCAGGATCGGCACCCAGCTGACCCGCTCAACCAGCTGTAACTCACTGAGCGAGCCATCGAAATGGCGCCAGAAGACCCAGAGCATCAGGGCCAGGTCCACGACCAGGGCCCCCAGGGCCAGGGTCCGCGGTGCCCGGGGATCGTCGCCGTCCCCTGGCAGCAAGGGCATCAACAGGGCTGCAGCGGCTGGCAGCAGCACAATCAGGCTCAGCCAGGGGAAGGCTCCGGCCTGGGGCCCGACCCCATTGTTGAGGGGTATCGATCCGTTGGACGCGGTCGCCAGGGCAAGGATGACGTCCATCAGGGCGATTGCGGGTGAAGGGACGCCGGCACGGGGACCGACCGGCTGGGACCTGGGAGGGAACACCGAAGCGATCTCCCAAGGCCCATCAGGCTCGTGAGCCTATCTACCCATGGGGCTGCTGCCCCATGGGCCATGGGCAGCCGCCCTATTGGTGGGCCCCAAGGGGCTCCCTTAACGACGACCGACGCTCCGGATCTGGTCCGGCAGGGCTGTCCAGGTGCTGCCTCGGTGTTGAAGGGTGAGCACAGCCCGATGGCTGCTGACCCCTTCCGCTTCCCAGGCCGACACCATGGCATCCCCGACGGCCACGGCTGTTTCAGCGGAGCAGAGGGCCAGCAGGGTCGGACCGGCTCCACTGATCACACAGCCCCAGGCACCGGCCCCAAGGGCCGCCTCACGCACGCTGCGCCCCCCCTGGATCAGCCCCCAGCGGTAGGGCTCGTGGATGCGGTCCTGCATGCCGTCGCTGATCAGGGCGCCGTTGCCCGTGCGCAGACCCTGCAACAGCAGGGTGAGGCACCCCAGATTCAGAACCGCATCGCTGATCGGAATGCTGCGCGGCATGGCCCGGCGCGCTTCGCTGGTGCTGAGGCGGATCGATGGGATCGCCACCACCAGCTGGACCGAGGGATCCCAGCCACAGCGGACCACACGCCAGCTCGGGGAGGCGGTGCGGGCCGTCAGGCAGAGGCCCCCCAACAGGGAAGGCACCACGTTGTCGGGATGGCCCTCCAATTCGATCGCCAGCTCGAGGAGTTTCTCGGTTCCTAGCGGTTCCCCGGCGAGGGCATTCGCCCCGATCAGACCGGCCACGATGGCCGTGGCACTGCTGCCCAACCCGCGGGCCGGCGGCACCGCCAGCCGCACCCGGGCCTCCAACCCCACCGGCTCCAGCTCCGCTTCCCGCCACACCCGCTGGGCGGCGCGGTACATGAGATTGTCGGGGCCGCCGCGCAGATGACTGCCTTCGCTGCCTTCGATAATCAGGTCGAAGCGTTCGCTACCGCCTTCGAGGCAGCGCAGTTCGAAGCGATTGTTGAGATCGACGGCCGCTCCGAGGCAATCAAAACCGGGGCCCAGGTTCGCCGTGGTGGCGGGAACGTCCACCACGACCCCTTGGCCGATCTGGGGGCGCGCCATTTGGATCCAATTACAGCTTCCACTCTCCCACCTGGCCATACCCGGTCCCTGGAGCGGCGCCGATCAACCCAGCAGCATGCGGGCTCGACAGGCGGCACTGAAGGATCCGATCCCCGGGTCGAGGATCGCCGTGATCGGGATGGGCTCCAGGGTGGAGCGCAGGCGGCCCTTGGCGGCAAAGGACGCGATAAATGACGGCGAGCGCAATCCATCCAGCTGCTTGGCCGCCGTACCGCCGGCGAGCCAGATGCCGCCTCGGGCCAGGCAGCCCAGGGCCAGATCACCCGTCACCGAACCGTAGGCGCCGAGCCAGAGGCGCAGGGCCCTGGCGGCCAGGCGATCTCCAGCGGCCGCCGCCGCGGCCACGGCCGCCGGTAGGTCGGACCGGGAACCGTCGCTACTGGGCTCCCCCCCTTGCCAGCGGCGACCCTCGGCGGCAAGGGGATGGTCGTCTGCGGTCATCGCCTGGCTGATCAACCAACGGGCCACATGGCCCAGGCCGGTGCCGCTCACCACCCTTTCGATGGAGAGGCGCTCCAGGCCCAGATCGTCAAGCAGCCATTGGCGCAGCTGCCACTCCTCCTCGCTGCGGGGGGCGAATTCGCCGTGGGCAGCCTCACTGGCCATGGCTTGCAACCCGTTTTCAGTGGGCAGACCGATCGCCACTCCCAGTCCGGTACCGGCCCCCAACACCAGCACGGGCTCGCCAGGGATGGCTTCACCCGCACGGATGGTGGCCATCTGGGACGGTGCCAGGTGCGGCAGGCCGTAGATCAGAACGGCGAAATCGTTGACCAGGGAGACCCGTTTGAGATCGCAGTCCAATGCCAAGCGGGATTCAGCCAGCTTCCAGGGCAGGTTGGTGAGTTGGGCCCGGCCCCCATGCACCGGTCCGGCCACGGCAAAACAGGCCGCTGCGGGGCGGGGATGGGCCCGGGCCTCCGGTTGGTCGAGAAAATGGCGCACCATCGGGGCCAGATCGACCCAGTCGGCTGAGCTGAAGCGCTCCTGGGCCAGCAGCTCAAGCGTGTCTGTCCCGTAGAGGCTCAGCAGGGTCTTGGTGCCGCCGATATCGCCGGCCAGCAGGGTGCTCATGGGGCCTGGATGGTTGCCGCTGCGCTTCCCACCACCCCCTTGATCGCGAGACCGGCGGCGCGGGCCTGGTTAGCGGCGACGGCGGCCTGGATCAAGGCTTCCGCAGGCACCAACCCCAGGTCCCCGTCGCGGCGGCTGCGCAGGCTGGCGCCCCCCGCCTCGGCCTCCCGTTCCCCAATCACGGCCAACACGGGAATCTTTTGCTGTTCGCCGGTGCGGATCAATTTGCCCAGCCGGTCCCCGCTGCGATCGACGCTGGCCCGCACTCCAGCGGCGGCCAACTGGGTTTGCAGGGCTTCGGCCCAGGGGCGTACGTCATCCGTCACGGGCAGTAAGCGGATCTGCTCAGCCGCCAGCCAGAAGGGGAAATCGCCCGCATAGTTCTCGGTCATGATCCCGAAGAACCGTTCCAGTGAGCCGAAGATGGCGCGGTGAATCATGATCGGACGCTGGCGGCTGCCGTCGGCGGCCACGTATTCGAGGTCGAAGCGTTCGGGCAGGTTGAAGTCGAGCTGGATGGTGGAGCACTGCCACAAACGGCCAATCGCATCTTCGATCTTGAGGTCGATCTTGGGCCCGTAGAAGGCCCCGCCCCCTGCGTCAATTTTGTAGGCCCAGCCCTTGCGTTCCAGGGCTTCGATCAGGCCCTGGGTGGCTAGATCCCAGACGGTGTCTTCGCCGATCGAGGACTCTGGGCGGGTGGAGAGGTGGATCTCGTAGTGGCGGAAATCGAAGGTCGAAAGAATGCGCTCGGTGAGGTTGAGCACCCGCAGGATCTCATCACCGATCTGCTCGGGCAGGCAGAAGACGTGGGCGTCGTCCTGGGTGAACCCCCGCACCCGCATCAGCCCATGCATGACCCCCGGCCGTTCGTAGCGATAGACGGTGCCCAGTTCGGCCCAGCGGATCGGCAGTTCGCGGTAGGAGCGCAACCGGCTGGCATAGGTGAGCACATGGAAGGGGCAATTCATGGGCTTGAGCTGGAACTCGCGCCCATCCACCTCCATGGGGCCAAACATGCTTTCCCGGTAGAAGTCGAGATGGCCTGAGGTTTTCCACAGGTCAATATCGGCAACGTGGGGGGTGTAAAGCAGCTCGTAGCCGTCCTCAAAATGGGCTGCGCGCCAGAAGTCCTCAATCAGCAACCGCATGCGAGCACCGCGCGGATGCCAGAACACCAGGCCGGCCCCGGCCTCGTCCTCAATCGAGAACAGGTCCAGATCGGTGCCGATGCGGCGATGGTCCCTGCGCAGGGCTTCTTCCTTGCGGCGCTTGTACTCGGCCAGCTGCTCGGGCGTCTGCCAGGCGGTTCCATAGATGCGCTGCAGCTGGGCGTTTTTCTCATCGCCCCGCCAGTAGGCCCCGGCCACACTCTCCAGCTCGAAGGCTTTGGGGTTGAGGTCGCTGGTGTTGGCCACATGGGGGCCGGCACACAGATCCCACCATTCCTCCCCCAGGGTGTAGAGGGTGATGGGGTCCTGAAGCCCCGCCAGGATCTCCAGCTTGTAGGGCTCGTTCTGGCCGCGAATGCGGTCCTCGGCGTCCTGGCGGCTCACCTCCAGGCGCTCGAGCGGCAGTTTCTTGCCGATGATCCGCACCATCTCTTTTTTGATGGCTTTGAGATCGGCCTCGGTGAAAGGTTCGGGGGCGTCGAAGTCGTAGTAAAAACCGCTTTCGGTCCAGGGGCCGATGGTCACCTGGGCCCTGGGGAAAAGCTTCTGCACCGCCATGGCCAGCACGTGGCTCATGGAGTGGCGGATGCGGAGCAGCTCGGGACTTTCACTCGTTTTCGGCAGGACCATGGCCACCGGGAGCGACCCGATGGCGGTGGTGCCGGCCTCGTGCGCGGGGGCAGTGTCGGCGCCGGTGACGGCGGCGCTCACGGAGGCAGGCACGGGAATCCGCTTCTGGGGAATCGCGATCCTACGCAGGAGAATCCAGGGATCAGTGCCTCTCCCACCTTGGCGTCTCGCTCCGGTTCTGGCCCGCTGCGCCTCAATCCCTTGAACGAGCGCCGCAGCGTGGCGCTCACCTATGGCCTCTGGTGCCTTTCCCTGGTGGGGGTCTGCGGTGTCCATCGCCTGTACAACCGCAAACCTCTCAGCGGCATTCTTTGGCTGCTCACCTTCGGTTTTTTTGGCATCGGCCAGTTAATCGACCTGTTCCTGATTCCCAGGATGGTTGAGGAGGCCAATCAGGCCTTGCTGCTGCAGCCCATGCAAGTCCACCCCGATCGTCCCGTTCTGCCCTCCCTGGAGAAGCAGTTGCTTCAGTTGGCCCGACAGAAGACTCCAGGGGGGTTCACCCTCAATGACGCCTTGCTGGAGGTGGATCTGCTGCCGGGCCAGACCAGTGGGTCCATCACCAAGGAGATCCAGCGGCTGCTGGAGGCCGACTTGCTGCATGTTGGTAATGACGAACGCGGTCGGGTTGTATACCGCGAACCCTGAGAACCGGGACTCAGGCGGCCGACTGACCGTCTCCGATCAGCCGCTTCTGGCGCTGAAGTTCGGCCAGATAGAACACTTTCAGCTCATCGGCATGCTTGACCGGTTGGCCATAGAAGCTGCCGCCATGGGTGGCTGGCAGGGAGGCCCATTCCTGGGACAGGCGATGGAGCACCTCCCTGTTAAGGCCGCGCCGATCAAAGGTTTCCAGGGCCCCCCGCTTCTGCATCAGGTAAAGGGCCGCCTGGTCCTGGCTGGCGGGGCCGAAGTCATTGAGGCCAAGTTTTTTGGATGCTTCTCGCCAAGTGGCTGGCAGAAACTGGTAAGCGCCCGCTGCGGCACTGTTGTAGGCCAGTTGCACCACGACTTCCGGATGGCGGTCGAGGCGATTGATACGGCCGCCACCAAAAAGCATCCGATAGCCCTCCTGACTACCCCCGACCCAGGTGCCCTCGGCATACCGGATCGTGTTGAGCAGGGCCCGTCGTTCCGGTGTGATCTGGTACGGACCCCCTTGGTTTTGGGCTGGGCGCAGGCTCTGCTTGCTGGCCTCAGCCGGGCCCGGGCCGGTGGGCAGCTGGCGAGCCCCGATCGGTAACGCCACCAGCAGGGCCAGGCTGCAGAGCAAGCCGGCTGTTCCGGAGGCGCGGTCGAAGTGGGGACGACAGGGCAAAACGAGGGGCGACGAAGTTCAGGCCATGACCCTGATTGGCGAAGCCGGGCGATGGCACCCCCCCCGCCACCGCACTGGACAAGGGGAAGGGATTATGCAAGCTGCGATCCAGGGGGGGCGATCCGCGAAACGGATAGGACGGTCGAGGCCAGGACTGAACAGGGATTTTCAGGCCTTTACACGGTGGAGGTCAAGGTCGACCTGATCCGTCAGGGTTCCCCCATCGAAGCCTGCGATTGATCAGGGCAGGTGATCAATTGAAGGTCGATCGTTTAGCTCTGATCGGGGCTTGACGCGAGGAACCCGAGCGCATTACGCACCCGATCAAGGGTGTCAGAGGCTACGGAAGCGGCTTTTTCCTGGCCTTTGCCAAGCACTTCCCTCACGCTCGCGGGATCATTTCTCCACTCCCGATAACGGGCTTGGACGGGTTTGAGGGCCTCAACGGCGGCGTCGGCCAGCAGGGGTTTGAAGGTGCCCCAGCCCATGGCAGCGCATTCGTTGCAGGCGGCTTCACGGCTTTGCTGACTCAACAGGGCATAAAGACCAAGCAAGTTGTCAGCTTCCGGCCGCTCTGGATGGCCAAATTCAAGGCCCATGACCGGATCGGTCTTGGCCCGCTTGATTTTGCGCACGATCACCTCGGGTGGATCGAGCAGGGCGATGCGGGAGGCTTCGTTCGGGTCGCTCTTGCTCATTTTGTTGCGCCCATCGGTGAGGCTCATCACCCGGGCCCCTTCCTTGAGGATCAGGGGCGACGGCACCTTGAGAATGGGGATCGGTTCACCACTGGCATCTCGGGGCCCAAACCTGGCGTTGATGCGCTGCTGGGCGATGTCCCGGGCCAGTTCGAGGTGCTGTTTCTGGTCTTCCCCCACCGGCACCTGGTCGGCGTCATAAAGAAGAATGTCGGCGGCCATCAGCACGGGATAGTCCAGCAGTCCTGCCGAAACGTCGGAGCCTTGCTTCAAGGCCTTTTCCTTGAACTGGATCATGCGTTCGAGCCAGTTCAGGGGGGTGACGCAATTCAGCAACCAGCAGAGTTCGCTGTGGGCGCTGACGTGGCTCTGCACGAACACCGTGGACTGGTTCGGGTCGATGCCACAGGCCAGGTATAGGGCCGCCGTGGCCAGGGTGTCTTCCGCCAGCCGGGCAGGGTCATGGGGCACGGTGATCGCGTGGAGATCGACGACACAAAAAAAGGTGTCGTGGTCTTGCTGAAGCTCGACCCAATTGCGAATGGCTCCCAGCCAGTTGCCCAAATGCAACTGGCCCGTGGGCTGGACACCGGAGAGAACGCGCGGTCGTGCCGGGGGGGCACCGGGCGCCGGGTTCATGCTTCGGCCTCGACTTGCTCGGGGGCCGGCGATTCAGTGGATTCTGGCGCAACGCCTTCAAGGTCCAGACCGTCGCTATCGACCAACCCTGGGTCTGCGCCACTGGCGGCCTCGATCTCGGCTGCTTCGGACTCTGTCTCCAAGGGGGTTGGCACCGGGGCCGCTGGTCGACTGGGCCTGGCAAAGGGATCGACCCGCACCTGACGCACCTGCCCCCCCCGCTCTCCCCTGTCGCGTCGCTCACGACGCTCGCCACCTCCCTCTTCACCGCTGGGGCGACTGCGCCCACCGCCTTCACTGCGTTGCTGGGCCACCAGGGCGTCCAGCTGGCCTGCTTCCAGTTGTTGGGCCAGGGTGCGAAGGGCAAAACCGAGGACGGCCACCGGGGAGCGCAGGCCAAAGGCCTCCTGCAGAGCCCGGGCGGCCTTCATTTCGTTATCACTCAGACGAATGCGCAGTCCGCCTGGTTCCTTGGGCCCGGTTTGGCGGCCCCCCCGCCCGGGTGTCTCTCGCCCTTCGCGGTTGTCACCTTTATGGGTGCCATAGGAAGGGGTGCTGTCTTCGGCCATGACCTTGGTTTCGCTCAGGCGCAAGTGTGCCGCATCGGTCGGTTGCTATCGCTGACTTCTGGACGCAGCCAGAACAGCCCATGGTTTTCGCTACGGCGGCCCCCGTCGGCCCGGGCGAGCACCAGCAGCGGCAGGGGGCGAGGCCTTTCGTGAAAGTGTTGGCGGTAATCGGCCAGGAGCTGGAGATAGCGGGCAAAGGTCCAGCCGTTGTTGCCCCGATCCTTGGCGGCCCAGTAGCGGCGGAGGGCCTGCTGGCAGGCCTCGGTTCCAAATTCCTGCCAGCAGCACTGCTGGGCGTCCCAACTCGGATATCCCGCCTCGATCAGCTGGCGATAGCGGCTTAATTCAGGGGCTTCCCGACTGGTGTCCGGCGGCAACCTATTGGCCAGATCCTCAACGGCAATAGCCTCGAGTCGCAACCAGCATCGGTCCAGAACCAAGACCGGCAAACCACCATGCCAGTGGTCACTGGATTGCAGCAACGCCATGGGGGCTTCGACCCGCTGCTTCTGGCGTGGGGTCAACGGGGGGGGAGCTGGTGTCATGGCCAGACCCTCAGCTGAAGGCCCTTGATAGGACTGGGCTGCCACCGCCAGACCTCGGCCCATGGCGGATGGGGTAGGAAACAGGAGATGGGGTTCAGGGTGGGCACCGGCGAAGGTCACACGGCGATCAACCCATCCACCCTATGGGCCATTCCCTCAAGGTTCGGTGTCCTGGATGGCCACGGTCAGGGTGTCGAAGCCGCCATCTGAGCTAAACATCAAAGAGCGGGTCCACCCGCTCCGTCGTTTTGCCTGCGCACCGTCCGTGACCGCTTCGGATTCAGCTCAACCCACTTCCGGTGATACATCCCGGTTGACCCGATCGATGGTTCCAACCCTGCGGGCTGTTCTCGGGGGATGGCCCGTGAACTTGTCAGGACCCCCCTGGGTGCGGCCTGTGCTGCTGCTGGGGGGGGGGTTGGCGCTCAGTGAAGGACTCTCCCAGTGGCTCCCCATGGAAGGGGGAAGTCTGTTCACCCTTGGAACCCTGGCGGCCGGCTGGTGGTGGTTATCCCGGGACCGTTCGGGCCGGCCTTCCCGCTTGCCTTCCACCCTGGATGGTTGGCAGCAGCGCTGTGAGCAGCTGATCGATCAGTTCGAGCGACTTCATGGGCCGGAGGCCAGTCTTCTCGAACCCCGTCGCCAGGAGTTGCAGGCCCTGATGGCGGCGCGGCGGCGTCCGGAACTGCGCCTGACCCTTACGGGCACCCGGCCGCCGGAGCGCTCGGCCCAAGCCATGGCCGCTGCAGCCCTGCGAAGCTCCTTGCCCTTGCGCCTGGACTGGGGATTGCCCCTGCCTTTGATCAGTGCCGCATGGGAGTGGCCTGAGCCCTTTGCCCAGGCCGATGTACTGGTTTATCACCTGCACCTGCCACTGCTGGCGGTTGATTTGCGTTGGCTGGAGGCGCTCCCTTCGGACCAACCCCATTGGTTGTTGGTTGAGTGCCAGGACGCCGAGAATGCGGAGCCCCTGCTCCAGGAACTGGCAAGCCAGTGGCCTGGTTTGCAGAGCGAACGACTCTTGCCCTGGGATGGTTCTTTGAACACCCTGCAGGAGGCCCTGGCCCCCCTGGCCCGTTGGTTGAATTTAGAAGGGCGTGCCTTGCGCCAAGCCACACCGTTGCGATCGATCCAGGCACTCCACAGCCGCTGGCAGGCCGATCTGGAGAGGCTTCGCCGCCATGAATGGCGTCGCCTGCTGCAGCGGACCCAGTGGGTTGTGGCAACTGGGGTGGCTATCACACCCGTTGCCAGCCTTGATTTGCTGGTGTTGGCCGTCGGTAACGGACTGATGCTCCAGGAGATGGCCCGTCTCTGGGATTGCCCCTGGACCCTGGACCAGTTGCGGGGGGCGTCCCTGGAGCTGGCCAAGGCCACCGTTGCCCTTGGACTGGTCGAGTGGAGTAGCCAGGCCTTGATGGCGGCGGCCCGCTTGCATGGAGCCACCTGGTTGGTGGGGGGTGCCCTGCAGGCCCTCAGCGCCGCCTATCTCACCCGTGTGGTTGGCCACGCCATGGCGGATTTATTGGCCCTGTCCGCCGGGGTCAGTGAGCCTGATCTGGCCTTGATCCAGCGGGAAGCCCCGCTGCTGGTGGCCCGGGCTGCCGCGGACGAAAGGCTGGACTGGTCGAAGTTTTTGCAAGAGGCGAGGGGCTGGATCCAGGGCGGCGGCAAGGGGGTTTGGGCCCCATTAGCTTAACCAAACGTTTTGAAGTTCGGGATAAAGTTATGCAGACTTCGGCTTCTATTCCCTCTTGGGGTTATTGTGTTTAGCCTGAATTCATTTCGACCCATTGTAAGCGATTTTTATTCTTTCCTTCTCCGTACTCCTCCAGGACCATTGCTATTCGCAGCGGCTGGTCCGGAAGCTCCCCCGAGGTGCTGACTTTTGCGGCGATTGGTTGAGACTGACCCATACCCATTCACAGTGGGTACTTCCCATGGATAGCCCTATGGTTCGCTAATCTTTATCCGTGAATCCTGATGACTCAGCTGCGTCCCCAGTCCCTAGAACGGTGATCGCAAACTCCGAGCACCGCTGGCCCTGGTGGCCCTTGCTGCCCCTCTATCCCTACGGTAACCGCCCCACCCTGGTCTGCGAACTGCTCAAGGGCCGTATTTGGACTTTCGAACAACTCCATGGGGTTTGGTATGTGGCCGTCCCCATTAGGATGACCATTCTCAAGGTTCGCGAAGGACTTCTTATTTATGCGCCGGTCGCCCCCACTCCCGAAGTCCTAACCCAGCTGAGACGGCTTGAGGCTGAGCATGGAAGAGTTTGCACCATTGTGCTTCCGACCGCATCAGGTCTAGAGCACAAGTTACCGGTGCCCGCGATGGCGCGTGCTTTTCCGAATGCAACGGTTTGGATCACCCAGCAGCAGTGGAGTTTTCCCCTGAATCTGCCGAGTCGCTGGCTCGGTTTCCCCGCTGGCCGTACCCGTGTCCTCTTCGACGAGGGCTTACCCCACCCTGATCAACTGGATTGGATTGGCTTGGGCCCGCTGGATCTTGGCCTTGGAGCCTTTGTTGAAGTGGCCTGTTTCGACCGTGTCACAGGCACCTTATTGGTCACAGATGCACTCTTGGCCATCCCCAAAGAGCCCCCGGCTATTTTTGATTTTGACCCTACCCCTTTGCTGTTCCATGCCCGTGAGAGTGGGAACGAACCACTGCTTGACTACCCCGAGCAGCGTCGTAAAGGCTGGATGCGAACTGTTCTTTTTGCTAGCTATTTGCGGCCATTAGGCCTTGAGGTTCCTTTCTGGCGTGAAATTTTTGCCAACGCCTTTGCTCCTGGTTGCCGGACCGCAAGAATTCATTTTGGCCTCTATCCATTCCGCTGGAAGTCAGGGTGGGACTCGGAGTTTGAGACTTTAACCAACGGGATTTGCGTGGCTCCCGTTCTGGAGAGGTTGGTGTTTCCGCGAGCCCGTGCCCCGCTTTTGGCCTGGATCCGCAAACTGGCTGGGCTCCAAGGGTTGGAGCGTTTGGTCCCGGCCCACTACGCCCGCTCCCAACCCATCAACGGCTCGGATTTGGTCCATTTGGCGAATGAGCTTGAGGGGCGTACTTGGCCGGGAGAAACCGACGCGATGGGTACCCTGGGCCAGATCGACCATTGGCTGCTCCGAATCGGGCTGGTTCCTCAGGATGAGCAACCCGGCATCGGAAACACACCATAACGCCGATTCTGCGGTTAAGATCGATTGATGAGCTGGGTTTGCGCCCTGTTTGACTGTCGTTCCGATTAAGGTGCTGATGCTATGGTGATTAAAACTTCGATCAAGCGGTTTGTTCCGGAAGAAGTTCAATCCAAGGTAAAATCTCTCCTATGGAAGGGTTTTAGTGATGAGCCCGAAAAGGCAAAGCCTTATGAATTTTGGATTGACATAGTAAGTGGTTGTAATCTTCGCTGCACCGCATGTCCAGTTGGAATGCCTGAATATACCAACAGTATTGGTCAGCAGCTCACCGAGATGGATCTTGATCTTTTTGATCAGATTTGCATCAAGGCTAAAGCTGATACCGGTGGTAATTGCAGGCTTGGACTTTATAATTGGACGGAACCTACCCTCCATTCTAAGTTAGACCAACTTCTTGCCTGCGCCGAACGACATGGCTTACCATGCGGAATTTCGTCCAATCTTAATCACAATTATGATTGGAGTTTGCTAAAGTCCCAGAAGCTTTCTAATTTTACCATCACGGTTTCTGGCTTTACCCAAAAAGTTTATGCCATCAATCATCGTGGTGGACGCATTGAACCCGTATTGGCAAATCTAGTCAAAATATCACAGGTTTTGGGTGATTGGGATTGCTATTCAAATATTGATGTCCGCTATTTAGTCCATCGGGAAAACCAGCACGAGGTTTCACTCTTTAAACACTTCTGTGACAAGCTCGGGCTTAAGTTTTCGCCATACCACGCCTACTATATGCCGATTGACAAGATGTTTGATGGAGTTAACCAAGTGCCCGAGGGGCTTGAATATCTCTATTATACTCCGATGCTAGTTCGTGAAGTGATCGGTGATTATCGATCACAGAATTGCTTCATGCGGGAATCTCAGGCTTGTCTTGATGTTAATGGAAATTTCTCAGTTTGTTGTGTGGAATCGCCGAGTTCTCCTAAGATTGGCAATTATCTTACAACTGATTTTGGTGATATGAGAGTCTCCCGCTATGCCAGTCGTCTTTGTCAGCAATGTACATCTTCCGGCGTTAACATCTTTGCCACCTACGCAATGCAAGAACCGGTAGAATTGCAGCAGGCGATTCAGGCCAAGTTGCCTGTCGATCTTAATAGTTTGATGAATTGAGATCAGTGATCAATGGGGAAGGGTTTGATGGCCCTGTTAGAAAATCCCCCCCATTCTTCAGGAAGTTTTGCCTTGATATTCCAAAGGTGCTTGGCTGCAGTCTTATTGGTCGCATTAAATCCATTGTCAATGACTAAATCAATCAAGTATTGTTCGTCGTTAATACTTCGGCTAAATTCATTCACCGTTGATGGACCGCTGACGAGACCTTGGCATCGGGACAACAAGAGAGCATCCGTTAGTATTTCTCTGCCCAATAGATATTTATGCATTTTTCTTGGCTTGATGCGGTAGGCATTCACGGGGGCGTGGGTACGAAAGTGGGGCAGGGTGATCACCATCGAGCCGTAGCGGGCTTGGATCGATGCGATGTTGTCAGCATCTTCGGAAACCGCAAAGATTTGATTAAAGCCATGCTGTTGGATGGCAAGGTCAATGGCCGTATGGAGTTGTTCGGTGGTTGGAGAGAGTGGATGGTAAGGCATGGTTTTTTGTTCTTGGCCCCTATACTGAACGCCTAGAACTTGATTGCCCTTGAATGTCTCTTGCCAAATCATATCTACTACTTTGGCAATCTCTGGACATGGGTGAATCATTTTGCGGGTGAGCTTTCGCAGTTCGCGGACGTGTGAAATGGTGACAGGATAACGATCTGGAAAACTTCTGACTGAGCTGAGTATGCGTTTGTAGCCGACGGCTTCCTCCAGGGTGAGTGTGGAAACGGGTTGGAAGTAGTAGTCCCAAGCGTTTGTGCGATGTTGTTGATCCTGTTCCTCAAACTCAGAATCGTTGTATTCCGTTGGATATGACGCGCTGAAATCCACTACGGGATTCAGGTTGAATCGCTGGGCAACGTGAAGATGGCAGACGACACTGGAGACCAGCGAAAACATGCCGCGACCCATGACAGGTTGGCGAATGATATAGGCTTCTCCTGAATCTGCACCCTCTGTTTGGCGTTCTAAGTGGAGGCTGATCTTATTGATATCCGTTGGCAGCTTTGCAAGTTCGAGGCAGTTTGGCCGCTTAAGTTTTTGGCGTACCCAGTTGGTTACTCCTGGAATGGCTGGCATTGTTCTCATCGATAAGGATCCTGCCATAAAGAATATTTACCGGACGATGGTGAATAGTCCATGGCCTTAACCATGATGGGGCCTGATTTGGCACTCCGCCAGCCTTTGCTCAGAGTTTCAAAGTTCCTGGATCACTTCTTTCCGATTCACCCGAGACATCGCATCCAATCAAGGATGCCTCCAGCTCCATCCGCTGTTCCATTTGGCGCAAAAAATACCCCGTCATCATGGCCGAAGCCAGTAGGCCGGCTAAGTTATCTCGGCTGGTCTGAATTTTTACCTCAAACTGTTCGCCGGGAAGCATGCCCAATAAGCCCTGAACGTTATGGCGAATGATGTCCTGGATGTCTCCGCTGGCGGAACGGGCAACCCTCTGAAGCACATCCGGAGATTGCTCTTGCAGATATTGGATCAGAGAATTGCCACTGATCGCCTCGTTGTCGCTGGTTAGGAACTCCGGATTGAACATGGGACTCCCGCTCGGCAGGCCTGCGGCCCTGTGGCTTGCCCAGCACCATAACGCAGCTCTTCAGGCCATCCCAGGGGTTGGAACGGGGGACAACCGAATCGGTCCGAAGCGTTTCAACGGCCAGTACCGCCAGATGGCGGTGCCGATGACTTCCTCTTCCGGTAAGGGACCCCAGAGATGGGAGTCGAGACTGGCATTGCGGTTATCTCCGAGGACGAGCAGGTTGTGGGGGGGCACGGTCAGGGGGCTCAGTTTGTAATCCATGGGTTCGTTGCCCCAATCCATGGGCACCGCCAGGCCATTGCGATAGAGCAGCCCATCGCGCACCTCCACCCGATCTCCGGCACCGGCAACGACCCGTTTGATCAGCGCTGAATCCGGGTCATAGCCCGCCTCCACCAGGGCCGGGGGTGTATGAAACACCACCACACTGCCAGGCTTGAGGGGGCGATGCAGCCGTGGACTGACCTTCTCCACCAGGATCCGATCCTGGAGTTGCAGGGTGGGCAACATGGACCCGGAAGGGATCCAGCGCGGCTCGATGACGGCCCAGCGCAACAGCAGCGCCACCAGCAGCCACAGGGCCAGCGATAGCAGCTGACGGCCCAGGCCCGGCCCGGGTTCGATGGCCTGGGAAGCTCCCCCGGGGGGGGACACACCATCGGGCTCGGGAACAGGCGCCATGGGCAGGTCCGGCAGGATGCCCCCATCCTGAACACCTGAGGCTTCCCTGTGGCAGCCATCTCGGATTCCATGGCGCCGCTCGCCGGCCCTGGGGCCCTTGCTGAGGGACCTGGGGGCAACCTGCGGGCAGCCCTAGGGCTCTTGATGGGGTTCCAACGCCTTGGCCTGCGCCAGATCGTGCTTTGCCCTGGTAGCCGTTCGGCACCCCTGGCCGTGGCCGCCGCCCTGCTCGAACCCAGAGGATTGGCCCTATACACCTGCATCGATGAGCGGTCGGCGGCCTTTTTTGCCCTGGGTCTCGCCCGGGGGCAGGGGGTGCCGGCGGCGGTGATCACCAGTTCCGGTTCGGCCGTGGCCCATCTGTTGCCGGCCTGCGTGGAGGCGGATCTGGCCACCATCCCTCTGTTGCTACTGACTGCCGACCGCCCCCTGAGGCTCAAGGGTTGCGGCGCCAATCAAAGCGTCAATCAGCAGGATTTTCTGCGTTGCAGTTGCCGTTGGGTGGCTGAGCCGGAGCCAACGGGTGTTGGGGCCGTGGATGCATTGTCCCTGGACGCCCTGGCTGAGGAGGCCTGGCTTTGGAGCCTGGGCCGCAAGCCGGGCAGTCCCCCTGGCCCCGTGCACCTCAATCTGGCCTTTGAAGTGCCCCTCCATGCCGGTGGCCCCCTGCTGGAGGCCTGGGCCCGCCATCTCCAGGTGTTCGCGCCCCTTGAGGTCCCCCAGACCCCGATGGCCCCTGCGGGAGCCCCGGCGCCCCCCCCGCCCCCGCTCCCCGCTTGCCAGCGCTTGGATCCGGATCGGCCTGGGGTGGTGCTGGCGGGACCCTGGCGGGGTCATCCCGCCCACTGGGACTCCCATCTGCAGGCCCTGATCCACCTGCAGCGCCGCACGGGTTGGCCCGTGCTGGCCGATGCCCTCTCGGGCCTCCGGGGCCAGCCGGGGTTGGAGACCGTGGCCGGCTACGACCTGCTGCTGGAGCGTCCGGACCCTGGTCTGGCCCCTGCCCAGGTGCTGCGGCTGGGAACCTTGCCGGCGAGTCGCCGTCTGGAGGACTGGCTGGCCGCCCTGGACGCCCGGCATGTATTGGTCTCCGAAGCTGATCCCCGTCCTCTGGATCCCCTGGCTCGCGTGGCCGGCCAGAGTCATGCCGGGTTGGTGGGTTGGCTGGCGGCCTCCGGTATGGCCTCAGGGATTCCGGTCGATGGGGATGGTCCCCCGGCCCCGGCCCCGGCCCCAGCCCCCGCCCCCGCTTCCTTGGCCCTGGCTGCCACCTGGAGGCAGGCTGAGGTGACGCTGCAGGCGATGTTGGCCCAGGCCCTGGATGGCCCGGGCGCCCCGGTGACCGGCTTGCAGCCTCCCCTCCAGGAGCCCGCGCTGGTGCGCCAGCTCAGTCGCCTGCTGCCGGCCCACCTGCCCTTGATGCTGGCCAACAGCTCGCCGGTGCGGGATTGGGAGTCGTTTGCCGATCCAACGGGTCCGCCACGGCCGATGCATGGCTTTCGGGGGGTTTCGGGCATTGATGGAACCCTTTCGGAGGCTTTTGGGCTGGCCGAGGCCCTGGGGTCGCTGGTGTTGTTGAGCGGCGACCTGGCGGCGCTTCACGACAGCAATGGCTGGCTTTGGCGCCCCCAGTTGGGCGGCCGCCTGACGGTGCTGTTGATCGACAACGGCGGCGGCGGCATCTTCGAGCAGCTGCCGATTCGCACCGAGCCGGAGAGGTCGATGGACTTCGAGCGGCTTTACGCCATGCCCCAAGCCCTGGATCCCTGTGCCTTGGCTGCGGTGCATGGGGTGCCCTGCCGCCGGGTTGCCAACCTGGCCGAGTTGTCGCCCCAGTTGGCCTGGGCCCTGGCCCAACCGCTGGCTTTGCTGGTGCTTTGCACAGACCGCCGCCAGGATGCCGCCCTGCGTCGCCGGCTACGCACAATGGCGGCACTGGTTGGGCCCCATGATGCGTGATGAGTCCCCTGGTTCGGGCACCGCCCTGGCCGAAGGCGAGGAGCCGGTTCAGTGGCAGTCCGTTGGCCGTTACACGGACATCGGCTTGGAACGGAGCGACGAAGGGATCGCCAGGATCCGTATCAATCGCCCCGAAAAGCGCAATGCCTTTCGCCCCCGCACGGTGCAGGAGCTGTGCGACGCCTTCACCCGGGTTCGGGATGATCCCAAGATCGGCGTGGTGCTGTTCACAGGGGCCGGGCCAGCTGCCGATGGGGTGTGGTCGTTCTGCGCCGGGGGCGACCAGAGCGTGCGGGGGGATGGTGGTTATGTCGACGACGACGGCCTACCCCGCCTCAACGTGCTTGATTTGCAACGCCTCATTCGCAGCCTGCCCAAGGTGGTGATTGCGTTGGTGGCCGGTTATGCCATAGGCGGCGGCCAGGTGCTCCACCTCCTGTGTGACCTCAGCCTGGCCGCCGACAATGCCGTCTTCGGCCAGACCGGGCCTCGGGTGGGAAGTTTTGACGGCGGCTTTGGAGCGGGCTACCTGGCCCGGGTGGTGGGCCAGCGCAAGGCCCGTGAAATCTGGTTTCTCTGCCGGCGCTACGGGGCCCAGGAGGCCCTGGCCATGGGGTTGGTCAACCAGGTGGTTCCGCTGGAGCGCCTGCAGGCCGAAGGGGTGGCCTGGGCCCGGGAGGTGTTGCGCCACAGCCCGACGGCCATTCGCTGTCTCAAGGCGGCCTTCAATGCCGAGACCGACGGGCTGGCGGGCATCCAGGAGCTGGCCGGGCAAGCCACCCATCTCTT
>Ga0114972_10001308_pt1 | contig 18663 bp, 13 predicted proteins | sample M_140807_EF_Meta_FD_87354 | JGI IMG/M metagenome (GOLD analysis project Ga0114972, IMG submission 87354) | Freshwater microbial communities from Lake Montjoie, Canada to study carbon cycling - M_140807_EF_MetaG | ecosystem: Environmental > Aquatic > Freshwater > Lake | place: Lake Montjoie... | reverse complement strand
TCTGTGCTACATTCGATGCTATCTTGGCTGCCTTGGCTACCTTGACCGGTGCTGCCCACTGGGATGCGAGCAACTCCTGGGCATCCGTGGGATGGAATGGAGCACCCATCGAGGCACTCGATTCTCTGAGTCGTGTCTCTTCTGCTGACGGCTCGTCTGGGGCCTGCTCATCGAGTGCATAACTCGGTGGCTCGATCCAAGAATCACACTGGATCCTCGAGACAACGACCGACGGAGCTCTGTTTACTCGCTTCATCCAAGAAGCCTCAAGCCTATCTCCGGCGTGGCTCAAAGGCATCATCAAAAGCGTCTGAAGAGATGGGATGCAAAAGCCCTTCGATGCCCCACAGCATTCGCCCTGCCCATCGCAGCCTACCGATGATCGTTGCTGACCGAACTCTTGCGCAGATACCTTGCAAGGGCTCTGCAAGGAGAGCAATCCAATGAGAAACAGACCCGTCGATGCCACGCTCAGCACACCGAACTGCCTTGGGAAAAATAAACGCATCGTTAAACGCATAGCAATGTTTCCGGGGAGTTTTGAATCACTCTTACTAAGATCGAACCGGAAAAGCCAACGCCACTAGTACCAGACGCACAGGCGTTAAACTCAACCTAGACCCCCACGCCTCGCCCGGCCTAGACCTTTCATCTTGCAAAAACAAACTCCTTGGACCGCGAAAGCTCTTTTGGGCTCATGGATTTCCAGCAGACTAGACGATCAACTTTAACAATCCTACGGTGTGTAGCGATCATTACAGGTGTGACGATTGCACCGCTACTCCAAGAACAAGTCGGGCATGCGGCAATTGCAATGAAACGTTCGATCCTCAGACATTCGAAACGACATTGTTTGCAAGCAAAACTCCAAGCTGGTTTTCTGGCAACGCTTGCGGGGAGCCAAATTCTTGGATGCCAAACTCCAGCCTGGTGGGCTTACCGTTCGATGCCATGCATTCCGGCCTCAGCGGACAACGTCGCTACGGAATATCTGCAAACCTGTGGCCAAGCTCCCTCGCCTGAGACGCAGCGAGGGACATCAAGCGATCCGCTTAAACTACCGGCGGATTTACCGGGTACACAGACACCGGACTTGATCGCACCAGTTCGCGACAAACTCGACCCGCAGGCTTACCGCGAAGAGCTTAAAAGGTTGTATCCGGAGTTAGCTCCGATCCAGAGCGATGCCAAGGCTATGCCGGATCGTTCCGGGACCGCATCGCCACTTGAGTCATTGCATGAGTTAGCAAGGCAGAATCATCCGGGACTCAAAGTCGCCGTTGCAAATGTCGAAGCGGCTCGGGGTTTGATGGTCCAGGCCGGGTTGCCTCCGAACCCTAACGTGGGCTACGAAGCCGACACGGTTCGAACGCTCAACACACCGGGCTACCACGGTGCCTATCTTCAACAGACGATCATTACGGCTCGAAAGCTCGGTTTAGCAGCCGAGGCCGCAGCGGTCGATTACGCCAATGCGACGATCGAGCAGCGCAAGACTTGGGTCACGGTCATGTCAGACATCCGCCGAACGTATTTTGATGTGCTCGCAGCCCGCCAGCGGATGGTCTTGGCAAGTGCTTTTTTCGAACTGACGCACAGAGCTTATGAGGCTCAGATTCAATTGGTCACGGCTGGGGAAGCAGCCCCGTATGAGCCTCTGCAGCTGCGCGTGATATTGACGCAAGCTCGAGCATCGGTCATCAAGGCTCAGCAGGAGTCGATCGCAGCTTGGAGAAGGCTTGCGGTGGCCGTCGGTTGTCCGGACTTACCAGCCACTCCGATCGATGGACGGGTCGATTGCAGTGTCCCGGCGATCGGTTACGAAGAAGCCCTTGCGCGGATGACGGCTGTGCATACCGACCTGGAAATGGCAGAGAACTCGGTTCGCAAACAGCAAACTCTCGTCGAGCTGGCCGATCGCCAAGTGATTCCCGATGTGAATGTGGGCTTTGTCTTACAGCGAGACTACACGTTCGAGCCTGGCACGACCACCTACAACCTGATGTTGGGCGGAGCACTACCGGTGCTCAACCGCAACCAAGGCAACCGCATCGCAACCAGAGCTGAAGTGGTTAAGGCTAGTCAGCAAGTTCAACAGACCCGCAACACGCTCACGGCCGCTCTAGCGAGCGCATTTGGCAAGTACGAAGCCAATCGACAACTTGCCGAATCGTTCCAGTCCGATGCGCTTCGCGACCAAGTCCGCGCGTATCGAGGAATCTACCAACGCTACCTGGCCGACCCATCGAGCGTGAGCTTCAATGACGTGATCGTCGCCCAGCAAACCGTCGCGCAGGTTCTGAATCAGTACCTGGATATTCTACAGTCCCAGTGGCAAAGCTTAGTCGATATCGGGGAATTGCTCCAAGTCGATGACTTGATGGAGCTCGGACCTCTTTCGGTCGTCGCAAGCGTACCGGACGTATCCAAGGACTTAGAGGCCCAAGCGATCGATCCGATCGCGCCTTAGGTTGTTTCCAAAAGTTTGATGATCAAACCTGGTAGTATTCGCGATACCAAGCGACGAACTTAGCAATCCCATCCTCAATGTTGGTCTTAGGTTTAAAGCCAACCGCATCAGCAAGGTCCTCGACGTCGGCGTAGGTCGAAAGCACATCACCGGGCTGCATCGGCAGGTACTTCAAATCAGCCTTTTTGCCAATGGCTCGCTCGAGGACCTCGATAAAATAGGACAGTTCTGTCGGCTGGTTGTTTCCGATGTTGTAGAGACGGTAAGGAGCTGAACTGGTCGATGGGTTAGGATTGGCACTGTCCCAATCGGGATCGATCTTGGGAATCTGATCCATCAGTGGGATCATCGCATCGACGATGTCGTCGACGTAGGTGAAATCCCGCTTCATCTTTCCATGGTTGTAAACTTCAACAGGCCGCCCCTCGAAAATGGCTTTGGTGAACTTAAACAATGCCATGTCGGGCCGCCCCCAAGGACCATAGACGGTAAAGAACCTCAAGCCTGTGCATGGAAGGTTGTACAGGTGTGCATAGCAATGGGCGAACATCTCATTTGATTTTTTAGTCGCCGCATAGAGACTCACCGGATGGTCGGTATGGTGGTGTGTTGAAAAGGGTTGCTGGCTGTTGAGTCCATAGACGCTCGAGCTGCTGGCAAAGACCAAATGCTCTACTTTGTTGTGTCGGCAACCCTCGAGGACTGTCATCGTTCCATCGATGTTCGATTGCGTGTAGGCATAGGGGTTTTCTAGGGAGTACCTCACACCGGCTTGGGCTGCAAGATGAACCACGCGATCAAAGTGGTAGTGCTTGAACAATTTGAAGATCGCTGCTCGATCTTCCAGGTTCATTCGGTGAAATTCAAAATTCTCATGAGCCGCCAAAAGCTTGAGACGACCGTTTTTGAGCTCGACATCGTAGTAGTCATTGACGCTATCGACGCTGATGACCCGATGCCCCAAACCCAAACAACGAAGTGCAAAGTGGTAGCCAATAAAGCCAGCGGTGCCAGTAACAAGGATGGTTTTCATGAGCGGCAAGTGATTTGTGTTTCGATCTGAGGCAGGCTACAACCGGCTGCAGCATGCCATTTGCCAAACCGCAGGCTTTGGCGAATCCAAGATTTCAATGAGGGCAGATTGTAGACAACCCCAGTGGCCATCCAAGGCGATAACGCGAGGAACTCCTTCCAATTCGGCAGGTTCCAGCACCAAAGCACTTTCATCGCGGACCCCGAGTGGCTCGGTGTAGGTCCATGAACTTGGCAGTTTACCCACAAGCCTGCATCGATCCATTCGATGCCTCCATCAATCCCTGATGGCGCTGTGGAGTCCTCCCAAGTTTGGCTCTGTCTCCAACGTATCCGACGGTTTGCACCCCAGGATGCTTGTAACTCGGCCAAAGCCAACCGATAGATCAGCGCACGATGCATCGGCAAAAGCCCGATGCAATGCCAATGCTGCTCCCAGCGGTCCGGCCCCGAAATCGCCTTGGAAATCGTCTCGGCAACCTGACGTGAAAATGCTGCGGTGCCTTGTGCGACCATCGTTAACTCCCGTGCCCCGGCTGGGCAGCAAGCACCGGCTGGGCAGCAAGTACCGTCGAATCCTCGCCGACGAGCAACTGCGCCTCCGAGCACGCTTGGGGAATCAAGGCCGATTGACCGGCATTGAGCTCAACGTTGCCGTATTGCGTCGAGATCCGCGCCGAACCTCGAGGAACCGTTACGATACGGCACGTGGACAACTCCAGGGTGTGACTCGACGGTTGGTCGAATCGAATCAGTCGGAACTTGTCGCAAGCGACCAGCTCCTGCATGCCCGGAGCTTGCATGGGAATTGGCTGAACGCATTCGACAGGTCCACGCTCAAAGTCGATCACCTCAAGAGCTTGCTGGACATGCAGCGGACGAGCGTTGCCGGACGCATCGAGTCGATTCCAATCGTACAAGCGAAAGGTGCAGTCGCTGGCCTGCTGGACCTCGGCCACAACAAGCCCGGCACCGAGCGCATGGACAGTACCGGCTGGAATAAAAATACAATCTCCCGCATTTGGGGAGATCGCGTGCAAACAAGCCTCCGTTTGGCCCGCTCGGATCGCCTCGGACAAATCCTCACGAGTCACCCCTTCTTTGAGTCCCGCGTAAAGAATCGCGCCAGGCTGGGCGTCGACGATGTACCACGCCTCGGTTTTTCCGAGATCAGGAGTCGCCATCCGCAAGCCATAGGCGTCATCGGGATGGACTTGGACACTCAATACATTCTGGCAATCCAGGTACTTGAGCAGCAGCGGAAAGCGGTCGAGGTGGGCGGCCCCTGACGACTCGGACATCGGGGAGTCGGAAATCGGTGCCTTGACCGGCTCGCCCAAAATCGCTTGACGGTGCTCGCTGAGCAGCTTGCCCAGTGACCAGCCATCCCAGGGCCCGCCCTGCACAACCGACTGACCTTGGGGATGGTCGACAATCTCCCAGCTTTCGGCCCATATCCCCTCGGAAGGCAGGTTTTTTCCAAGCTTTGTCGACAGTCGTCGCCCTCCCCAAAGGTACGACCGGAAAAGTGGTTCGAAGACAAGCGGGGGAAATGCTGGAAACATGGATTGCAAAATTGAGAGTTTCAAACAAAGCTGGTTAGAATTCTAGGTTAGTCGGTCTGAGCATTCTAGTCGCGTTTTTCCGCAAGAGAGGGGATCCGCACCCAATGAAAGGTGACGATCTTTTTGAAAAAAGTTCGATGACATTCGGAGAGCACCTCGATGAGCTCCGCATCGCACTCATGAAAGCCTCAGTTTGGCTAGGCGTGGGCATGCTCATCGGGCTCTTGTTGGCAACCCAAGTGGTTTCTTACATGCAAGGCCCCCTGGAAAAGTCTCTCGAGAACTTCTACAAGAAACGCTCGATCAAAGAGATGGCTGACGCTTCCGGTGCGCCAGTCTCCGAAGATCTACAGGCTTGGATGAAACGCAATCGGGTAGTCAGCCAATACGTTTGGATCGACCCTCAGAGAATCCTTGCCAAGGAGAGTCTCAGCCAAGACGGTTTGCAAGCTGACTACATGGAGAACGCGGACAGCGAAGGTTTGCCCGATCCATCGAAAATGATGAAGATCCGGATGTTCGTCGGCGTCAAAGCGAGCACCGAGGCGCTTGGCCTGCAGGAACCCTTCATGATTTGGCTCAAGGCTGCTTTTGTCGTAGCCATGGTGGTGGCAAGCCCAGGGATCTTTTACCACCTATGGCAATTCATCGCCGCCGGGCTCTATCCACACGAACGACGCTATGTCTATTTCTTCTTGCCAACGAGCCTGATTCTATTCTGGTCCGGAGCCTGTTTGGCGTTCTTTGTCATCTTTCAATTGGTCATCGACTTTTTGTTGGATTTCAATGCGAGCATGAATATCGGAGCGTCTCCAAGACTCACCGACTATATGTCCTTTGCTCTGTTTTTACCCCTTGGCTTTGGCATCGCCTTCCAATTGCCTTTGGCAATGCTGGTCCTGGAACGCTTGGGGATTTTATCTGTCGAAACGTACGTGAGCCAATGGAGGATCGCCGTGCTTGCCATCGCCTTTATCTCCATGATTCTAACCCCTGCGGATATGGCTAGTATGATTGGGATGGGCGTCCCCTTGGTCGGTCTGTACTTTCTAGGTGTGGCCATGTGCAAGTACTTGCCACGTGCCGCCATGCAGACCCCAACCGTCGGTGAGCCGCGATAGAGTCGATGCGCGATGAACACCAACGACAACCCTAAGTTGTATCGGGAGTTTCCCCTCTCGGTTCGTATCGCTCAGCGTTCGTGGTTGACGGCCCTGGCCATCCCGGTGTTGTCGATGCGCATCCTGGCCAAGATAAAGATCCCTTGGGTCCTCCAAACCATCTTTGGCGTAACAGGGCTCGTGGCACTCGTCGGGTTTGTCGCCACCTGCTGGGTCATTGTGCGCTACCCATACATCGGATTGGTCGATGCGGCCGACGGAGATCTGTATGCAAAGTACATCGAGAAGGTCTCGCTATTTGTTAAAAAGCTCGTAGGCATCTGCGTGGCCATCATACTGGGCGTCGCCCTTTATTCACCGATGCGAGATGGCAATATCAATGGGCTGGAACTGCTGTGGCTCCTCTATGGTGCTTGCACCATGATTTTTCTACTCTTTGTACTGATCAAATTCAACCGCTTCGACCATCCAACCGTCGCGACTCTCCTGCGATGCACGATGGGGCTTGGCATCCTCTTGTTCCCTCTATTTTTGCCGGCACTGATCGTCGGATCCCAGCGAGCCAAACGGCTTTTGGGGCAGGCCCAAGACCGACTTACCAGTTGAAATCAAATCGCATCGCAAGCAGATCCGAGACCGTCGGCCCATAAAGCGTCTGGGCACTGGTGACCGGATGGATCCAGTCGAACATCCAGCGAGTCCGATCACTCCAGTACCAGTTGAAACCCACGGTCAGGTCGTTGTACTGCCCGGCGCCGAGTTGGTTCATGTCCAGATGCGACCAACGCGACTTTAGCTCCACGGCTCCAGGCTGAAACTCCCCTTTTTTGCAACGGAAATTTCTGAAAGGTGCATTGCGCCCAAACTGTGCTCCATGCTGTCCAAAGCGCTCGAATCTGCGACTCTCGCCGGTGACAAACCAACTGGTGTGGATGTACGCCCCATTCAAACTAGGGTTGTCTCCATTTAACATCTGAACCGTCCCAAGAAAGGCTTCGGATTGAACCGCAAATCGGCCCAGCACGATCGCACTTTCGACATTGCCCGAGGTGTAAGTGTCGGCTTTGAGCAACCCGGAGTCGATGAGCCTGGGACCCTCGGAGACCTGTGGCCGCGTTCGAATTCTTATCCGATCATCGTTATCGTCAGTGAATAGAACTCCAAAGCCCGTGTGGATCAACCGACGGGACTTGGGCTGGTCGTTATCATAAGGTAGCCAGGTGACCCGTCCGCTGACGCGATAACCTTGGTTGTCGTCCAAGCGTTTTTTGACCCCCTCGCTGATGCTGTCAAAGAAACAGCCTGTGGTCCAGGTCAATCGCTCATCCTGCGAACAATTGTAAAAAGCGAACCCCACTTCTCGGTCTGCGGCAAAGACAGTTTGCGTTGGAATCGATCGCTCGAGAAATATATTCTGTGTGTCGTTGGTGACTTGCTCGAGGCTATAGGGAACAAAAAAGTTGCCGATTCGCAACCGCCCCAGATAAGGGATCTCATTCATGCTGAAATAAGCATCCTTGACCTGAGGCGTCAAATTCGTATCGGCGGGGTTGTCCCCAAAGGGCTCTGGTTCGAGCGTCATTTGAAGACGAAAATCGCAATTGTCATAGCCTGTTCCATCAGCGACCAGCCTCAATCGTCGAAAATTGAAGTAGTTGTAGGTGTTGGGGATCGAGTCCGAGGCGTTTGCCCAAAGCACATAATCCATCTGCACGTGGCCACCGAGCTTGACATTCCATTTTTCAGGATCTGTCTTTGGCGCTGGCGAGTCGGCCAACGCCTTCTTCGGGGCCAGCGTTTCTTTGACCGTCAGCTCACTCGACGGTCCTTGCGTTTGCGAAGCGTCGGTACCACTCGGGCTATCTGGGGCCACGCTATTAGGGGCGGGGCTAGCCGGGGCAGGGCTAGCCGGAGCGGGGCTATCGGGGACTTGCCCAAAGCCAGTTGCGGAGGCTCCGAGAAGGATGCCAAGGACGATAGCCGCCCACGATAGAGACTTGCCCGAGGCTCTAGCTCGATACGCTCGTCTCGTGTCCAAAGGCCTAGCTAGCATTCGATCTTGGTAACATTCTTGGACGAGGCTGGAATCTGGGCGGAAAAACGTATTGGAAGGTTCTTCGTCAGCCCGCAAGGTCCGCCCAAACCCTAAACTCAAACAGCTTGCAAAAACACCCAAAAGACTCAGATTTCTTCGCCGCAGCGGAACGAATCCACAGTCAAAGCGGATGTTCAAAATCTTTTTTGAAGATCCCAGGTATGCATGAACGTTTGCGTTCGGCGGGTGGGAAATCAGAGCGCCTAATCCGAACAGGTCGGCATGAACTAGTCGAACTCTTCGACAGTTTGCGTTTGCAAGTTATCAAAGCCTGCGGCTCTTGCCGCGTCCATGCATGCCACGACAGCTCCGTGGATGCTCATCATGTGGGCCTGGATGATCACTCGCGGAGTGACTTCTCCATAGTGAGACTTGAGTTCATGCAGAGCGAGAATCAAATCCTGCTTGTTGGACGCTTCCTGGGTACCCACCTCGTTTGAGACGATGGTATAAGCGTTGTATTCATCGATTTGAACGTAGAAACTTTCGATCTGGTCTTTCTCTCGCTGAACAGCGCTGCGAGAGGACTTTTCCTCTTCCTGAGCGCTGGTCGGGATCGCCTTTTGGATGCTAAACGAAGCGGTGAGCATAAAAAAGATCAGCAGCAGGAACGCTACGTCGACCATCGGAGTGATGTCCCACTCGAGGTCCTCCTCTGCTTCCTCGTGCTCATGACCGCGATGCCTCCTGGAAGCCCCCTTGCTGTGAGCAGTCTCCGATTCATCGGTGTCGCTGAGCGATTCATCCGATTCTCCCACGGCCGCCAGGCTGCTAGCTCGCGATACCTTGAACTCGAAACTGCAGCTTGGGCACCGGATGTTTCGATCGTCAAATCGGTCCGGAACCACGAGTTTGCGATTGCAAGATGTGCAACTGGTATGGAAGCTCAAAAGCCAATCTCCTAGTAAACCATCAGTGTTCCACTGCGACGAGTATCTTTTGCTCGGGATCTAAAACACTCCCAATCGCGTTTTGGATCCGTACAATCTGAGAGGTCAGCACGTTGGGCTCGGCTTGAATCAGCACAAACTTCTTTTCCATGTACTGAAGCCCGTTGGCGACGTGCTCGGCGATCTCGCCAGATTGCTGTTCACTATCTGACGAGAACTTTTTGCCCGTTGGAGTTGATACGTCCACCGAATCGTTGCTGCCGTTTTTTACCACCAAGACGATCGCATCATGCATCGAGGTCAACTCACCGTACTTGGCTTTGGGGAGCCGCGCGTTAGCGCCCGGTGCCATCTTTGCTGAGACCATGAAAAAGATCAGCAGCAAAAGCACCACATCGATCATCGGAGTGATGTCGAATTCCTCGTCGAAGTTTTTTTTCTTAGGAGCTTTTTTGGTGCGAATCACGATCGGACGTGGAGTTTGCGTTTGGGAACTGCGGCCTTGAAACTATCGAAGAAGCGATTCATCCCGAAAACCACCAGCTCTTCGAGTTCTCGGATCTTGTTGTTGATCGATGCCATGTTGACCAACAAAGTCACCGTGATGAGCAGTCCGATCAGGGTGTGTTCGAGCGCCATACGAATGTCGGCCAAAAGCTGCTTGGTCGGTTCCTCAGCGGTCGCGTTCTCCAACGTCGAGAACGCACCCATCATCCCGGCCACCGTACCGATTAGTCCAAGCATCGGTGCCGCTTTGATAATCGTCGAAATCCAGGAGAGTTTGGAGTTTAAGTGCGCCATGACGTCGAACTGAAAACGGTCCATGACCCAAGACTCGAGCTTCTCGGGTTCAATATCCCGATTCTCCAGTGCCAAAAGGACCATCATCGGAACCGCACGCTTGTCCCCCTGACACAACTGCTTGGCTCCCTCGAAATCCCCTACCTCAAGCTTCTGCTCGATTTGGGTCATGAATGCGTCCTGCTGCTGCTCGTTCTTAAACCGCTTGGACAAGATCCGATTCCAAACCATGATGATGCACATCAGGCCCCAAAAGGCCGCAGCACCAAGCACATAGTAATCTGCGTGTCCGACAAAATCGTATATCTCACCCATTCCAATTCTCTCGCAGTTAACCTAGGTAATAAGAAGCGGATTCCGGACGAAAAGTTTTCGAGCACCCAAAGAAACTAACACACAAGGGGGGTGATCACAAGGTTTTCTCGTCGAGAAACCCGCAAAAACCCCTCGTGAATTGTCCAAAAACCTGACACCCAATCGGTGGAAATTCACTCGAAGTCGGCTCGCTGGAAACCCTGAGTTGGACTTTGCTTGGCCTGCACTTATGATCTAAGCTTGATGATTCGCCTAGACTCGACTCCTATCTCCATCCATGACCAATTCCAAAATGCCGACTCAGGGACCCTCTGGCGGTAACCAAACCGCCCTCGGCCAGGTCCCCGGCCGACCCGCCGGATCTTGGCAACTCTGGTTTTGGCCCTCGCTGTGCATCTTGAGCTTTTTCGCCGGCTCCTATCTGCTTGGAAGTCGACACGAGTCTACGACCAAGCGGCTTTCTCTCGATGGACAAACGCACACAAACCACGATAGCCAATCGGTCGTGGTCACATCCGAACCGGTCGTGAGGCGGCCCATCGAAAGAACCGTCGATGCGGTCGGAACTCTCCACGGATTCGAGGAGGTGGACATCAGCTCCAAACTCGAGGGCCGAGTGGTCAAAATCCATCAAGATCTATCAAGTGTCGTCGAGCCTGGAGATATTCTTCTGGAACTCGATACGACCGACGCAAGACTCACCCTAGCGCAAGCCGAGCGGGCCTTGCAAGCCGAACTTTCCAAATGGGGTTTCTCCTCGGTTCCCGGCGAATCCTACAATCGTAACGAACTGCCGCTGGTCGTCTCGTCCAAGCTTAGATACGATCTCGCGAAATCGCGTCTTGATCGAATGCTGCCTCTGGAGTTGACGCGATCGATCAGCCAAGACGATCTCGAACAAGCCAAGTCTGATGCGAGAATCGCCGAATCGGAATGGAAGAATCAGTTGCTCATGGCCGACGCGGCCGCAGCCGTTGCAAGGCTTCGAGCCTCCGAGGTCGCGATCGCCGAGCAAAAGCTCCAAGATTGCCAAATTGTGGCGCCAAAGCCGACGCTCACCGGCGACTCCCAAACGCCTACCTATACCGTTGCCGAACGGTTGGTCTCTGAAGGCACGTTGCTAAGACCCGGAACAGAGGTTTTCCGATTGGTGCTCGGTAAGACGCTTAAGCTGCGACTGCTAGTCCCGGAAAGCCACTCGTCTGAGGTCCAAGTCGGCCAAAGGGTTACGATCAGTTCGGCTTCGTTGCCCGAAGGCCGGGAGGGAATCGTCTCCAAGGTTGCCCCGTCGATCGACCGAACCACCAGGACATTCCTGGTCGAAGTCCAGGTGCCCAACCAAGACGGTCAATGCAAACCAGGTAGCTTTGCCAAGGCTCGCATCAAGGTCGGAGTTTCAGAGGGCTCGGCCACGATTCCAATCTCGGGACTTTATTCGTTGGCTGGGATTAACAAGATTTTCATCGTTGATGGAAATCGGGCCAAAGAACTCCATGTCGTCGTGGGTGAACAGTCCAAAGATTGGGTTGAAATTATGTCGCCTGCACTCGCTCCGTCTTGGCGCGTTGTAACCTCCGGACAGAGGATGCTCTCGGAGGGCACCCCTATCGTCGAGCGAGAACAAGCTCAAGCATCCTCGAACCAAACGGATCCACGATGAGCATTTCGGAATTGTGCATTCGTCGGCCCGTGTTCACCTGGGTCCTGGTATTCGTGCCGGTGGTTTTGGGGATCGTTTCGTACTTCGAACTCAGCGTCGATCTGTTTCCCAAAGTCGACTTTCCTGTGATCTCGATTTCCGCCGCGTTTCCCGGAGCCAGCGCCGAGGAGATGGAGAGTTCGGTGACCAAACCGATCGAGGAGGCGCTCAACACGATCTCGGGGATCGATGAATTGCGTTCGACCACCCGCGAAGGAAGTTGCACCGTGGTGGTCCGTTTCATCTTGGAAAAAAATGGGGATGTCGGTGCGCAGGAGGCCCGGGACAAGATCTCATCGATCAGTCGGATTCTGCCCGAGGGAATGGAGACCCCTCTTGTCAACAAATTCGACCTGGATGCTGCTCCGATCATCACGCTAGGTGTGTCGGGCAACCGCGACTTACAAGAGGTTACCGAAATCGCAAAACACGACATCCAGGAGCTGCTTCAAACCGTACCTGGAGTTGGAAACGTTTTTCTTACCGGGGGACGAAATCGTGCGATCAATGTCCGAGTCGATACGGATCGATTGAGAGTCCTAGGAGTTTCCATCGAGGAGATTCGCAGGGCGCTAGTCGCACAAAACTTGGAAATACCCGGTGGAATCGTCGATCAAGGCCCCCGCGAAATGGTCCTCAGAACCCTGGGACGTATCACTCGACCAGAGGACTTCAACGAGCTGATTGTCACCAATCGAAAAGGGTATCCAATCCGAATCAAGGACATTGGCATCGCGGAGGACTCGGTTGAGGAACCGCGCGGCTTGAGCCGCTTAGATGGCCAAAACGCAGTGAGTCTGTTCGTTCAAAAACAATCCGGAACCAATACCGTCGCGATCTCCGATGCCATCCAGGAACGCCTCGAGAGAATTAAAAAAACACTACCCAGCGATATCGTCGTCGAGCTGACCCAGGATCAATCGCGATTCATTCGCGTTTCGATGGAAGAGGTCAAGTTCCACTTGCTGCTGGCCGCGATTCTCGTGGGGGCGACCATCATGCTCTTTATTCGCGACTGGAGAACCACCATCATCGCGACCCTGGCGATACCAACGTCCATCGTCCCAACCTTTCTGCTGATGCAACTGATGGGCTTTTCTCTCAACAACATCACCATGCTCGGCCTGATTCTCTCGATCGGCATCGTGATCGACGATGCGGTTGTAGTTCACGAGAACATCTTTAGGCACATGGAAGAGAATGGACTCGATGCCATGCAAGCCTCACGAGTCGGCACCAAGGAGATCGCTACTGCCGTCCTTGCCACCAGCCTGTCGTTGGTTGTGATCTTTGTTCCCGTCGCCTTCATGGGGGGGATGGTCGGCCGCTTCTTCAGCAGCTTCGGATTGACCGTCGCGGTTGCAATCCTCATGAGCCTCTTTGTTTCCCTGACCCTCACCCCGATGCTCTGCTCGCGGTTCCTGAAGCTCGAAAAGATCGACTCAAGTCATTCAGGATCCAAGTCGGGTTGGATCTATCGAGGGATCGAATCGATTTACGGCCTGGTATTGCGATGGTCGCTGAAGCATCGCTGGCTGACGGTCCTGCTGAGTCTGCTAGTCGTCCTTACGACCATCCCCATCATGATGAACCTCGGTGTCAACATGATTCCCCGAGATGATCAAAGCGAACTTCAGATCAGCTTCATCGCGCCCGAAGGTTATACCCTTGAGCGAACCGACCAAGTCATCGGGCAGATCGAACAACGGTTGGCTCAATTGCCAGGTGTGGTTCATCGCTTTGTGTCCATCGGCCAATCCGGCACGGCCAAAGGCCAGGGAGATGTGACCCGAGGATCTATCTACCTTCGCATCGTCGAACTTAATGAACGCAGTTTCAGCCAATTCGACTTGATGCGCCGCACTCGAGAAATCCTTGCCGAATACCCCGACTTGCGCACCAGTGTCTCCGACGTTTCTGCCCTGGGGGGCGGACCAAACGGCGACAATCGAATCTTTCAAATCAGCCTCCAAGGACCAGACATCTCTCAATTGGCGCAGTACGCAGACACCCTGCGGATGAACCTCCAAAACCTGCCCGGAATGGTCGATGTCGATTCCACTTTGTCGATGCGCAAGCCGGAATTGCAAGTCTCCATCGACCGGGAACGCGCGATGGATCTTGGTATCCCAGTCCAAACCATTGCCAATACCCTCAATGTCCTGGTCGGCGGGCAAATCGTCTCGAACTACAAAGAGAATACTCAGCAGTACGACGTGTGGTTGCGCGCTGATAAGCAATTTCGGACCAATTCCAAGAGCCTTCTAGCTCTGACGCTGCCCTCCCCAAACGCCGGCCCAATCGAACTAGGTAGCCTCGCTCGATTGCAGGAACAACAAGGACCCAGCCAGATCGATCGGCTCAACAGACAACGGACCGTGACCCTCATGGCCCACCCAGACGAGGTCTCACTCAACGACGCGGTCGTCTACGCAAAGAATTGCGTCGCCGAGCTTAACATGCCCCCAGAATACGGCATCGTCTTTGGGGGACAAGCAGATATGCTCAACGAAACCGCTTACTACTTTGCCGTCGCACTCGTGCTTAGTATCACCTTCATGTACCTAATCCTCGCGGCACAATTCGAAAGCTGGATCGATCCGATCAGCATCCTGGCGGCCCTACCTGTGACCATCCCCTTCGGACTGCTCTCGCTCTTGCTCCTGAGAACCCCGCTGGACCTCTACGCCATGTTTGGCCTATTTATGCTCATCGGGATCGTAAAGAAAAATGGTATCCTTCAAATCGATAAAACCAATGAGATTCGACGCCACGGTGCCGAAAGGGAATCTGCGATCCTCGAAGCCAATTTCACTCGACTCAGACCCATCCTCATGACTACCGTAATGCTCATGGCCGCCATGATCCCAATCGCGATGGGCCAAGGTCCCGGAGCCAGTGCGCGAGCGAGCATGGCCAAGGTCATCATCGGAGGCCAAGCCCTCTCACTGCTGCTGAGCCTCGTGGTAACCCCCGTGGTCTATTCACTTTTGGACGATAGCAAGCGGAGTCTATCGAAACGATTTCGCAAACTAGCCGACTTTTTGATTCCCGCAACAGCTAGCTGATCGATCCGCATTGACCGAGTGCGAGGAGATAACGCAACGCTAACGAAAAACACCCAATCGAGCACTTCGGGCCAATGCTTGGTTCGCGATTCTTCTCGTACTCGTACTCAGTGAGTCCGCACAAGCGGACGAACGGTACTCGTACTCGTGGTCGTCCAGCATAGCAAGCTAGCGCTCCGGTCTGCAAGTAAAACGACCGGCCCGATCATCGATTGGCACCGCCGCAGTTCTAACAGCCTTCGAGTACGAGTACGAGTACCGTTTCACTGAGTACGAGTACGACGAAATCCGAGGCGAGGCACGATCGTTTAGTCAGCCAGGATCGGCACATTGCAGAACGTCAGCGCCGCAAGAGCGTTGGTGCCTTTGAGCAAACGATCCTGCTTCCAATCGATCTCTTTGAGATAAGTGATCCTCGTAGCTGTCGATGGCTCAGAGAGCCTGAGCGTAAGCACCGACCCTGAAACGCTTCCACCAACAACCTTGCCCTTGGCACCGTCGAGATAAAATTCTCTTGCAAGCTTGTCCTCCCAAACGATCGACTGATCGAACTCCAATTCGATGCGATCGCGGGCCGCGTTGAACGAGGCTCGACGCAGATTCGGAGCCGTGATCGGACCCGCAGCGGCCTTGCCGTAAAAATCTCGCTCGATCAGTGGCTGAACCATTTGGGCAAATTTCCCCCAGCCCTCCAAGGGGAAGTGGCAACCACCCTCGGGCTCAACACCCAGCGTCGAAAGGATGCTCATGTTGGAAAACAGATCCGGCAACGTTCGCTGCTTTTCTCGAAGCATATCTCCCGAACCGTTGCGGCCCCCCATGCTGCATGAATTAGGCCAAATCTGGAACACATAGTAACGCTTGACGTTGGGGAAGTCTTGCTTCCATCCAGCTGCCATCTCGATGAAGAACGGATGATAAGTCTCCCAGCCGAATCCCCCCGTCGGACCATCGGCCCCCTGATCGTTCTCCCCTTGATGCCACAAGACCGCTCGGATGCCATGCGTGAGCTTGGCCTGCTCGACCCGCCATAGCATGCGACCGTAGATACTCGAAAGATCTTTCGGATTCTTCGGGTTGCGTTGGTGCTGATCGATCCGTGTCCCACCCACCGCTGCGTTGATCATGAAGATGGGAACCTTTTGGCTATCGACAAGACGTTTGGCAAGTTCCATTCCCCACCAACCGAGTTCTGCTCGCGGGCCGTTTTGAGCTTTCCAGACCGGGAGTACCCACAGATTCCCTTCGTTGTCCTTGGGGTTCCCGGATGGGACCGCGTAACTGCGGATCCAGGTGTTGGTTTCCGGAGGGGATTTCTCACCAGTATCCGTGGCCAGCGCATTGGACTGGCCATCGATGATGTAAGCGTCCCCGCAGACAATATCGCCGACCCTATCGACGACTCGATCGTTATCGACCCCGAACTCGACTCGATACTTGATCAACCCTGCCTTGAGCTTCACCGCTAGGGAATACGAGTTGTCCGAATCGAGCTTGCTCGTGACCGTCTGGATCGGTTGCTCGTCGGCATAGAGCTTCAGGTACACAGTGGATGTCTTTTTCTGAACACTCGCATCAAGAGTACCGTTGTAGTAAAGCGTACCATGGTCGCTCTCGTCGCGGGCATAGAACTGCCCTTCCTGGGGCTTTTCATCCTTGGCCGGAACTCGGGCCACCCAAGCGTCCGTGTCGGGTTCTTTGACGTCGATTTGGATCGTTTGAGAAACACTCAGGCCTCCATTGCTGATGGTTGCCGTGACATCAAGAGTTCCGCTTTGCTGGGACCGTTTAAGCATCAATTTTTGCGCGGTGGCTTCTTGGATAACCGCAAAAGGTCCGACACTCCATTGGGCTAGGAAATCGGCTGCGCCCGCATTTTTCATCGCATCGAGGTTCGTGATGCTCGGGATCACTTCGATCGCTTCGCGACCATCCCAGGTCTTGGGAGCAGAGAGCGTGAAGATCGGTTCAGGGATCTTTTCCTTGACCGTGATGTCGATGTCGCGAGTCCGAACTCCGTCTGGATAGATAGCCTTGCATTGCAAATTCACTTGAGTGTCACCAGAGACCCGGCCGGCTTGAAAGGTATAGGAAAATCGATCGACCGCGACCACCGTTTCGTCCTGGCCCTTTTTGAGAATCCAGTAGACCTTTTGAGCCCCAAGAGCCTCGGCCGTTAACACAGTTTGGGAACCTTCGTCAACGAGAACTTTGTCGGCCGAGACGCCAAAACTGTTTCCCGGTTGAACGACAAGACCTACGAGGGTTTGCATCTGTTTTTGATTTTCAAACTGGAGCTTTGCCCAGTTCGCCGAGCGCACAGCATTAGAGATACGAACTTCATCGATATCTCCGACATAGTCGTAATTGTTGTACCAACCGCCGATATAGAATCGCGAAGGGGACTTGATAGCCAGCGGAGCATCGGGGGTTTCGGAGGTATTGCTAAGTTCGCCGTTGACGTAAATTCGCGAATTGCCTTTTTCATAAGTATGGAGGATATGCGTCCATTGATTCAAAGGGATAAGACCGAGGCTTGAGACATTTGCGCCGGAAAAGTAACACTCCATCTCGACATGCGGAGGGCTTTTGAAGTGCATGATGACTTTGCCTTGGGCATGCTCATTGCCCCAACCCAGAACCCGTCCGTTGGATTTCTCCGGGCGGATCCACGCTTCGGTGGAGTGCGAGTCCGATCCGACCGGGAAGCCTTCGTTTTGCTCGCCGCATTGGATACCTTGGCCACCTGCCAGATGCAGAGCCTGTCCGATACGCCCATCGATTGAACTGGTTTGAGCATCTTTGGTTTGGACCGTGCCGACTGCGTCGGTCGGCTGGTCATTCATGTGAAGGACACTCAGGTATCGGTTTGAGGCGTTGAAGACAGCCGATCCGTTCGATTCGCTCAGAGCGTCGGATTTGCCCCAATGGAGTTTGATCTCCTGCCTAGCGTTGCCTTGGATCTTTGGGACCCGGACCCAAATGCTCGCCGAACCGCCCCGAGCGTCCCAATGCTCGATTTGATACGACAGGTTCGTGCCGCTTGCAGAGAAGCGGATGTCCTGGCCGTCAGGTTTGGCCGAGGCAAAGTCGAAGAAGTCCTTGTGGAGATGGATCAGGGCGGGCAAGCCCTCTTCGGTAGCAGATTCCGGAAGGTTGGCTCCCTCGGGGGTAGTCAGCAGGAAGATCGAACCCGAGCGCGGCCAATCGGGGTAATCAGCACAAGCCTGTCGGATCGCTTGAGGGATCAGCATTTGCAGCAAGGCGATGTTGCACAGGACGGCAGCGACGATCGAATGGGAACGATTCATAGAGTTTTTCCTAAAAACCCCCCTGAAGCGGTAGTTGTTTGTTTCCCTGCGGGCTGAGAGTCGATTATTCTGGTAGGTCGATTTGGGGGTTGGTTCAAGCCACTACCAGATCCCTGTGGATTAGATCCACCCAGCTACCCGCCAGCAACCACCCACCCAGAAAAGAAACGCACCCGAGCGTTTCATCATGTAGCCGTTTGACCAGGTACCCCAGGGCGACCATGGTAAGTTTGAATTTTGCAGGGCCTAAGGCGAAAACGCGACCCAAAAACGCGGGGACTGTCCCCGCGTTTTTT
>Ga0114972_10001307_pt1 | contig 18666 bp, 14 predicted proteins | sample M_140807_EF_Meta_FD_87354 | JGI IMG/M metagenome (GOLD analysis project Ga0114972, IMG submission 87354) | Freshwater microbial communities from Lake Montjoie, Canada to study carbon cycling - M_140807_EF_MetaG | ecosystem: Environmental > Aquatic > Freshwater > Lake | place: Lake Montjoie... | reverse complement strand
GGGTTCGAGCGACGCCAGGGGGAACGAGCGGAACATATCGGCTTGATGGTCTGCATTGCCTTGCCAAACCAAACCGATTCGGCGTTTGGCAGGTGGCAGAATCGTACCGAGTTGGCGTTTCCAGTAGCCGACGAGATTCTCGGGTATTTTTAAATAAGGGACATTGCCAGGAATGTTGCTCAGGTTGGTTCCGAGCACATCGGCCGCATCGATCAGTGAGCAGTGGTAATCGAATGGCTGATCGACATTCCATGTGTTCGGGGTGAGGTTGGAGATCCCTGGGCAACCTTGGAGGATCGCCATCAATGGGGCTTGGGCGTGAACGATCGTTCGAGCCCCACGTTCTTGCAGGATCTTGGCGTAGCGAATGAAATGGATTGTATCTCCGAGCCCTTGTTCGGCATAAAGTAGGATTGTCTTTCCCTGGAGATCTTGGCCGGTCCATTTGGGCTGTGCGTATCGGTGCTGGATGGCTTCGACACATTTCCAGCGATGGCGGTACTCCTTCCAACCGAGTTCGAAGTTGCCTTGGAGCAGACTGATCACGCCAAGATTGCGATGGAGTTCGGCATCTTGGGGGTGGAGTCGCATCGCATCAGCGTAGTACTTCAGGGCCAGATCGATTCGTCCGGTCCAAGCGTGCAGAGTGCCTCGGTTTCGATAGGCGTTGAAGTAATCGGGCTTGAGATCAATCGCCTGTTGGAATCTTTTGTCGGACTCCTCGATGCGACCCAGATAGCGGAGTGAGTTGCCTAAGTTGTTCAGGGCGATCGGGAAGGCTGGTTGGATCGAGACGGCTTTTTGGTAAGCTTCGACGGCATTGGCGTAGTCCCGCTGGTCGTGCAGTGCAATGCCTAGGTAGCACCAAGCATTGGCGTTGTTGGGTTCTTTCTTGAGAACCTCTTCGTAGGCTTGCCTTGCTGCTGCGATGTCCCCTTGTTGATGGATGTGCCATGCAGTGACTAGTTTTTGCTGGCTCTCAGACATGAGATTCGCTCGCCAGAGGGTTGATGGGCGATTGATTGGGTATTTCGGTTGTTTCGGAACCGTGTTGAGCCGCACCTTCAAGGTTAGCGTTGTGCATATTGGCCTTTAGGGCTCTGGGTCCATCGAAGTACGCCAACAGAGCTGGAAGTAAAAACATATCACAAAGCAGGGCTGAGATAAGGGTTACGAGTCCTAATTCGGCAAACACGCGGTGATCTCTGGTTTCAGAAGTTAGAACGGAACTGAAGCCCGCAACAAGAACAATCGTCGTCATGATGATACCCGTTCCAACTTCACGGAACGATCGCTGGATCACCGCATCGCTAGTTCCTCCGTGCTTGGCTTCTTCGAGGTATCTTGAAACAAAGTGGATCGTATCGTCGACAGCGATTCCTAGGCAAATAGTAAAACAGCATACGCTAACGACCTCCAGGGGTTGTTTAGTGACCACCATGTAGGTTGCGGATGCCAGAAGAGGCAATAGATTGGGGATGATAGCGATCAGGCCTAGTCGCAAAGAGCGAAATGCGATTGCTAGTACAAAGAATACGATGAGTGCCGCGCTGCCAAGACTCGCGCTTAAGTCTGAAATGATCGAATAAAGATTGCGCCATCTCCAAATCGCATCCCCTTGCATTTCCAAAGAAATCCCCGGATGTTTGTCGACGATTGACTGCAGCGCCTGATCAATCCGTTCGAAGGTCGGTTTATAGGTAGCAGTACCAAGATCCTTGCATCGGTACGTGATAGAGGCGGTCGACTGTTCCTCGTTAAAAAGACGCTGTCGAAGTGGCGGAGGTAGGAGTTCAGCCATCGAGAGTTTGTCTAACACAGTTCCTTCTCCCGGCAGTGCGTTTAGAAGGGTCACCAACGACAGTGGATGACCGATCAACGGCTCGCTTTTCAAAACCGATTCGACTTGGTCGATTATCAAAGCGACCTGTTCTCTTCCGAGTCGATTTGGATCCCATTTCACGTCGATCAGGCAGACATCTAAACCGCCCATCGAAGCGTCTAGGTGGGCCATTGCCCGCTGAGGTTCGCTACCGGTTGGGATGGCATTGGATTTTCTGTCATCTGGCCGGAGAGTTGAAGCGATCAAGGCAAGAGCGGCTGTTAGGAAAAGAGCGAAGATACTTACAGATTTTTTGCGAGCCAAAACCCAACTGATCAGTGGGTCGATCCGATCGATGATATGTTTCATAGGATCTATGTCGGATCCATAGATAAATCGATTGCTCCAGCGAGTCATGCTCAAAAGTGGCAGCACGAGCATGACGGATATCCAGGTAACGATGGATCCTAAGACGCATGACCAGCCAAACTCCCGAACGACTTGATGGCTCGCCCATGCCAATGATCCCATGTCGATCGCAGTCGTCACCGAAGCCAAAAAGCAAGCGAGTCCAACCATTGAAAGAGAGAACTTGCATGCCTGTTTGGGGGTGCAACCCTCTTTCATACATTTACGAATATGGATCATCATGTGAACGCCATCGATGAATCCAATGAGGCTCAGTAAAACCGGCAGAATGACGAAGCTGAAGGGATTGTCTTGCAGATTGAAATAACGCAGAAATCCTAGAGTCCAAAAAACCCCGATCATTGGAACTGCCGCCACTGCAACAACGACCGAAAAACCTCGGAACAAAATGGCAGCCATGAGTACGATCATGCTGTATGCAATGACTTGATAACGAATTTCATTGCTTCGATTGTTCTTCATCAGTACCATGCGCAGCGGAACGCTGCCGGTGACATGGAACTCCATCGGCACTTTGGGGTGCTCGGCGGCAACTTGACGGGCAGCCGCGAGTATCGGCTCGGTGCATTGGGCGTTGTCTTGGATGTAAAGCCAGTCGTATTGGATCTCGACAAGTGCCGTTTGAGCATCGTCGGAGAGCATTTGCCCGACGACCAGCGGATGGGAGGTGGCTTTCTTTTTGGCGACATCGAAACGCTGCTGGCTGGCATTGCCTCGCGGGAGGATCGGTTCGTTTAAGCCGAAGATGTTCAGCGGTGGGGCTTGGTCGAGCGATCGGACCGAGGCGACGACATCGAGCTGATCGACTCGATCGACGACTTCGCGGAAGGCTTGGGAGCCTTCGGGGGTGAAGATCGCGGGCGATTTGACCACCAGGACCGCTTCGCCTCGTCCACCGGATCCGGTGAAACCACCTCGGCGACCCAAGCGTCTTTGGGGGTTGGGGTTGCCCGGGGGGCTGCTATTTGCTTTAGCGGTACTTTCGCTAGACACGACTTCCTGCTTCTGGGCGTTCGGAAGCCATCGAGATCGCAGTCTTTCTGGCCAGTCGGGATCGAGATAGCCACCGATGGCAAGAGCCGTCAGGAGGATTAGGAGCCCTAGACAGAATTTGGGATAATCCATGACCGAGGCGAAAAGACGGCTGGTGAAGCTGACTCGGTCTGGGTCGAAATCGGAGTGATCGGATGGGGGGCTGGAATCTGGGTTGTGCAGCATGGATTATTGACCGCCCCGTCGTTGGCTTGCTGTCTGCCCAGCCTCGATCAATTCCTCGCGAGTGATTTGGCGGTCGTTGTTGCGATCGATGCGAGAGAATCCAAAATCGCGAAGAACTCGCGGGGATTCTTCCCACGAGACGATCCCATCTTTATTGGCGTCCCATTTGGCGATGTAGTCGTCGGCATACTTGATGGCTGCTGAGTTCTGGGGGCCGGCCGACTTGCTCATGGCCCCAGGGTCCCCTGGGTTACGTTCGCTGCGCTCGGCAATGCTGCGAGCTTGCAAGTTGCCTGAGCCATTTCGAGGTCGGGCCACTTCAAAAAAAGCCACGGCCATTTCTTCCCAGGTTTGGTCCCCCCACATGACGTACTCGCCAGGAGCGGGGTTGGTGGGATTGGCATCCGAGTTATCGAAGATGGCAGTGAATTCGAGGCCATCGACATCGCCAAGCGGGATCTTTTCGTTCCATTCGTAGGTGTGTTGCCAATTGAAATCGTAGCGAGGCACATGCAAGAGGACTTCGGACTCATTCGAGCGACGGGCGCGGAGTTCGAACGCTTTGCCACGCACATGCATGTGAGGGGATACTGCAAGTAGTTCTCCGTCTTTGGGGAATCGAGGAACCTTGGCCGTGACTCTATGGTGGTTTGCACCGGGTGGGATTTCAAAGTCTTGGTCGATGCCGACAACGGTGAAAACTTCGTGGGTAACGGTTGGCTCGTCGACATAGGTGAGCCCGATCTTCGATAGATCGCTCGTGGCACGACCGTTGGGGGTGTAGTGCATTTGGAAGACGAACTTCGATCCGGCGGGAATCTTACGCGCGTAACCTTCGGGAAATCGCGTTGCCATTTGTCCGGGGACGTAAGCCGTCAGCCAACCGACACCGATAAACTCGGCGTCGTCGGGAGGTCGGATAAAGACGATCGCATGGTGGACCACCGACGGATCGCCTGGGATGACTTGGGCCGATGCGACCCAGCGGTCTTCGGTGATCTTTGGATCGACGACGAAGTATTGATAGTCGACGGTGCCCGAGGCCGGGACATTGTAAGCCTTGGTATTCATCGGAACGACTAGGTCTGGGTCTCGGCCGAGCCGCCAGCTGCTATCGGTGAACTTGGGAACCGTCAGCCCGCTAGTATCTCCCAGTGGTGCACCGGCTCGGACCCATTGGCGAACCGTTTCGATTTCTTCGCGAGAGATCGAGCGAGAGTTCTTGAACGAGCCGTGGGCTGGGTCAGCGTGCCAGGGGGGCATGCGTCCGGTATCGATTGTTTCGAGGATCATTTCCGACCAGCCTTGGAGCTCGGCGGCGTTGGTGATATCAAAGGGCCCGATTTCGCCTGGGCGGTGGCATTCGGTGCAGTGCTTGTTAAAGATCCCAACGACCGAGTCGGCGTAGGTCACTGGTGGTGTTTGTGGGTTGTCCGATGGAGCGGCCTTGCGCATATACGCGATCTTGCAACCGACCGGTTCGGTGACAGAGATCTCTGGGGTCTTGCCCTCGAGGATTGCTGCGATGGCACTTGCAAGATCTTCGCGGGTGGACTTTGATCGCGTGATACCCGGAGCATATTGGTCATCGACACGGCCTCGGTAAAGGACATCGTTTTGAGGGTTGACCAAGATCACCTCAGCGGTCCGAGAGATCTTCCACGTTAGAGCGAGGGATTGATCCGAGTCCTTGACGAATGGGAGGGCGACGTCGATTTCTTTTGCAAACGCGCGGATGTCTTCGAGGCTGTCTTGAGGGTTGCTCATTACGCCGACCCACTCGATACCTTGGGAGCCGAATCGTTCGCGGAGTTCATCGAGTCGCCGAGCGTAGAGTTTTGCCACCGGGCAATCGCATCCCAGGAAGGCGTAGACACGCAGTTTCGAGTCGGGTTTCCACTGGATCGGTTGCTCATCGATCGAGGTCAGAGACGGTGGAGCCGCCGAGACTGGTTGTGTGCAGAGTGGCCATACAGCGCAAAGGGCCGCGAAAAGGGCAGGGAGAAAGCAGAGCCATCGTGTTGGGTGGCCGAGTATTTTCTTGAATGTTGGGATCGAAATCATGAAGAAGCACCAATGGCAAAGCCGCTTGCTAGGTCACCGAGTAAGCCTGCGGAAAAAACGGGCAGAAAAAAAGCGGGCGAAAGATCCATGTTTTATAGGAGAACCAGGGCAAACGGCAACCTGAGAAAGATTAGGTCCAGTAATCCTTGGGTGAGAATCACCGAAAATTCTCGATAAAAGCTTCTAGTCCACGCAGATCACGGTTTTTTTCCAGAGCGATTGCTAGGGAGTCGATGGTGGGTCCAGTTCGATATCGACCCACACGAGTCGATGGTCCGAGGCGTTTGCCAAGTCGTTGGCTTCGGGTGATTTGGCTTTTGAAGGCCAATACACGCCGCTTGCGAGGACCTTGAGGTTGGACGAGGGGAGGACGAAATCGACACGCAGGTTGCCAGGGTTTTTGTCGTTGAAATCGCCGGTGTCGTTGGCCGGGTTTCCTTTTTGTTTGAGGTTGGCACCTGCCGAGGCTTGTGCAGCTTCGACTCCGCCGTCGCTCTGGGGGGTCGGGTACTTGGCCACACGTGGATGTGCTAGCAGCTTGCGGATCGCCTCGGAGCGACCATCGCCGTCTAGAGGGTCGGCGTTTAAATCGCCGAGGATGACAAAGTTCGCGTTGCGTTCTAATGGACCGCTCTTGCCTTGGTCGTCGACGATGTACGCACCGGAATTGTCTGTGGCGACATAGTCGATGATCAAGCGTATTTCGTCGTGATTGCGGCAACCGTTTCGGTCCTCGGGTCCGTCGAAGACTGGAGGTGTTGGGTGGGATGCAATCAAGTGCAGCGTTTGGTTGCCAACCTGGATCGGGATGTCCCAATGGGATTTGGAGCTGAGCCTCAGTTTTCTCCAGATCTCGTCTGGGTAGTACGAGGATTCCGGCGAGGAATCTTTGGCCGGTCGCATGGGTCTAAGCGCGCCGGGCATTTGACTCCAGCGAAAGTTTTGGAAGGTACGGATCGATTGCTGCTGGATCTCGAAGCGGCTCAAGACAGCCATGCCGTATTGACCGGGATAGTTGCCGAACCCCCAAGCATCGTTGGGTTCTTGGAGTTTGCCGTTTGCATCCAGGTCCAATCCGGAGTCGACTCCGGTGTTGACTGGTCCGGCGAAGGAATGCTTCCAAGCTTGTTGGTCACCGTTTAGGGATCCGCTATTTAGGTATTTGTTTAAGAAGAGTTCTGCGGAGCGATCATCGCGATCGATTTCGTTGATCAAGACGATGTCAGGGGAGACTGCACGGAGAATTGCTGCGATTTTTTCGGCTTGCGGGTCCCCTTGTTCAAGGCCTTGGGTCAGTTCCCCTTGGGACTTGCGATTCATCGCAGCATTGAAGGTTGCGACGCGGAGGGTGGTGGCTTCGGGTCGCGAGGGCGCGGTGCGTGGGACTTGCGGGACGCTGTCCAGATTTGTCTTCTGAAGATTTGTCTTTTGGGGGTTTTGGGCCATGGCCATCGACATTGCAACCGACATTGCAACGAGGAAAGCGCAGGTGGCGATTGTCGGGATCTCAAGGCATTTGGCTTTGTGTTTTATTTGGGAATTCATCGACTGTCACTTTCTTCGTCAGCTACTTTTTTCTCGATGGAGCGCACCAGGTCGGCGGCTTCTTGGAGGGCGATGAGGATCCGTTGGAGTTGCGGCTCGGTATCGGAGAAATGATCGTTCATGAACTTATCGGCCGTGGCATCCCTCCATCGCTCGCCGACGGTCGCGACAGCTTCTCGCCAATTGTTCAGTGAGTTTTGGACTCGGCCTTTGGAGCCGACCAGATCGTTTCGGGATCGCGTGCTCATGGTTCAGTGCCAGTCAGCGTTAGTTGCCAGTTAGCGTTAGTTACCGATCACTGAGTGTTGGGTTAGGGCTTGATTGCTTTGGTCAGCTGGTTGAGTCCATCGAGGTTTTCTTTGAGTCGGGTCTTGGCGTCTAGATCGGTGTGGTTGAGGATTCCGACGGGTCCGTCGAAATTCAATTGACCGATGAGTTTCAGGACTTCGTTGTCTCGGTTTCCTTGTCCGATCGGCAGGATCTTTTTGCCGAGGCGATCACCGTCGGTTTGCATCCCGTTGAGATTGATTGCCAGCAGATGGGGTCGGATTTTTTGGAGGATCGATTCGAGCCGATCGAGTTGGTGATGGGCATGGTGGAGGTTGTAGACGATTCCGACGTTTGGGAGTCCGATGGCTTGGATGAGTCGGATTTGGTTTTCCGGTTCGCCGTACCAACCGCCGTGGTTGTACAGAGCGACCTTGCAATCGACGTCTTGGGCGGCCATAGCGATTTCTCGGATCCTGCGAACCTCCGATTCGATGAAGGCTTTGGTTTGTTCTTCGTTCATCGACAGATCTCCGCCGCCGGTGACCCAAAGCTGCGGATGGATTTGGTGTTTTTTGATCAGGCTCAGGATCAATTTTGCTTCGTCGTTTAGGACGGTGGGGAACCACCAGGCGGTAAACTCGATCCCGTGTTTCTTCATGGTAGTGATTTCCTCTTCAAAGGAAGCCACATGTTCGGCGCGGTAGTCGTAGGCTAAGCGTTTGATCCCGAGTTGATCGAGCATTTGAGCTCGTTGTTCTGGGCCTCTTTTCTCGGAATCAAACGGGACGATGCACCAAGCCACCAGGTTTTGCTCTTTGAACATCTCGGGGCGAAAGGTCTCTTTGGGAGCTGTTTCCTGAGCTAGGGAGCAGCGAACGAGCAAAAGGGGGGAGAGCAGACAAGCCCATATCGACAGGCATAGCGGGAACCAGAGGCTCTTCATGGGTTGGTCATTCCAGATTAGTAATTCGTAGGGAAAAGCGAGGAAAGTCGAAAACCAGGGCATTGTACGCCAAAGCCACCCGGCCCGCACGCGAATCTTGGGGGCTGAAAACTTGAGGACTGAGATTTTCCTTAGGTAATTTATCTGCAGTTGTGTTTCTAGGGGTTCGTGAATACATTTTCTACTTCGTTTCTCTCGTCTTTTCCCCCGATTTAACCCCCTCCTTACTATGGCATCAGCTACCCCCATCACGGTCGCATACGGCGACGGTATCGGTCCAGAAATCATGGAAGCCACTCTTCATATCATCGAAGAGGCAGGCGCCCGGCTCGAAAAACACGTCATCGAGATCGGTGAGAAGCAGTACCTCAAGGGGAACCTGGCCGGCATCGAGCCAAATGCTTTCGAGAGTCTCCGATCGACGCGGGTGTTCCTCAAGGCACCGATCACCACGCCTCAAGGGGGAGGGTTTAAGTCCCTGAACGTTACGACCCGCAAGGCCTTTGGTCTGTATGCCAACATCCGTCCTTGCCTGAGCTACGATCCGTTCATCAGGACCAAGCATCCGAAGATGGATGTGGTTATCGTTCGGGAGAACGAAGAAGACCTTTATGCAGGGATCGAGCACCGCCACACCCTGGACGTCATGCAGTGCTTGAAGCTCATCTCTCGACCGGGAACTGAAAAGATCGTTCGCTACGCCTTCGAGTACGCGCGAGCTTACAATCGCAAGAAGGTGACCTGCTTCACCAAAGACAACATTATGAAGCTCACCGACGGTCTGTTTCATAAAATCTTTGATGAGATCGCCGCTGAGTACAAAGACATCGAAAATGAGCACTGGATCGTCGACATCGGAGCGGCCAAGCTAGCCGACACACCAGAAGCATTCGACGTCATCGTCATGCCGAACCTCTATGGTGACATCCTTTCGGACGTAGCCGCACAGATCGCAGGTTCGGTCGGCTTGGCAGGCAGCGCGAACATCGGCGATGGCTGCGCGATGTTCGAAGCCATCCACGGATCGGCTCCGCGTCGAGCTGGTCAAAACCTTGCCAACCCATCGGGCCTGTTCCTAGGCGCGATCCAAATGCTCGTGCACATCGGCCAAGCCGACGTCGCAGAGCGAGCCCACAACGCGTGGCTCAAGACGATCGAGGACGGTGTGCACACCTACGATATTTTCAAAGAAGGTATTTCAAAGGAAAAGGTTGGCACCAAGGAGTTTGCCAAGGCGGTGGTCGCAAGGCTCGGCAAGAAGCCCGAAACGCTGAGGGCGGTCGATTACAGCAAGGCGCCCAAGCGACCGCTGACCACACGGCCACCTTATGTTCGTTCCAGCGAAAAGAGGGAACTCGTCGGGGCCGACGTCTTTCTCGCTTGGACCGACAAAATCGATGCCCTGGCCGCCAAACTCCAACCCCTAGCAGCCGACGGTTTGGTCCTTGAAATGATCTCCAACCGCGGGATGAAAGTATGGCCGGACGGATTCGCAGAGACCTTCACGGTCGACATCAGCCGATGCCGATTCGCTCTTCCTGACTGCTCGGGCAAGGCCACGACCAACGACGCGATTCTGGCCTTGCTGGGCCGAATCCACAAAGCGGGCTTGGAATTTGTCAAGTTTGAAGGGCTCTTTAACTTCGATGGCAAGCCAGGCTTCTCCCGAGGCCAAGGCCAATAGCAACCCAGTAGCAACTCGGGGCCATGCTCCCAACGTGCGTTCTAGAGGACCTCAATGAACTCGGCTTGGATGTTCAAAGCGATGCTTTGAGGCCCCAAGCCGGGCTCTCGGGGGCTGAGGTCTATCGCATCGGTGGCTACTGCGTCAAAGGGCATTCCCGGGCAAGCCTTTCGAGGCTCGTGACGCTTCATCGCGCTCAAAAGCGATGGGCAGAATCTCTTGATGCAGACTCTCTCGATGGAGAATCCCTTAAGTGTGTACCCCGTTTGCTGGCCTGGCCTCGCTCGCTTGGTAGCTCTTGCCCGACGGTGCTAGTTGTCAATCAGTCGGCGAGAGACTCCAAGGATGGCCGAGACATTCACTCCTGTTGGGAATGCATGGAGTGGATGGCAGGCGAATCGATCGCTTCGATCGGCGGAGTGACCTGCGAGCAGATACGATCCGTAGCTTTTTCGCTCGGACGATTGCATCGAGTCGCTCGTCGATGGAGTGCTCATGCGCAGGCGGAGAACAACTTTGACGAGCGGATGGCCGAGAGAAACCGGTTGTTGCGGCAACTCGTGCAGTCGGGATTCCAACTGCAGCGACGACGGCTCAAGACTTTGGAGATGCCCACTGAGCTGAGTCGATTTGTCTCTATGGCCGAGGAAGCTCTTGGCTGCGCAGAGCGCATTGCCACGGCTAGCCTCGAGGCGATGCAAAGGCTTGCACACCGAGATGGTCCTAGGCATTGGGTGCATGGGGATGCATGGAGGGGCAATTGGCTTTTCCGAGGAGAACGCGTCAGCGGCTTGATCGACTTCAGCCAAGCGGCGGTCCGATGGCCGGGATTTGATTTCGCCAGAGCCATCGGATCGATGGCTCTGAGCGATGATACGAGTCGCTGGCAGGATGCTTGGGAGCATTACTGCCGGGCTCTAGGAGACCCTGGCTATTTACTCGATGAGGCGATTTTGATGCATCGAGTCTCGATGGTCCTGACTCTTTGCTGGTATCTCGAACATCCACCATGGCACGAGGGAGCCAACGATCCATCGCTGGATCGATTGCAGGAAGTTTGCCGACAATTGACCTCTGCGGGGCGCATCGCCCCTGGGGTTTGGATCCCAGAATTGCCTGATTCTCAGGATTCTTAGGGTGCCAACGAAAAATTCGTCCTTGCTTTACGTGCTTTTCCTTGTCGATCCCATTATATTCACCCCCAAACTCGACACCGAGTTTGCGTGGAAGCTTGTCGTTTTGACTGTCGGATTCATTGAGGGCTTTGGGATATGAACTCTGTTGCACCGTTGACCAGCCGAGCGAGTTGGAGATCTCTTAAGGATCACTTTGCAAAGATACAAGGACAGCATCTTCGAGAGCTATTCGCTCAAGACCCTTCGCGAGGCAGGACCTTGGGGGTCGAAGCTGTCGGGATCTATCTGGATTATTCCAAGAACAGGATCACCCAAGAGACGCTCGGGCATCTATTTGCACTTGCCGAGGAGTCGGGGCTCAGGTCTGCCATCGAGGCGATGTTTCGAGGAGATGCGATCAACATCACCGAGAACCGAGCGGTGCTTCACACTGCCTTGAGGGCTTCGAGGGATGCGAATGTTCAAGTCGGTGGCAAGAACGTGGTTCCCGATGTTTATGAAGTCCTCGACCGCATGGGAGAGTTTTGCAACCGAGTCCGCAGTGGAGCTTGGAAAGGCCACACAGGCAAACCGATCGTCAATGTCGTGAACATCGGGATCGGAGGTTCCGACCTTGGACCTGTAATGGCTTATGAAGCCCTCAAGAGCTACAGCGATCGGTCGCGAAAATTCATCTTTGTATCGAATGTCGACGGCACCGATTTTGCCGAGGCGGTCCAAGGCCTCGATCCGGCCGAAACCCTTTTCATTGTCGCATCCAAGACCTTCACTACTCAAGAGACGATGACCAATGCCCAAACGGCCAGGGATTGGTTGCTCGAGGGTCTGGGCGCTGGTCATGAAGCGGTCGCCAAACACTTTGTTGCCGTTTCGACCAACGGGTCGAAGGTCTCGGAGTTCGGGATCGATACGGCCAACATGTTCGGGTTTTGGGATTGGGTTGGTGGCCGCTATTCGATGGACTCGGCAATCGGGCTTTCGACCATGATCGCCATCGGACCGGAGAACTTCCTAGAAATGCTCGCGGGTTTTCGCGCGATGGACGAGCATTTCCGAAATGCACCTTGGGAGAAAAACATCCCGGTCCTCATGGCACTGCTTGGCATTTGGTACAACAACTTTTTCGGGTCGTCCTCGATCGCCGTGTTGCCATACGATCAGTATCTAAAGCGATTTCCAGCTTATTTGCAGCAACTGACGATGGAGAGCAACGGCAAACGCGTAACGCTTGAGGGAAACCTAGTCGACTACGATACCGGGGCGATGTATTGGGGGGAGCCTGGAACCAACGGCCAGCATTCCTTCTATCAGTTGATCCACCAAGGGACACGGCTGATCCCCTGCGATTTCATCGCGTTTTGCAACACCCTCAACCCTCTCGGACGGCATCACGATTTGCTCATGGCCAATGTGTTTGCCCAATCCGAGGCATTGGCTTTTGGAAAGACGATCCAAGAGGTTCGAAGCGAGGGGACCGCCGAGTGGTTGGCACCTCACCGAGAATTCGATGGGAACAGGCCTAGCAACGTCTTGTTGCTCGATCGTCTTACGCCCGCTGCGCTCGGTAAACTCGTGTCCCTATACGAGCACATCGTATTTACTCAAGGCGTCATTTGGAATCTTGATTCATTCGACCAGTGGGGAGTGGAGTTGGGCAAGGTCTTAGCGCAACGGATCGTGCCGGAACTTGAATCCCCAGCAGCACCACAGCTTCATCACGACAGTTCGACCAATGCCCTGATCGAGCGCTACCGAACGGCTCGACACAGAAGGTAGAACAGAGGGTAGACCAGGATGTGTGCAGATCGACGGCTTGTTTGGATTTGGATGTTCATCGCTTGGATGAGCGCTGGGCAAGCAAGTACTGGGCAAGAGTTTTGGAAGCTGGTTCCGACGGGCACAAACGCCTCGCTTCGTGGGCTCTGTGCGATCGACCAAAAGACGGCTTGGACCTGTGGTAGCCAGGGGACGTTGCTAGGGACGATCGACGGAGGGCAAACCTGGACACAGCGAGGCATCGAGGGTCTCGAATCGACCGAGCTGCGTTCGATCCATGCTTGGTCTGCCGACGAGCTCATCGTGGCTACTGCGGGCTCTCCGTGCCGAATTTATTTGTCCAAGGATGCCGGTCGGACTTGGAAAATTGTTTACGAGAATGAGCATCCTCAAGCCTTTATCGACGGAATGAAATTTTGGGATGACAATCGCGGGTTTGTGTTCGGGGACCCGATCGACGAAAAGTTGATGGCATTGCGGAGCGATGACCGAGGTCAGCACTGGCTCTCGTCGGCTCAGCAAGACTATCGCCTGCGGCCCGGAGAAGCAGGTTTTGCGGCCAGCAACAGCAGTTTGATGGTCTTTGAGCCCGAGTCGGTATGGATTGGACTCGGGGGTGCCAGTGGCGCTGCACAGGTCTTGATCAGCGACGATGGTGGCTTGAATTGGATTCGTAGCGATGTCGAATCGATTCCTAGCGGTAAGTCTTCGGGGATCTTTTCGCTTGCACGCGGTGCACAGGGCCAGGTTGTCGCTGTGGGAGGCGATTACATGCAAGCCGACGGCAAGACGGGTAACGTGGCGTTGTACGATTCTGTCGGTGGGGTTTGGCAAGGGCTTAAGGGCAAAGGGCCTGGAGGGTTTCGTTCGAGTGTGATTTACTTATCCGAGCCGATTCGTATCGAGCAGAGCGCAAGAGGTTTAGTTCATTGGGTTTGTGCGGGTCCCAATGGCTGTGACGCGAGTGCTGACGCACAGGACTGGTTCGCCTTGTCGGATGAATCTTTTCACGTACTTGCGGTGGCCAGCGATGGAAGCCTTTGGGCATGTGGTGCCAAAGGTCGTGTTGGATTGCATGTGCGGTAGCGACTGCCGGACTCGTCCGGTGGCTTCAAACAGTACCCATCAAAGCTCGCTGTGTAGGTTGGCATTCTTCCAACACGTGGGATAGGCTTCTAGCCTGTCCGGGTATGAGCAGAAGAAGGACGGTAAGCATTTGCATCTCCAAGCCAACGTCATGAAGAAGTTGACAGGCTGGAAGCCTATCCCACGGTAGCAGAGCACGTGCAGTACCGTCGCATGGGCTTCGCATGCCGTGGTGATTGATGAATGATGAATGAGAAGGCATGAGCCGAATAAACTACACGCCCCAGTTCCTCCACTTCAACACTCAACAATCATCACTCGACAATCATCAATCCGTCCTTCGCGATGCTGTGCGGTCCGTCTGCGCATGGTCAACGGACCAAGGCACGTGGGATAGGCTTCTAGCCTGTCCGGGCTTGCGCAGAAGAAGGACGGTAACCATGAGCATCACCGGACCGAAGTCATGAAGACAGTGACAGGCTGGAAGCCTATCCCACGCGAGCAGATCACGTGCAGTACCCTAGGGTGGGTCAAGCGGCTTTGCCTCGCAAAGCACCACTGAGCATAGGCTTCGAATCCCGTGCGTGTTTGCCAATGCAGATGAGCGATCGCACCATAGCGCTCGTCCGGGGCAGACTGGGTTTTTAAGCCCAGAAACATTGCTAGCAATCACCCGGTTGATCGAAAAGCTTTCGTTTTATTTACTAGATCGGTATTTACGCGGGCTGGCCATTTCGGGCAGAATGCCACCCGAATCGGGCTGGATGGACCCAGCCAAACACGCTGCAGAGCGATCGCGATTGCCAGACAATCCAAGGCAGCGACAACCAAAGTACGCAAGGAGTGCAAAACGTGCTGTTCCGTATCAATATACTTTCGAACATCCGCTTGGCCGGGTTCGCTTTAGCGAGCCTAGCGTTGGGCTCGACCGTCCTGGCCCAAACCGGGGCTGAGATTCAACCCAAAGTGACTCCTGTTGCTGTTGTGGACATGGAGCATGTCTTGGACAACCATCCGACCTTTACGGCGCAGATGGAGGCCATGAAGGGCGAGTTCCAGCAGACGATGAAGGATTTCGAGGAGCGTCGCAAGAAGCTTTCCGAATCGATCCAGCAGCTGAACTCTCAGTTGAACTCTGACTCACCGGAGTTCAAGCAGCGAGAAGAGGCGATCGTCAGCCAGGAGAGCAAGCTGCGGCTGGATGCTAAGAACAAGCAAGAAGAGTTCGATGAGCGTCAGGCTCGACTGATGTACGACACTTACAATCAGATTGTCAACGGCGTTGCGATCGCAGCCAAGTACTACAAGTTCGACTTGGTGGTGCGTTACAATCGCAAGCAGTCGACGCAGATGAATCCCAAGAAGCCTCAGTCGGTTCTATATGGTGCGGATCGAGAAGTGATCTACTTCAATCCGGAAAACGATCTGACGGAAATAGTCATCGGGCTACTCAAGCGAGACATTCCAGCGGCCTCGACGGCGGCGGCACCGGCTGTGCCTGGAGCTCCTGGGGTAGGTCCCGCTGGAGGCAAGGCACCGCTTTTGGCCAATCCACCTACGGGTCCGAATCGTAAGTAACCTGCGAAACGATTGATCGCTAGAAAACGGATTTTCTTTCGAAGATGATGCAGGCTCCCCTTCAAAATACGATCGCGCACCTAGCCCATGTCAGTGGCAGAGGCTACTGGTCTGGCAAGAGCGTTTCGCTTACGTTCTTGCCGGCCAAGCCCGATACTGGGATCGTCTTTCGGCGAGTCGACGTTGTTGGCAAGCCGATGATACCCGCATTGGCGAGTCATCGGACCGATGCGCAGTTGCGAACCAAACTCGTATGCGGCGGTGCGAGCGTCGAGATGGTCGAACACGTGCTAGCGGCGTTGTATGGTATGGGGATTGACAACTGCATCGTCGAATGCGACGGAGCTGAAATGCCCGGCATGGACGGCAGCGCGTATGCGATGGCCCTTGCGATCCATCAAGCTGGGCGAATAACCTGCGACCAACCGGCAAGGTATCGACGGATCGACCAAACGATCCGAATCGGCGACGACCAAGCTTACGTTGAAGCCAACAGAGCTCAGGTGCCTGGGCTGACTCTTGTATACCACCTGGACTACGGTCCTAGCAGTCCGATCCCATCGACGTCTTCAAGCTGCTTGCTCAATCCTGAGGAGTTCCTCACCTCGATCGCTCCGGCACGAACATTCTTGACCGAGAGCGACGCGGCGAAACTCCAGCAAAGTGGTCTTGCTCAGCATGTCACGCATCGCGACTTGGTGATCTTCGGTAAATCTGGACCGATCGATAATCAGCTGCGTTTTCCCGACGAATGTTCCCGGCACAAGTTGCTGGATTTGATAGGGGATCTGGCACTTTGCGGACATCGGCTCGACGGCATGGTCTTTGCCTGCCGCAGCGGACACAACCTAAACGGACGGATGGCCGAGAGCATCCAGAGCATCAGCGATCCAGCCAGTGATTCGCTGCTCAAAGCGGCTTGATAATCCCCAATGAAATTCATCTTAACAGTGCAAGCAACTGTCGAACGATAGAAAGCGGACCCAGGACATGTCAACGATCATCGCTCATACCGCTGTGGTGGACCCTCGAGCTGAACTCGACGAAGACGTTCGGATCGGGCATCATTGCGTCATTGGCCCACACGTGCGGATCGGACGTGGCACACGTTTGGAAAACGGCGTAACGATCACCGGCCACACCACCATCGGCCGAGACAATCGTTTTTTTACCGGATGTATCATCGGCGGCGAGCCTCAAGATCTTTCGTACCAAGGTTCCCCGACCCAGGTGGTCATCGGCGATGCGAACGTCTTTCGAGAATGCACGACGGTCAATCGAGGGACCGAAAAGGACCAAGGAGTCACGTCCATCGGTAGCCAATGCTACTTTATGGCCACCTCGCACATTGCGCACGACTGCGTCATCGAGGACCGTGTGATCACTGCCAACAACGTCATGCTCGGGGGGCATGTTCGCGTCGAGCACGACGCGACGCTCAGCGGTGGTGTTGCGGTCCATCACTTTGCCTCGATCGGTTGCTACAGCTTTGTCAGCGGTCTTTCGCGGGTTCTCCAAGACGTACCGCCATACATGTTGGCCGAGGGTTTTCCGGCCCGGCCACGATGCGTCAATGTCGTGGCTTTGAAACGCAAAAACTTTAGTACATCGGCCATCCGCGCGATCGGCGAAGCCCACAAGTTGCTTTACCGTTCCAAGGTGGGTATCAAGCATGCGCGAGAGATTCTCCAAGGGGATGGCATCCTGACTCCGGAGCTCGAGACCCTCTTTGCGTTCATCGATAATTCCTCCGAGGGCCGCCACGGACGCGGTCGCGACCGCCGTGCGGCTGCTTGATCGATCCCCGAAGCTGTAGGTGCGAACATGGAATTGTCTGCTACGTCGAAAATCCAAGTTGCGGTCATCGGAGCAGGGCATCTTGGACGCATCCACGCAAAATTGCTGACGGCTCGCAACGATTGCAAGCTTGTGGCCGTTTGCGACCCGGTTCCAAGCTCACGCGGTTGGATCGAGGAGAACCTTAAGGTCCCCACGGTTCCCGATTACATGGAGCTTGCCAACTCTGTAGATGCAATTGTGGTAGCTACGCCGACGATCTACCACTACCAAGTAGGGGCTTGGGCGTTGGAAAGAGGCATTCACACCTTGATCGAAAAACCGATTGCCAACACCGTCCAGCAGGCCAAGGAGCTAGGGCGACTCGCATCGACTCATGGAGCGATTTTGCAAGTTGGGCATGTGGAGCGCTTCAACCCGGTCTGGGAATCGTTACAAGCTCGCATCGAGCCCAAAACAGTTCGATACGTCGAAAGCCGACGCGAGGGTGTCTATACCGGTCGCAGTACCGACATCGGGATCGTATTGGATTTGATGATCCACGATCTGGATTTGATCCTGAGTTTGATCGATTCTCCACTGACGAATATTCGCGCAACTGGACGATGCGTTTTGGGCCAGCACGAGGACCTAGCGATCGCCGATTTGGAGTTCCAAAACGGGGCACGAGCCCATCTTCGGGCTTCTCGGATCAGTTCGACTGCGGCTCGGGTGATGGAGATCCAAGCCGAACGAGAGTGGTATGAACTCGATTTCTCGACGGTTAGTTTGACGGCAACTCGTGCCACTGAAACCGTCGAGAGTGGGGAGTTGCAAGCCGATGGACTCGATCCTATCGAGCGGGCGCGGGTCAAGGATGAACTTTTTACAAGGTGGCTTGATCGCACGCAGACTACTCCGCCAACGTCCAATGCGATTCAATCCGAGCACAGCGATTTCTTGGAATCGATCCGGTATGGCAGGCAGCCCAGGGTATCAGGGACTGCGGCGATTCGCGCCTTGGAAGTGGCTTGTGCCATCACCAACCAGATCACCAACGGCAATTTGCGGATCCTCCGCCGGGCCGCTTAGCGGATCTTGAAAAAGATCCTGACCTAAAGAATTCGGTCCGGACCGCTGATGGGGACATTCGATCCGGACCGCTGATGGACGCTGATGAACCGCTGATAAAAACAGGAGCATAGTCAGTGGTTAGGTTCGGTGGTCCAGGTTCGGTATCAGCGACTATTAGCGTGCATTAGCGGTCATCTCCGGATCCAGTCCTACAGAATTCTTTCCGGACCGCTGATGGGGATATTCGGTCCGGACCGCTGATGGG
>Ga0114972_10001304_pt1 | contig 18705 bp, 11 predicted proteins | sample M_140807_EF_Meta_FD_87354 | JGI IMG/M metagenome (GOLD analysis project Ga0114972, IMG submission 87354) | Freshwater microbial communities from Lake Montjoie, Canada to study carbon cycling - M_140807_EF_MetaG | ecosystem: Environmental > Aquatic > Freshwater > Lake | place: Lake Montjoie... | reverse complement strand
CAGGTCGTTTGCCAACACATCGAATTGCGTCTCGGCGCTGTCTTCGAGGATCGTGAAGGATTCGCCAGTAACCGTGGGGGCCGGAACCGCAGCCTTAACATTTACCGTAACGTTGCCTGTTGCGGTTCCACCTTTACCATCGCTGATGGTGTAGGTAAACGATTCGGAACCGACGAAATTGGCTTTGGGCGTGTAGAGAACTCCATTGCCTCCCGTCGAGATTTTAACCGTACCACCTTGGCTGGTTGCTCCAAGAGCCGTGACAATGAGAGTCTCTCCAGAGTCCGGGCCGAGGGTATCGTTGCCCAGCACGTTGAGGAACACGTCCGTTTGGTTCGACTTGACGGTGTCGAATACATCGTTGACCGCCACTGGGTTATCGTTGACGGGTTGGACATTCATCGTCACGGTCGCAGTAGCGGTGGCACCTGTCTGATCTTTGACGACATAGGTGAACTTTTCGGTGCCGTTGAAGTTTGGCGCGGGGGTGTAGACCAATCTCTTTTCGCCACTGGCGATCGATACGGTGCCACCTTTGTCAGGGGTCGAAACCGAGAGCAGTGACAAAACTGCGTTCGAACCGCTCGAGATTGTGTCGTTGGCAAGGACATCGATCGAGTTGTTTGCGGAGTCCTCGTTGACGCTGAAACTGTCATCAGCAGCCGTAAAACTGGTGCTGATCGTTAGAGACTTAGAATCAAACAGCACTCGGTTGGCTGGGACTCCGGAGCTGGCCGAGTCGAGGAATAGACCAAAGGCCTTGTTTCCCTCGTCGGCCTCGTCCATCGAGAACTTGGCCACCCCGCCAGACTTAGCGCGCATCCTTACGGTGATAAAGTTCTGAGGATCGCGACCTGGACCAGCGGTTAGTGACGAAAAGGCACCTAGTTCGTTGATCAGGCCGGCAGTGGCGGTGTCGCCGGATTTTCCGTTTTGAAACAGAGGATCAAAGGTGATTGGATTGCTCGCCACTGGCTCGACCTTGGAAGCATCGTAGTTCAAGTCGACATACGCAGTGAAGACCCCTTCACCGGTCCCTGAACCGGTGATTCGAAGGTCTTGCACGACCAGCTTGACCAGAAATTCTTGGCCGGCTGAGATGCTCGTCAACGGCTGGCCATTGAGGTTTTGGAGGAACATATCCACCGCGATCTTAGCCGTGTCAGCCACGGCGATAGCCAGAGTCTGGGAGGTGATGTTTCCAGCTTTGTCTTGAAGCTTCAAGACAGCGGTTTGCGGACCGAGTTGGTTCGCCGCCGGGGTCCAGGAGATCAAACCGCTTTGCTGATCGATGGTCATCCCGGCCGGTGCACTGTCCAGAACGTAACGCAAGCCCTGGCCTTCTTCGGGGTGATTGAGGTCAAAGTTCAGCGGAGTGCCAACGTTGGCGCGAGTTGGCAAGCCGCTGTTGGCGATCGCTGCTGGGGCAACATTGTCATAAACGATCGAAAGGGCTGGGGAGGCGGCTGAAGTTGTGCCGCTTACGGTCTGCACCGCGACGATCGAGTAGGTGCCGCTTCCAAGAGGGGCGATCTGGTTGGTGGTGATCGTGGTAGTGGCTCCAGAGGCAACGGCCGAACCGATGACCTGGGTGCCGATCTTCAGCTCCACATTGGCTCCGGTGGTCGTGCCAGAGACCAGGAACTGCAGGCTCCCGGCGCTGGTGACGTTGTCCGAATCGCTCGAGCCTGTATCGCTCGAAGCAATCAGATCTACGGATGTTGGTGCCGCTACGGTCACAGGAACGCTGAACGTTAGGACTTGAGCATCGTCGGAGCTGCTTGCGGCAGTGGAACTAGCAGGCCGCACACTGACGCGAACGGAGAAGTTCCCACTGAAGTTCGTCGGAGCGGTGACTGACAACAGACCGGTCTGGCTGTTCATGTTCAACTGATAAGGCACCGTGCCTTGACGGGTAGCATCGTAGGCGACGGCATCCCCTTCTTTGTCTTGGCTACCGAGCTGAACCGTTACGGTCTGTCCGGCTGCGATCGGAGGGACGGTGATGTCATTGAGGAACGGTGCGCCGTTGGAGGTATCTGCGGCTGCCGAGGCGGTAAATGAACGGGAGAATGACTGGCCGGTGCTGTTGGTGACCGTGACGGTAATGGTCGACGTCCCACTGCTGGCCAAGGATTTGAGCCGCACCAAGCCGTTCTTGGTGTCGTTGAAGATTTCCATCGACTTGATGACTACTTCGTTGACGGGGCGACTGACCTCGCCAGAGGATTGGGCGGCTACTTTGGTTCGCGAAATCCCTTCGCGAATTGCTTCACCTTCGATCAACTGCCCAAAGACCGAGTGCTTGAAATCCAAGTGGCGAGTGGCTACTTCGGTGATAAAGAACTGCGAATCGTTCGTATCAGCTCCAGCCTTGGCGTAGGATAGAACCCCGGATCGGTTGTGTTGCAGATTCAAATTGAATTGATCGTCAAAATCCCCGAGGGTCGATCCACCCGATCCGGTTCCAGTAGGATCACCGGCTTGGATCATGAATCCATCAACCACTCGGTGAAAGATGATATCGCTGCTGGCGGTTTGGTTGTAAAAGCCCGAGTTGACAAGCTGTTCGAACTGATTAACCGGTCGGGACGCTTCATCGGCGAAGAGCCGGAAGACCATCTCACCATAGCCGTTTACCACCATGCGAACCGACTTGGGATTGCTTACCAACTGGGCGGAAATGACGTTGGGATTGCTGCTCGAGACGGTCACGGTCAATGGACCACCATTGGGGTCGTAAGTATCGATCGGTACGTGGACGGGGGAACCGAAGCGAACCGTTTGGTTAGAGACCTCAACAAATGTCGGTTGAGTGCCCGTAGGAATCGCAACACCGGAGATTGACGAGAGCTGCTGCAAGGTTTGTAAACCGGTTGCAACTTGGCCATTGGCGAACTTCCAGGTCGGGTAGGTGATGATGTTCTCTGCCGTACCGGTTGCATTTGACGTGCGGTCCGGGTTGCTGACCTCGATGAACGGCAGATAGTTTTTTCCTTCCAGGAACAGGTTCTTTTGCTCGGTACAAACCGGGCACCAGTCGGCCCCGTAGAACTTCGCACCGGCGGCTGATAGAGCCTTGGCAAAGGCGACAAGATCTTGCGCGGCGGTAGCCTCTCCCTCTGCAACCAAACCCGATGTGGTGGGTTGTGCAGTTGGGTTTGCGACCTGCCAAGCCGGCGCCGCATACTGCTGGGCTAGCAACGATTGGGATTGTTCGGAAGCTGCCTGATAGAAGTCGCTGGCCATGAGTTCGCGGCGCTCGAGCGGTTCGAAGCGGATCTGACGCTTTTCGCTGTGGCTAGCTTGGACACTCTCCCCGAGGATCCGTCGAACGAGCATCTTTCCCTTGTTAGTGCCCGAAACCCACGAACGCAAACCACACTCGCGAACTTGCTCAGACGCTGGTTGATTCAAGTTGGTCATCAATTTCCTCACAATGTTTCGTTTCCTACCAAAGTTCGCGTATGGGACACCACGTCGAGTTGATCCGTAGAGGTGTTCAGGCAAAATTCGGACCCCAACGGGTCGTTTTTTCCGGAAAAATCGGAAATCCCACAAAAAACCAAACGCTAACCCACGGGTCCTTAGACGTTTTTTCGGTCATTGGGTTCCGAAACCCGCTCAAAAGGCAGATTTTCTCGAGTTGAGCTAGCCAACAGGGCGATCCGTTCGCATAATACGCAACCTTAATACCTTTTCGCTAAATATTTCGGAGCGCGTCTGGAAAAGCCATGGCCAAGAGCAAGAAAAAGAAAGAAACAACTTACTTGGTTTGCCAGGAAACCGGTGACATCAACTACGTTTTGTTTCGCAAACCGGGTGCTGAGAAGCTGCAACTCAAGAAGTATTCACCCAGACTTCGACGCGTGACGCTGCACACCGAAAAGCGCAAGTAGAAACAAATCGTTTCGATTTGAGACGCTTCCACTACGGCGCTCCTCCCTGCGCGGATGTCCAGGTTGACTTAGCACTCTGGCCTAGCAATCCCGCATCGTGCGGTTTGAGATCTTCAACGCGCAAGGTGCACAATCGGATGTGCACAGCAAAAGAAAAACAGTAGAAGCAAAACAGTAGAAGATACGCGGTAGATACGCAGTGGAAATCGCTGGCGGTTTTGGCTAAAGTGGTGGTACATTCCCACCACCACCGACCCGCCTCGAACCACAGGAAATCGTACGGATGCAAACCAGTACCGCAGTGGGCATTCGCCTAGCCCATTGGAACCCACTTTTTGTTTGGGCTCTGTATCTAATCTCCCCGGGCCTGATCTCACCGGGCCTGATCTCACCGGGCCTGATCTCCCTGGCACTGCTTAGCTCGGATGTTTATTCGCAAGATCTCTTCCCGGACAAGGCCCTCGAGGCTGCCGTTCGCCGTGAGGTCTTCGAGAAACGCTACAACGCCGATCCTATCACCCTCGATGACGTCAAGAACATTTCCCAAGTCGTCGGGAAGGGTAAAGGCATCAAGAGTCTCGAAGGCTTGCAACACTGCAAAGCCTTGATGAAGCTCGATCTAGAGAAGAACGAGATCGTCGACCTAGCTCCGATCCGCGAACTGAAGCTTCTTCAGTCAGTCGACTTGGCCTCGAACAAAATCCAATCGCTCGAACCGATCAGCGGCCTAACAGCGATCCAGTATCTGCACATCGCCAACAACGCCATCGAAGACATCGGGCCGCTTCGAGCAATGACCAAGCTTCAATCTTTGTATGCCTCTGGCAACAAAGTCAAAAAACTGGAGCCTGTCTTTGGACTGAAAAAACTTTGGACCCTCGATGTTGCACTGAGCCCTGTCGAAGACCTCAATGGAATCGCGGAACTACGCGGTCTGCAGACGATCAACCTCAAAGGTTGCGGAGTCAAAACGCTCGACTTCACCAAGCCGATGCGCGAGTTGCGATTGCTGATCCTCCAGGAGAATCCTGAAGTCGATCTGACGGCTCTGATCGAGGCCTGCGAAGCCGATGCGAAAGAGAACCGACGTTTTGCTCCGTTCCTGCGTCTCTATGTCGACGATGGCTTAGTCCAAAACGCCACCAAGGCCGCTGAGTTTGAAAAGCTCAAAGCGGTTGGGGTTCGAGTCAATCCACCTGTAAAGTGACACTGCGATGGCACCGTTGTCCACCGGCCTGAAAGTCGATCGAACCGCTCGCATGTTGGTCAAGGCACTGGCAGTGGGTTGGACTTTGTTTTGCTCAACTCCAGCATCTGCCCAAGATCGCTTGGCCGTTGAGCCACCGCGCTTTCGCACAAGAACCGACGCGAATGCCGCAAGTGACGCACAAGCTCTCCGAGAGCAGCTGCGGTACCTAGTCGATTCCCAAGGTCCGATCAATCCGCTGAGCGACTACGGCAAGCGTCCGACGAAAGCCTCGAGCGATCCCTCGCTCAAACCCAGCGCGAGGCTTCCTGTTGCACAAGATCCGGCTGCATCCCAAGCCCCCATGTTGGACAAGGACTCGGCCAAGCGGCTCGGAGCCTCAGGCCTGACCGTTCCGTCGAGCGTTCTGGGAGTGATCGAACTGCTAGCACCACCGACGATCCGAGGGCCTGGCGCATCGATTCAAAACAATGACGACGGTTTCCGCCCCACAATCTACTCGGGTTCCATCAGCTCAGGTTCCATCAGCTCGACAGCGTTCGATAGCATTGCCCTCAATAGCACAGGCTTCGATAGCACAGTGAGAGTCGCGAATTTCTACCAAGACGATCCGATCGCCAATATCCCTCCAACGCTCACCACTCCTCCAATGATCAGCGGTGGTACGCTGCCCGGTGGCGGTACGCTCCCGGGCTCGATCCCACTGGTACCCCAAAGCGCTCCGCAACTTCCACCGGCATCGCTTCCGCCGGCATCGCTTCCGCCGGCATCAGGGCCGTTGGGAGTTCCATCGGCCGGACCGGCCTTCGTGCCGAGCTATCCTCAGAGCGCTGTTCCTCCACCGACGATGCCAAGCACAGCGGTGCCAACGACGGTCATGCCCGCACCACCTACCTACTACGTTCCTGCGCCGGCGGCCCCTCAAAGCGTCGCCCCTGGAACGTTCGCACAATCGGGGGTTCCATATGCGGGCTCCCCGATGCCCAGTTACAACCGCCCAGCTACGTTTGTCAATTCCGCACCTTTTGTTTCGGCCCCCCCGGCGGCCGTAGATGCTCGCTGGATGGTTTCACCCGCCGTGTGGCAACAAGCCTCGAATGCTGCGGCTCCATCCTGCAACCCCAGCCTTGCGAGCACCGCCCCATCGATGCCTGCAAGCCCCGTTGCTCCCGGAACAGTCCCCGGAACAGTCCCCGGAATGGTTCCCTCAGGGATCAATGGTGTAGCACCGACGACAGGGCTGGTTCCACCGGCAGGTGCCTCGCCTTTTGCTTATGCGCCTCCGGCAGCGATCCCACCCGGCACGGTCTATGCACCGGGCAATGGTGGGTATGTACCGCTGGTTGGCTTCGGACAAGGCACCAATGCACAGCTCGGTCGGGGGCTCTACGGCCAACCGACCGCTTATGTCGACGGTCAGCCCGTTCGCAACTTTTTTCGCTATATCTTCCCGTAACCACTCATAAACACGTGACCGAGCGTCGTATCTATCTGGATCATGCTGCGACGAGTTGGCCCAAACCGCCCGGGGTGCTAGAGGCCTGCATCGATTTTCAGCAACAGCTGGGCGTCGCCGTTTCGCGTGGAGCGTACCGTCGTGCGGAGCGAACCGATCGAATGATCGGCGATGTACGCACGAGGCTTGGGCGGTTCCTCGGGATCTCCGACCCGCAGCGCATCGCCTGGACGAGCAACGGCACGATGGCAATCCATGCGGCTATCCACAGTGCGATTTGGGAATCGGATCTTCGAGGCCAGCACGTCGTAACGACTGCGACCGAGCACAACAGCGTCTTGCGAACGCTTGCGGACCTTCAGAAACGAAGGGGCTTGCGCTGGACCATAGTCCCTTGCGATGAGCATGGCTGGGTGGATCCGGAATCGCTTCGAGCGGCCCTGTGCGAAGAAACACGTTTGGTCATCGTCAATCATGCATCGAACGTCACCGGGATCGTACAGGATTTAAATTCTCTGAGTTCCATCCTTGCCGGCTCGAATGCTTGGTGGATGGTCGATGCGGCCCAGAGTCTCGGTTATGTCGAACTCGACGTGCAATCGCTTGGGATCGACCTGCTGGTAGCTCCGACACACAAGGGTCTATGCGGGATGCTCGGGACGGCCTTTGTGGCCGCTAGCCAGCGGATCATTCCCCATTTGCAATCACCTTGGGTCGGTGGGACTGGGCGCAGCAGTATCGACTGGACCGGTCCGTTTGGCTGGCGTGAGTCGGTCGAGTCGGGCAACCTCAATGGGCCATCGATCGCCTCGTTGGGAGCTGGATTGCACTTCCTAAACTCCCAATCTTTGCCGGACTTCCAACGTGCCTCAGCGGGCTGGATCGAAAGAATCGCCAAAGAAATCCGGCGGCACCAAAACCTGCATCTAGTCGGAAACCCAGATGCAATAGGCTCGTCAAAACAGGCCTCCAGGGTTCCTGTGATCAGTTTTTCGAGCCGATCCCTGAGCAGTCATGAGATGGCGATGCTCCTGGACTCGGCTTTGGGGATAGAATGTCGTTCAGGCTTGCACTGTGCCGGTGCGATCCATGCGCACTTAGGGACCGATCCAAAGGACGGTGCGTTGCGTATGAGTTTCGGGCATACCACGACCGAGTCGGATGTGGACGCAGCGATCGAGGGAATACGGCTCTTGAGTCAGGTAGTAACGTGATCAGAAATTGCCGGACAAATCTGCGATGGACGTCGAACCGGATTCGCCATTGGATTTACCTATGGGCGATTCCAGTGGTCTGTCTTTGGAGCCTGACCGGCTGCGAGGAATCCCGAGAGAAATCGGGCTTAGAGGGCAACTGGAAAACATCATCGGCCCAGGGTGCCAAGAGCACTGCTGCTGAGGCGACCAAGGAAGCGTTCATCTACCAGCCTCGAAAAGTCCTCGACGGCTCTGGCTATGGTTGGGTGATGAGCGCCGTGAAACCCTGGCCGAAAGACTCGACGCTCGAGCAGATAGGGAATCAATTCAAGATTGCAGTCCGATCGAGTGTCCAAGCTCTCGATCAAATCCTCAGCGATCCGGCCCTCGACCCTGACCAGATCGCTTCGTCACGGTACTCTCGCTCGACATTCTTAAATTACGACGGCGATCCACTCAAGGCTTACGAGGATCTCAGCGAGGCTCGCAAGCATGTCGAGAAGAACCCCAGGATCGCCAGCGATTTTCTATACACGATCATCTACAACCAAGGTGTCACGGCCATGCGCCGGGGTGAAAACGAAAACTGCATCGCTTGCCGTGGCGAGAGCTCCTGCATTCTGCCAATCGCCAAAGGGGCAGTGCACCAAAATCCCGAAGGCTCTCGAATCGCGATCAAGCACTTCATGGAGTACCTGGACAAGTTTCCTGACGACGAAGAAGTTCGCTGGCTATTGAATGTGGCTTACATGACCCTCGACGAGCACCCGGACAAAGTCCCGTCGCAGTACCTGATTCCAATCGATCGTTACGCACATCAAGAGCATGGGATCGGTAGATTTCGAGATATCGGCGAAAAGGTTGGCCTCAATCGCTTCAACCAAGCCGGTGGAGCGATCATGGACGATTTCGATGGCGATAGTAAACTCGATGTTGTCATCTCCTCGTTCGACCCAACCCAGATCATGGGGGTTTATCGCAATGAGAATCTTGAAAAGTTCATCGATGTGACCGCAGCGGCTGGGGTTTCGAATCAGCTCGGTGGACTCAACTGCGTGCAGACCGACTACAACAACGACGGCTGGCTCGATGTGTTCATCGTCCGAGGTGCTTGGTTGACACCATCGCTGGCGATGCGCCCGAGCCTGCTTCGAAACAACGGGGACTTAACATTCACCGATGTGACCGAGCAAGCCGGACTCTCAGAGCCGCTGAACTCGATCTCGGCGACTTGGGCTGATTTCGATCGCGATGGCTGGCTGGATGTCTTTGTATGCAGCGAGCAGCAATCCAATCGCCTGTATCGCAATAAACGAGACGGGACCTTCGAGGATGTAGCACCCCGAGCTGGAGTGGCCGGAGGCGAGGGGATGGTTTGCAAAGGAGCCGCTTGGATCGATATCGAAAACGATGGATGGCCCGATCTGTTCATCAATCACCTATCGAGAGTTGGAGCCCAACTGTGGCGCAACCGTCGGGACGGAACTTTCGAGAACGTCACACGCGCCTTGGGGATCGATGGTCCCCAAATGGGCTTTTCGTGCTGGGCATGGGACTTTAACAACGACGGATGGCAAGACATTTTCGCAACAAACTACTCGCGATCGGTGGGGGCATGCGTCCAAGGTATGATCGGCCAAGAGAGTACCGAAGCCAAGAGTTGCCTGTATCTGAACCAGGGCGGCCAGCGATTTGTTAACGTCACCAAAGAAGCCGGACTCGAAGGGGTCTTCATCACCATGGGCTCGAACTTTGCCGACTTTGACAACGACGGCTGGCTCGATTTTTATCTTGGGACAGGAGACCCTAACCTTGGCACATTGGTCCCGAATCGCATGTTCAGAAACCTCGCCGGCAAACGGTTCGTCGATATCACCGCCTCCTCTGGAACTGGCAACCTTCAAAAAGGCCACGGGGTGGCTTGTGGGGATTGGGATCGCAATGGCACGATCGATCTGTTTATCGAGATGGGAGGAGCCGTCAACGGGGACAAGTACCACAACATCCTTTTCGAAAACCCAGGAAACTCAGCCAGTTGGATTTCACTAAAATTAATTGGCCAATTTTCAAACCGCGCAGCGATCGGTGCTAGAATCAAGATTCAGACCGATGATCCAGACCTGCCGGTTGTTTATCGACAAGTCACCTCGGGCAGCAGCTTTGGCGCGAATCCTTTGGAGCAGACAATCGGTTTAGGGAGAGCGACCAAGGTCCTTTCGCTCGAAATCCAGTGGCCAGCTCCTGAATCGCAAAACAGCAATAATCGTCTTGAGCGAATCGATGGACCGCTCGAGTTGGGCAGGACGCTGCGAATCCAAGAGGGCCAGGGTGTACTAGTGGACTGAGTTCTGATGCGATGAACGATCAACCTTACGGGATCCCGGACAAGCATTGGCCTGCGAAACTCACCTATTGGTGGTACCGCGCTGCCCGCTCCTTGCGCCGCAAAGCCTTGGCCCAGCAGCAGATCACCAGCGTTCAAATCGAACAGATCGAACATCTCCAAGGAGCTTTGGATGCACAGCTCGGGGTGATGCTCACCCCAAACCATTCGTTCCATTGGGACTCCTACTGCTTGTTCCAAGCAGCCGACCGACTCAAAACGCCTTTCTATGTGATGACCGCCTGGCAGGTCTTCTCCCAGAGCAAGTGGTTCGAACGCGAATCGATGCAGCGCTGCGGCTGCTTTAGTGTGGATCGCGAAAATACCGACATCCAATCGATGAAGACGGCCATGGATATCCTTCAGCGACGAAAAGAGCCTTTGGTGGTCTTTCCCGAAGGAGACATCTACCACACCAACGATCGGCTCACAACCCTCCGCGAAGGTGCGGCGGCCATCGCTCTGATGGCTGCCCGAAAATCCGAGCGTCCTATCGCTGTCGTTCCAGTGGCCATCAAACGCTGGTATCTAGAAGATCCCACCGAAAGCCTGACTCAAACCGCCGAAAAAATCGAACGGCGACTCTTCTGGAAACCCCACTCCCATCTGCCCCTGGTCGATCGCATCCTTAACATCGCCAACGGACTGTTGTCTTTGAAAGAAATCGAACGACTCGGGCACTCGCGACAAGGTAACCTTCCGGAACGGATCGGCTTTCTGATCGATGCAGTTTTGACACAAGCCGAGTCCAAGTACGCGATCAGTTCGACCAAGGCTCTGACTCCTGAACGGATCAAAGAGATCCGTCGCAAAATCATTCAAGAGCGAGCCGAACAAGCAGAACAAGCCCCAGCCTCCAAGCACAAGGAGTGGGACGGCGACATGCAAGACATGTTCTTTGCCACCCAACTGTATAGTTATCCAGGTGACTACCTACAGGAAAATCCAACCTGGGAACGCCAAGCCGAAACACTCGATAAACTAGAAGAGGACGTCCTGGGAGCTAGCTACCCGACCACCCACGCACCCAAGGCTGTCCGCATCCGCTTTGATGAGCCGATCCGGTTGCCCCAAGGCAAAGAGAAAAAGCTCAGCACCGAACAACTTACTGATCAAATCCAAGATCGCATTCAAACGATGCTCGATGCACTCAATAGCCAATACCCGGATCGATTGAGGCGGAAAGAAATAGCCCAAGATCGTGTTTAAGCTCGAAGAAGTCTCCAAGTCGTTCGGCGATCAAACGGTGTTGCAACCGACATCGATCGATTTCCAAACCGGCAAATCAACGGTATTGATCGGACCGAGCGGTTGCGGCAAAAGCACCCTACTGCGTCTGCTCGCCGGATTGCTCGCCCCCAACTCAGGTCGAGTCCTCTTCGAGGGGGTCGAGATGAATACCCGGAACATCATGCAAATGCGCCATCGGATGGGTTACGTCATCCAAGACGGGGGACTCTTCCCGCATCTGACCTCATCTCAAAATGTCGGCCTGATGGCCAAGCACTTGGGTTGGTCAGACCAGCAGGTTCAAACCCGCATCCACGAGTTGGCCGACTTGACCCGACTGCCCCGCCCTGCCCTGGATCGCTACCCAGCTCAGATCTCCGGTGGCCAGCGCCAACGTGTCGGGATCATGCGAGCCTTGATGCTCGATCCTCCGGTAATGCTCCTGGATGAACCGATGGGTGCTCTGGATCCACTGGTTCGCTACGATCTGCAAGAGGACTTGCTGAAGATCTTCCGAACTCTCAACAAGACTGCGATCACCGTTACGCACGACATGGGTGAGGCAGGTTTCTTTGGTGATCATGTGATCATGCTCGGCGAAGGTCGCATCGTCCAACAAGGCAAGCTCGATGAGATGATCTTGCATCCTGCAAATGACTTCGTAACCCGATTCGTCAATGCACAGCGATTGCCAACACTGCCCAACGCAAAGGAGCCCTCGTGAGACCTCGAATCGCATCACTGCTGGTCGGCCTATTTGGGTACTTTTTGTGCTTCTTCGGTCCACTTGGCATCCTATCGGCAGTCCTTGCCCAAGCACCCGAAGTCGGGATCGGCTCGAAGTCTTTCACCGAATCGGTCATCCTAGGTGAATTGCTTTCGCATTTGGCAAAGAATGCCGGCGCACAGGCCCAGCATCGAGCCGAGCTTGGAGGCACCCAGATCCTTTGGCAAGCCCTCATCACTGGAGAAATCGACGCGTACGTCGACTACACCGGCACGATCCGCGAGGAGATCCTTGCCGATGTGGCTCGGCAAGGGACCAAGATCGAATCCGAAAGCGACATGCGAAATGCCCTGGCTGCAAAAAAAGTCGTGATGTCCGATCGTGTCGGTTTCAATAATACTTACGCACTTGGGATGCGCCGTGGGGTCGCCCAGCGATTGGGGATTACCAAGATCAGCGACCTTAAAAACCATCCCGAACTCCAATTGGGATTCAGCGATGAATTCGTCGAGCGCAAGGATGGTTGGCGTCCGCTCAAAGAGAAATACGGACTGCCCCATACGCGGATCAAAGTCATGGATCACAATCTGGCCTATCGAGGCCTAGAGAAAGACTCTATCCAAGTCGCAGACCTGTACACGACTGACCCTGAGATCAAGTACTACGATCTGGTGGCTCTCGAAGATGATCTGGCGTTCTTTCCAGTCTACTATGCGGTGGTCCTGATGCGCGATGACTTAACTAGCCGTGCCCCCAAAGTCGCCGAAGCGATTATGAAAATGCAGGGCTTGATCGCCCCCGAAGAGATGTCCTCGATGTCCGCACAGGTGCGTTTGGACCGCAGACAAGAGACGATTGTGGCAGGTGAGTTTCTAAACAACAAACTGAACCTGAGTCTATCGCTTCCCCAAGAAGGGCGATGGGCCGAATTCAAAAAGATCATCGAGCGTGTTTTGAGCGCAACATGGGAACACCTATTTTTGGTTCTGATCTCTCTAGGCTTGGCGATCCTGACTGCAATCCCTCTTGGAATCCTCGCCTCGCGAAACGAAGCCCTCGGCCAAACGGTCCTGGGAATCGTCGGGGTGATTCAAACGTTGCCCTCGATGGCGTTGCTGGTGTTTGTCATGCCGCTGTTTGCCCTCTTTGAGATGGGGATCGGACCGGCACCGGCCATCATGGCCTTGTTTCTCTATAGCCTGCTCCCGATCGTCCGTGGGACTTACGCAGGAATCAAGCAAATCCCGGCAGCGATCCGCGAATCGGCAGAAGTTTTGGGGCTCGATGCCAAGGCCAGACTTCGGTTGGTCGAGCTACCGCTGGCCCTGCCTTCGATTCTTTCGGGGATCAAAACCGCTGCGGTGATTAACATCGGAACGGCAACGATCGGTGCCCTCATCGGCGCTGGAGGCTATGGATCACCGATCCTGACGGGTATCCGACTGAACGATCTTTCGCTCATTCTCCAAGGAGCTGTGCCGGCCGCAGCCCTGGCCCTGGCTGTGCAATACGGCTTTGGCCTATTGGAAAAAAAGATCGTCTCTCCAGGACTTCAAAGCTCTTAGGGAGTGAGGCTTGAGGGCAAGCCTTCGATCCATTTTCGGATCAATGCGACGGCTTGCTGATCGACGACGCTGGAGGCCAGCGGAGGCATTTGGTCTTTGCCGCGTCTAGAGATTCGCTCGAGGAGCAGGCTTTTTTCGGGGCTTCCAGGAGCCACGAGCTTGGCACCGGCTATCCCCAAGTCATGATGCCTGGGTGCCGCATCGAGGATCCCCATCTTGGCCCAAGCCGTAGGGTGGCTCAGTTCCATCGCAGCGTTCCCCCCGCCGGCTGGCACGTGGCAGGATGCGCAGTTGGAATGCAAATAAGCTTGGACTCGGGCATCGAGAGACTCTTGATCGTCATAGGGATTGGCCAGCTTGGGCAAAGCAGCCGGCGAGGCGGTCAGAAGGGACGAGTCGCTCGGGGTTGGCCGCTGTGGCAACTTGGCCGCCTCGATCGCAATCGGATCTTCGGGACGGTCTGCATTGGGTGCTTGAGGATTTGGTGTTGGCGAGTGAGCAAACTGCTGCGGGTTGACTTTCAAGAGCCCCATTCGCTCGAACACAAGCAATTGGTTCTCATGATTTTCGTCGAATTCGTAAGGGCGATTGAGTTGAGAGGTTTGTAGGCCGAGCGTGTAGTTCGCAGCGCGACTATGGCAGAGCATGCATTCGGCCCGGCTTGGATAATGCCATGTTTGCACGCGAGAGCCTCCCGCGACGTTCTCATCGAGGATCGAATAGTCGACATCATCGCCAGACGCATCGACCAACTCAGCGTCCGTCCCTTGGTCGTTCCAACGGTACGAATAGCCCACCCATTCGTTTTGTTCGCGGAGCATCAATCGGGTCTCGATCCAACGCCGCGACTGGGCGTTGCCCGGTTGCTTTTCGATCGCAAAACTCTTGATCAAAACCGTGCCGTTGGGGAACGTCCAACCGAACTGGTTTTGGAACTCGATGCGTTGATCTTGGGAGGTGTTTTCGGGGATGGCAAACGCGCGTTGCTTGTAAGCTCCATCGCTCCATAGGGGCGAGTTGACCGAGTAGGGCACGATCCCTTGTGCATAGCGATGCTTAGAAACGTCCTCGAAGAGCCCGGTTTGACTCAAGAGCCTTGGGAAGCGACCTGAGGAATCCACGGCGCGGTTGGCAATAAGTCGCACGACCGATTTACCGAGGTGATCTGCGATCCAGATTTCGCCGTTGTTCATCGAGGCAAAGCCGGTAATCGCATGAGGAGTATCGGCAATTTCAAGGGCGTCCGAGGGCTTATTCCCATCGTGCCAGATCGCCCAGATTTTCCCGGTCGAGTAATCGCCATAAACATAGGCCCCATGGAGTTTCTCGTACTCACCGCGAGAGCCTCGATAAACGATCCCACCGGTCAGCGAACGGGCTTGGCTGTGGTGATGATCTTTCACCGGTGCCACGAACGGATCCGGGCCTCGCTGGCGATTGGCATAGAAGACCGCAGCCCCCTCCATCACGCTCCATCCATAGTTGGCCCCAGGTTTTAGCAAGTAGACCTGTTCCCAGATATCCTGCCCGTTTTGCCCAAGCCAAATCCGGCCCGACTCGGTATCGGTGGTGATTCTCCATGGGTTTCGCAGTCCGTAGGCCCAAGTTTCCTTGCGAACATTCGCTCGATTGTAAAACGGGTTGTCGGTTGGGATGCGATAGGGTTGCTCGTCGGTCGCATCGCTCACATCGATCCGCAGGACCTTGGCCGTCAGGTGCGTGAGGTCTTGGCCTCGAAGGTTGGAATCCGAATCGGACGTCCCATCGCCGCTAGTGACATAGAGCATGCCGTCGAGTCCAAAGGTCATTGCAGCACCGTTGTGACCATCGCTAGGCCACTGAATGACCGTGCGACTCCCGACGACATGAATCGATTCGGTGTTGGCTGATTTGGGGTCGATTTCAAGCCGCACGATGCGTGAGTGTTTCACACCATCGACGCTCTCGTTGAGACCCAGGAACACAAAGGGCTTTTTGGGATACTCGGGGTCGAAGCACAGATCGTAATGGACCCGATCCAACTCGGCCGGCAAAATCGTTTGCTTGCTCGCAAAACCGGAATTGGTGGGGCCTATATTCGACAGGTCGAAGCGCAAGAGTTCCGAGGGCCCGTAAGGGTTTTTCTGAGTGATGATCCAAACGTAGTTGGAATTCGGCTGGGCTCGCAGATGGATAGGATGATCGATTGGGAAGCCGAGTTTTACCGGCTCGGTAGTAAACGGAGGTGGGGGTTCCGGGGAGCCATGGACATTGGAGGTTGTCATGGATGGTCTGCGGAAGTTCGGTCCCAGAAATTGAATTTCCGCGAACTCTTCGTGACGATGAAAGGAGGCTTGTGTCAACGGCGAGATGCTCGTCAGGTTCGGCTTGTCCTGAGCGCGATCGTAGTCATAGCGACAAAGAGAATAGTTCCAGACTTCTCCTTCGAGAGGTTTTCCGCCGGTGCGGTAAAAGTCCTTCCAAGCGATCTTGAATTCGACTTGCCAACTGCGGTCGGTGTCGGTGCGATCCTCGATCGTGCCATCGACAAGAGCAGCGCTTTGGAAATCGAACTCATGCGATGACTTGTAAATCGCGTAGGCCTTGGCAGTGCGTTCGGGGATATAGAGGTCCATTTGGGTGTTGGCGGGCGTGACATGGAACTCGTAATAGCCCGAGAGTTTTTTTGAAGGTTTTAGGAAGACTTCAAAGCAATCGTCGAGCCAGGTTTGCTCGTCGCGCGTTTTGATGGTCGCTTGGATGTCCTTATCGAGCAGTTTGGCCCAGACGTACAGATAGTCCCGATCCCAGACCAACTTGGCTTGGGTGGCCTGTGGGCTTGGCGATTGCGCGTCGCCTTGGAGCCAGGCGGTGCGAAAATTGCTGACGACCGGTGCGTTTTCCCAGCATGGGTCGTTTGCAATCCCATCGATCTTTGGTGGACTCTGCGCCCACTGGCATCGGTAGACCGCGTCATCTTGGGCCAAAAGAGGCTTGTTCAAGAAGGCAACAAAGGGTGCTAACAACACGAATACATGCCTAAGCCAAAACATGTATCTAAGGCAAGTTGAAAAACGCCTATATGAATTTTGGAGTATCATCGTCGATTTGGTGTTCAATCTAGTTATTCATCGAAGTTGAATTCGTATTGACGCAGGGCGTTAGGTTCCGGTCTAGACCAGGTCAGATCCCTTCCGATCAACAATTCCTGCATTTTAGCATGGTGTGTATTTTTCATAGCGACCAACTCCATATCGAGATGCGATCCAACAGCCATTTCGCGTACACCCGCTGCATCATCGTAGGTCATCAGAAAGTCTCCATGAAGCGAAGCAGTTTTTTTGAATAAATCCGCATGATCTAATTCGCAGTATCGATAAAGTCGAGCTCCTGCCTTCTTTCCCGCCGCGGTATACGGAGGGTCAATGAAAAATATGGCGTCGCCTACCGACTTGTACTCTTCGAGAATAGTCAACCCATCTGCTTCAACTATAGAAAAACTACCCTTCATTCTACCTATGGCGTTAATACGTTCAGTAAGTGTCTTCGGATACCAACGAGACTTAAGACCTTTTCCATTCTCACCTGCTTTCATTAAACTCGATCCAGGTGCCAAAATTCCTCCATGAAACATTCGATTCTTTACGATCGTCCGAAACGCCGATTCCTCGATACTACTTGGTTCCGAACCGACCACTTCAAGTACGTTCTGTTCGTTAACATCGAATGTCAAAATTCGCTCATTTAAATTAGTATAAGCATCGGAAAAGAGGCACCTCCAAACCGCTGCAACATCAGGATCTCTCTCAACTAGAATCACATGTTCAACAAACCCCTCAAACGCCGCAGTCAATCCAATAATCCCACCACCAGCAAAAGGTTCAACAAGCAACTTTGGCTTATGCCCTAGGCTCTGCCACCACTTTCTTGCCAAGGGCACTAACCAAGTCTTTCCACCGGGATACCGGAATGGGCTTCGCTTAGGAACTGAGGCAACATTCACGATTTTTTTTGAATTCATGAAACTCATTCCTCTAAAATCTGGCCCAAAATTGGCGCATCAGGCGGATTGCTTTCTTCAAGTTTCTCATCAAGCTTATCCTGAAGAACAGCGATAAACTCCCTAACATCGCCGGGCTCTGACTTAGTGAGCGTTATCAATGCCGACTCGAAATCTGTATAGACTGTCCTAATCTTTCTAAGCTGATAGGTGTTGGATGCTTCGTCGAGCACCAGATCGTAGATCAACCAAGCCATCTCCGCCTTTTGCTCCGGAACCTCTTTAAGGATCGGGAGTGTTGCAAAAAAGTGGGAATCAAGAGCAACCGCTGATTTCTTTCCCCACGCATGAATTATCCCTCCTTTATAAAGCAGTTGTGGTGCTAAACGTTTACGAGAAGAGGATAGGAAATCTGGATGAGGGTAGTTAACCTCAGATTTCCAATTCATATTCGAATTTCTTTGAGGAGACTCCATAAATCGCTCGAAAGGTCGCCGGACATTCCCCGAAATGTATACCGCTTGAACTTCCAATGCTCCAAAATCAAGTATTTTCCCTCGATTATCGTAAGCGACTAGAACGACGTCGATATTACCAGCAGATCCATTTGACTTGTCCCGCAATCGAACCTCTGTCAGGGATGTCCAAGTCGTATTTGGTTTGAAAAAGAAATTCGCCGCATCGGTAGCTATGGCCCATTCCTGCCGAAAACGGATCGGGCAAGTTATGACAGTCTTACCGTCGTGGAAAACAGAACAGGTCCCCAATGGGTCGTTCGCCTTATCTTTCGTGCAATTGGGAACTTTGTTGTTGAACGGACAGAGCCGATGCAGCCGATGCCGCGAAGCGATTTCGGAGTGATTATTCCACGGAAAACCAAACACCTCAGCTAATGGGTGAAGTGGTGTTTCCAGTGATTTTGAAGTTGATTTTTTGGGTAGCTTCTTGGCCATGCGTATAATCTACCAAATTCTTCGAAAAAACCGGACATTATGTCCAAATAATCCTCCCGCGAGTTGCTGGAAAAAAGCGAATTCAGATTCGTTTTGCCGTCAAGTCCGCT
>Ga0114972_10001303_pt1 | contig 18708 bp, 18 predicted proteins | sample M_140807_EF_Meta_FD_87354 | JGI IMG/M metagenome (GOLD analysis project Ga0114972, IMG submission 87354) | Freshwater microbial communities from Lake Montjoie, Canada to study carbon cycling - M_140807_EF_MetaG | ecosystem: Environmental > Aquatic > Freshwater > Lake | place: Lake Montjoie... | reverse complement strand
TGAAAAAATTATTATTGATCAATTAAGCCATTTTAATGCCGCTATTGTCATTGTTAGAGGTTTGCCCAATCAAAAAGAAAAGCTTACCATCAACCAATCAAATATTACTCAGTTTAATCATTTAAACAAGGCTGCCCTCAATGAACTTCTTTGTCAGTCGGAACAAATCCTTGCTCGGGCAGGATATTCAACTATTATGGACTTAGTGGTTTTGAATAAAAAAGCTATACTTATACCTACAAAAGGACAAACGGAGCAAGAGTTTCTGGCAAGGCATTTGTCTAATCATCCTTTATTTGTATTTGAGGGGCAAGACAAGTTAGATCTAAAAAATTTATTAAACTATTAGAAATCACCCTATTTAAACACGAATTATTCATAATTTTAAGGCATGGTAAAAATAATTATTGAGCTTTTTGTTTTCTATTTTATCTACAAGCTTATTTTCGAATTCATCATCCCTGTTTACAAAGCAACTAAACAAATGAAAAGGAAAATGAATGAATTTCAAGACCAAATGAATCAAAATAATCAATTCGAGACACATCAAACGAATAAAACTACTCAACAAGAACCCAAAAAAGATTCAAGTGACTATATAGAATATGAGGAAATAAAGTGATTTAATTTATTTTCTATTAGTATTTGGTAGAAGAAGATAAGATCTATATATTTGCATCCTGAAGAGAATAAACTGAAGGGAACGAAATCGTTCCCTTCTTCATTTCTTACGAGTATGATTACAGATACACCTATAGAAATAATAAAAAAATTGTTGGAGCCGCTATTAGTGGATGATATTTTTTTGGTTGACATTAAAGTAAAACCTATAAATAATTTCAAAATTTATCTTGATGCGGATGCGGGTTTAGGAATTGAGAGATGCATCAAAATAAACCGCGCACTATATAAGCAAATGGAGGAAATGGCTTTATATCCAGAGGGCGACTTTTCATTAGAAGTGTCCAGCCCGGGTGTAGATGAGCCGCTTAAACTTCACAGACAATACCTGAAAAATATAGGAAGAGATGTAGAAGTATGCTTTTTAGATGGCACCAAAAAAGAAGGGCAATTAAAAGAAGCCAATGAAATAGAGATAAATATCGAATATACAGAAGGAAAGGGTAAAAAAATGGTAACGCACCAACAAGCAATTCCTTTCACTGAAATTAAGCAAACTAAAGTGCTGATAAAATTTTAATTAACAATAAAACCCCAATTCCGATGGGGAATCCAATAAAATGGTGTAAAAAACGGAGTGGAATATGGCAACTATTAACTTAATAGATTCATTTCAAGAATTTAAAGAGGCGGAAGGAATTGATCGTCCTACGCTTATGAAAGTGATGGAAGATGTTTTTAAAACATTGATCAGAAAGAAATATGGCAATGACGAGAATTTCGACGTGATCGTAAATGATCAGAAAGGGGATTTAGAAATTTTTAGAAGAAGAACCATTGTTGATAATGATGATTTATATAATACACTTACAGAAATCGAGTACAAAGATGCAATTTTAATTGAGCCCGATTATCAAGTTGGTGAAGAGTTATATGAAGAAGTAGATATCCAAAAAGAATTTGGCCGTAGGGCAATTCTTGCGGGCAAACAAACTTTAGCAGCAAGAATTAATGATTTAAAGAAAAATGTATTAATCAAAAAATACGAAGACAGAATTGGCGATATCGTAAGTGGTGAAATTTATCAAGTATGGAAAAAAGAAGTATTAATTCTTGATGAAGATGGCAATGAAATGTTGTTGCCAAAATCTGAACAAATACCAAGCGATTATTTCAAAAAAGGCGAAACTGTTCGTGCTGTTGTAAAGAAAGTTGAATTAAAAAATAGCCAAGCTATTATCATATTGTCAAGAACCAGTCCACTTTTCCTTGAAAAATTGCTTGAAATTGAAGTGCCAGAAATTTTTGATGGCTTAATTGTAGTTAAAAAGATTGTAAGAGATCCAGGAGAAAGAGCAAAGGTTGCAGTAGAGAGTTATGATGATAGAATTGATCCTGTAGGTGCCTGTGTAGGAATGAAAGGAAGTCGTATTCACGGTATCGTTAGAGAGTTGAAAAACGAAAATATTGATGTGATTAATTACACTACCAATATTCAATTGTTAATTCAGCGTTCACTTACCCCGGCGAAGATTACAAGCATGGATTTAGATAACGATAAAAAACATGCTAATGTTTTCTTGAAGCCTGATCAAGTGTCATTGGCTATTGGCAGAAGGGGTGTTAATATTAAGTTGGCTTGTGAATTAACAGGATACGAGATTGATGTATTCCGTGACAATGAAGGAGAAGAAGAAGAATTTGATATTGACTTAGAAGAATATAGTGATGAAATTGAATCTTGGATTATTGATGAATTAAAGCGAGTGGGATGTGACACGGGTAGATCTGTTTTAGCGTTGACCGCTGAAGAATTAGAAAGAAGAACTGATTTAGAAAAAGAAACAATAGAAGATATAAGAAGAATACTACAAGAAGAATTTGAAAGAGAATAATAAATAAAAGGAATATTAGTAACTATTAAAAAATAGAATGTCAGAAGTAAATACACCAAGATTAATGGCTGCGGCCAAAGAATTTAATATAGGTACTAACACCTTAATTGATTTCCTTGTGTCTAAAAGCTTTAGCGTGGATGATTTGAAGCCAACATCCAAGCTGAGTGAAGACATGTATCGTGTGCTACAATCAGAATTTCAGCAAGACAAAGTTGCCAAGCAAAAAGCTGAACAAGATGATTTGCCAAAGGGGGCTGCTAGTGAACAGAAAAAGAAAAAAGACGAATTAGATCTTTCTATCAAAAAGAAAGAAGAGAAAGTTAAGCCAGTAGAGGTGCCAATCGTTGAAATTACTGAAAAAGCACCTGAGCCTACACCAGAAACAGACATTACAAAAGTTACTAAAATAGTTGCTCCGGAAATTGAAGGATTGAAAGTATTAGATAAGATTGATTTAGCAGCTATCGATTCTTCTACAAGACCAAAAAAATCTGCTCCAAAAAAGAAAACTGACGAACCGGAAGAAGTTGTTGAAATTAAAGAAATTGTTGAAATTAAAGAAATTGTTGCTGCTCTTGAAGTAGTAGAAGTTCCAACTGAAATAAAAGCAAAAGAAGAACCCAATCTTCCTCCTACTATTGAAAATATTTCAATAGATAAATTAACAGGGCCGAAAATTTTAGGTAAAATAACCTTGCCTGTTGATAATGACACAAGACCTAAAAGAGAAACTAACGAAGAAAAGCAGAAAAGAAAAAGAATCCCTATTCAAAAGAAACCTGGATTTGATAATGCAGGTGGTCAAAATAAAGGAAACAAAGCAATACCTGATTCAAGAGGTGGTGCTGCTCAACCTAATAAATTTGCAGGCCAAGGTGGAGGAAATAGATTCCAAAAGCCAGTAGGCGGTGCGGTTAAAAGAACTGATGATAAAATAATTGACGCTAAAGAAATTCAAGAAAAACTTAAACAAACACAAGCTAAATTAGCAGGTTCAGGTGGAAGAGGAAAAAGTCTTAAAGCTAAATATAGAAAAGCTAAGAGAGAAGAGATGGCTGAACATGCAGACAATGGTGAAATTTCTAATAAATTACAAGTAACAGAATTCATTTCAGTAAGTGAATTAGCTGGTTTAATGGATGTAAGTTTTGCTGATGTCATTAGCAAATGTATGAGTTTGGGAATCATGGTTTCTATTAATCAAAGATTAGAAGCGGATGTAATTGAGCTTGTAGCTAGTGAATTTAACTTTGAAGTTGAATTTATTGGAGTAGATGATGCTGCAGAATTAGAAGTAGATGAAGAAATTGATAATCCTGAAGATTTGGTACCAAGAGCCCCAATTGTTACAATTATGGGACACGTTGATCATGGTAAGACCTCATTACTTGATTATATCAGACAAACAAACGTGATTGCAGGTGAAGCCGGAGGTATTACTCAGCATATTGGTGCTTATGAGGTAACTCTTGCCAATGGTAGAGAAATTACGTTTTTGGATACGCCTGGTCACGAAGCCTTTACGGCTATGCGTGCACGTGGTGCAAAAGTAACCGACATTGCCGTAATAGTTGTAGCAGCGGATGATGCTGTAATGCCTCAAACAAAAGAAGCTATTTCGCATGCACAGGCTGCTAACGTACCTATGATTTTTGCCATTAACAAGGTTGATAAAGATGGTTCAAATCCAGAAAAAATTAAAGAGCAACTTGCTTCAATGAATATTTTAGTAGAAAGTTGGGGTGGTAAGTTTCAAAGTCAGGAAATTAGCGCTAAGAAAGGAATGAACATAGAGTTGTTACTCGAAAAAATTCTTTTGGAAACAGATATGCTTGAACTAAAAGCAAATCCTTCCAAACAATCATCCGGTACTATTATTGAAGCATCGTTAGATAAAGGTCGTGGATACGTTGCAACAATTCTTGTTCAAAATGGTACCTTAAGACAAGGCGATATGATTGTTTCTGGTCAACATTTTGGAAAAGTAAAAGCGATGTACAACGAGCGTAATCAACGAATTGAAGTTGCCCCTCCTTCTACGCCGGTATTGATCTTAGGACTGAATGGCGCTCCTCAAGCGGGTGAAACATTTAAGGTGTTTGAAGTTGAAGCGGATGCAAGAGAAACAGCCTATAAGCGTGGGCAGATTTTACGTGAGCAAGGAATGCGCGCTAAAAAACATATTACACTTGATGAGATCGGTCGTCGTTTGGCATTAGGAAATTTCAAAGAGTTGAACGTAATTATCAAAGGGGATGTGGATGGTTCAGTGGAGGCCTTGAGTGATTCTTTACAAAAATTAAGTACAGAAGAAATTGTTGTGAAAGTTATTCATAAAGCAGTTGGTGCTATCACAGAAAGTGATGTTACTTTAGCGAATGCTTCAGATGCTATCATCATTGGTTTTAATGTGCGTCCTTCAATACAAGCAGCAAGATTAGCCGAAAATGAATCAATACAAATTAAGCTATACTCTATCATTTATAATGCCATAGAAGAAATCAGAAGTGCAATGGAAGGTATGTTGGAACCAACAGTTGAAGAAAAGATTTTGGCAAATGTTGAAATTAAAGAAACTTATAAGTTCGATAAGGCTACAGTTGCTGGTTGTCAAGTGTTAGACGGAAAAATGGCTAGAAACAATAGAGTACGTTTAGTTCGTGACGGCATTGTTATTTTCACTGGCGAATTAGGTAGCTTGAAGCGTTTCAGAGACGATGCAAAAGAAGTAACATCTGGAATGGAATGTGGTTTAGTAATCAGAAATTATAATGATTTAAAAATAGGAGATATTGTGGAAGCATTTGAAGAAGTTGAAGTTAAGAGAACACTTTAATTTGTTTTGATACGCCTTAGATGTTGTTTGTTTCAACTCACAACATCTACTTTCCAATTCTTTGTTAAATACATTATTGTACTCTGTTCTTATCAATTAAGAATTAATTTTGAGCCGATTTTAAAATTCAACTTCTAATTTAGATCCATTGCTATTTTATAAAATTGAAGTTTATATAAAATGGATTTTTTCAAGATAATGAAGCGTAAACATTAAAATAATCAGATGAACAAAATATTCTTACTCTCATTTTTGATATTATTTTCTTCAAAAATCATTGCTCAAAACCAAAAAGTAGTAGCCGATAAAATCATTGCAGTTGTTGGTGACAAAATTATTTTAAAATCAGATGTTGACAATATGTTGTTGGATATGCAGCGTCAGGGTGTTCCTATTCCTGCAGATGGCAAATGCCTAAGCTTGGAACAATCATTAGGCGTTAAAGCCCTTGTACTACAAGCAGAAAAAGATTCTCTTCCTGTTTCTGATGATGAGGTAGATGCTGAAATAGACAACCAAATCAGATATTTTATAAGCCAGTACGGCTCTAAGGATGAATTAGAAAGAGTGGCCGGCAAAACAGTTTATCAGTTAAAAGAAGATTTTAAAGAAAGTTTTAGAGATCGTAAGCTTGCTGCTGCAATGAGAAATAAAATTATTGAAGACATAAAAATCACTCCTAATGAAGTGAAATCTTATTTCGATTTGATTCCAACTGATAGCTTACCTTTTTATGAATCCGAACTTGAAATTGGGCAAATTATTGTTACGCCAAAAGCTAGTCATGATGCTGAATTGTATTGTATAGAACAACTCAAAGAATTCAAATCCCAAATAGAATCAGGCAAAAAAGAATTCGGAACAATGGCATCTATTTATTCTGATGACCCCGGAAGCAAAGAAAGAGGTGGGCAATACGAAATCAATCGGAATCAAAAAGATCTTGATCCTGTTTGGTTGTCAAAAGCATTTTTATTGAAAGCAGGTCAAATTTCTAATCCTTTTAAAACCAAATTCGGATATCATATTATTCAGCTGGTAAGCAGAGTAGGCGACGATGCAGTAGTGAGGCACATCCTAAAAATACCTCAAGTAACTCAATTTGAAATAAAAGTTGCCGTTGAAAAAATGGATTCTATAAGAGCAAAATTAATTGCTCAAACTTTAGATTTCGGCACTGCCGTTTCAAGATACAGCGATGATGAATCGAGCAAGTTTACTGGAGGGATGATGCAAGGTAAAGATGGAAGTTTTTTAACTATTGATCAGTTAGACAAAGATTTAGTTGCTAAACTAAAAGATCTTGCAGTGGGAGAATATTCAAGACCTATGGAGTTTTCAGATGAAAGAGGTAAAAAAGTTGTGCGAATTGTTTATCTAAAATCAAAATCTGAACCACACAGAGAAAATCTTTTAGATGATTACAATAAAATTTCTCAATCAGCCATCGAACAAAAAAAAGAAGACGCTTTGGAGAAATGGTTCAATGATAAAATCAAAAACTATTACATCAGAATTGATGAAGATTATAGAACTTGTCCAAATTTAAAAAAATGGATAGAGATTGCCGATAGTCAAAAAAATTAATCTTCTTTCTTTTTACATTTCAGTCTTTTATTTCTAAATGTAGTTGCTCGCCAATTTCTTCATCCTTTGTATAAAACTTTACTATGGTTAAGCCTACTGAGCAGATTTATGCGAATTATCAAATTGAAGACTTCGCTGTATGGAGCACACTTTATAACAGACAAATTGGAATTCTAAACGATGCTGTTTCTCAATCTTATTTAGATGCTCTTATTGAAGTTAATTTTACTGCTGATAAAATTCCTGACTTTAATGAACTCAATCAATTATTTAAAAAAACTACTTCTTGGCAAATTGAAGTGGTGCCTAATATTTGTCCCGAAAACAAATTCTTCGCTTGTATAGCAGATAAAGTTTTTACTTCAACCTGTTGGCTAAGAACTATGGACCAATTAGATTATTTAGAAGAACCCGATATGTTTCATGATGTGTTTGGCCACATGCCTTTATTGTCTAATAAAAATTATTCTAATTTTTTTACCGCCTTTGGTGGCGTGGCTTTAAAATATATCGACAACCCTATAGCTATCCAATTATTAAGTCGCATTTACTGGTACACAATTGAGTTTGGTTTAATTCAAGAAAGCAACAATCTTAAAATTTATGGAGCAGGAATTATCTCATCTTTTGGTGAAACTAAAAACGCAATTGACGATAGCACAAACAAGCATCCTTTTGATATTGAAAAAATAATTGACAGTCCTTACAGAACAGACATTATTCAGGATAAATACTTTATCATCGATTCATTTGAACAGCTGTATTCGTCTATTGGTGATATTGAGTATTTTCTTCAGCAAAAATTAGCTTAATCTATTACATAGATTTTATCACGTAGGTCACAACTCCCCAAATAGAAAAATCTGTATACTCTGTTATTTCCATTGGAGATAGCTTGTTCGTTTCTGGAATTAATCTGATTTTATTCATTGTTTTTTCAAAACGCCGAATTAGCATTTCTCCGTCAACAACTGCAATGATAATTTTACCACTTACTGGTTTGATACTTCGGTCAACAATTACAATATCGCCGTGATGAATAGCTGCATTGTTCATGTTATTACCCTGTACCCTCATAAAAAAAGTAGCTGGCTTATTTTTAATCAATTGCTCATTTAGGTCAATGCCTTTGTCCATGTAATCATCGGCGGCCGATCCAAAGCCAGTTGCATTTGCGGTAGGTACATCTGATTGCGTAAAACGCTTACTCCCATTGTATCCGGAAGCATAAAATTGTTCGATTTCCATATAAAGTAATTTATTAAATACTAATTTGTTTAGCAATTATAATACTAATTTATTTAGTTTTATAATTTTTTTATCAACAAAAAACAGTTTATAGAAATGCGCTCTCGACATAATTAATTTAAAATACCTTTGGGACCTAAAACAAATACAAGAATACCGATTTCCTTGGCACCTACAACACAATATCAATTTGGTAAAAAAGACAAACTCAAAAGCAGAAAAGCTATACAAGAACTGTTTGCTGAAGGAAAGTACATGAATCAATTTCCTTTGAGGGCGGTTTATGTTTTAAAGCATTCTAATTTTCAGTTACAAGCGGGGGTTTCAGTGAGCAGTAGATTCTTTAAAAAGGCGGTAGATAGAAATAGAGCTAAAAGAGTTGTACGCGAGGCGTATCGATTGCAAAAAAATAATTTAGAAGAAATTTTAAACCAACATAATCAAGCGCTTTCAATTTTTTTTATTTACAATAGTAATGTAAAGCCCCATTTTGAAAAAGTTTATGAAAGCTGTGGCGCCATCATCAAACAATTGATAACTATTTCAAATGCAGCTCATCAAAAAAATAGCTAGTGCTCCTTTTATCGCGCTAATTAAAGTATATCAGGGGGTAATATCGCCGATGCTCGGGCCTAAATGCCGGTTCACTCCTACTTGCTCTCAGTATGGGATAGAAGCAATAAAAAGATATGGCCCAATTAAGGGTGGATGGCTTACTATTAAACGATTAGGAAGATGTCATCCTTGGGGTGGTCATGGGCATGACCCTGTTCCATAAATAATTACAATTTAAATGCAGCTTCAACTTTCGACACGCGGATCATTTGACGAAGCACTGTTGCAATACCGTTAGCATCTATACCAATCTCATCGTATAATTGTTTAGGGGTGCCGTGTTCTACTAATCTATCTGGAATACCCATCATTTTTATATCCGCCTTGTATCCATGTTCATTCATAAATTCTAAAACAGCAGAACCAAATCCACCAACTATAGTTCCATCTTCTATTGTAATTATTTTATCGTATTGGCTAAATACTTCATGCAGCATTTCTTCGTCCAAAGGTTTTGCAAATCTCATATCGTAATGTGCTGGATCAATGCCTTCAGACTTAACATCACGAATAGCCGCTGCAGCAAAATTACCAGGATGCCCAAATGAAAGAATCGCAATATCAGTTCCCGATTTTAACTTTCTTCCAGTTCCTATTTTTATTTCCTTCATTTTAGTTCTCCAATCTACCATTACCCCTTCCCCTCTTGGGTAGCGAATTACAAAAGGATTTTGATTAGTTTCTAATTGAGCGGTGTACATTAAGTCTCTTAACTCTGATTCATTCATTGGAGCACTCACCACCATGTGAGGTATACATCTCATATATGCAATGTCGTAACATCCGTGATGTGTAGGACCATCATCTCCAACTAAACCGGCCCTATCTAAACAAAATATTACAGGTAATTTTTGAATAGCAACATCATGTATAACCATGTCGTATGCACGTTGCATAAATGATGAGTAAATATTGCAAAACACTTTTAGTCCCTGTGTTGCCATACCCGCACTTAATGTAACAGCATGTTGTTCGCAAATACCAACGTCAAATGCACGATCAGGCATTTTGTCCATCATAAACTTTAATGAGGACCCGCTTGGCATTGCGGGTGTAATACCCATAATCTTTGGATTCTGCTCAGCTAGTTCAATAATAGTGTGTCCAAATACATCTTGGTATTTTGGAGGCTGTGGAATGTCAAATTTCTTTTTTAAAATTTCACCAGTTACTTTATCAAATAAACCTGGGGCATGCCACTTCGTTTGGTCTTTTTCTGCTAATTCGTATCCCTTCCCCTTAACTGTTTTTATATGCAACAATTTAGGACCGGGTAAATCTTTTAAATCACTGAGTGTTTCAATTAGCTTATTTACATTGTGTCCATCAATTGGACCAAAATATCTTAATTGCAATGCTTCAAATAAATTGCTACTCTTACTCACTATTCCTTTTAAACTGGCTTCCAGTTTGCTAGCCATATCGCGGCTAAAGTTTTTTCCTACAGGTAACTTACCTAATAGCTTCCATACATTTTCTCTTAACTCGTTGTAAGTATGAGAAGTAGTGATGTCTGTTAAATATTCCTTTAGAGCACCAACATTAGGATCAATGCTCATACAATTATCATTCAAAATAATAATGACATTACTTTTTTCAATTCCGGCATGATTCATCGCTTCGAATGCTAACCCTGCAGTCATCGCACCATCGCCAATAACAGCTATGTGCTGTCTGTCTTTCTCCCCTTTGTAATGAGAAGCCATTGCCATACCTAATGCAGCTGAAATTGAAGTTGAAGAATGACCAACTCCAAATGTATCATATTCACTCTCACTTCTTTTAGGAAATCCACTTAATCCATCATATTTTCTATTGGTTGGAAAATTATCTCTTCTTCCTGTTAATATTTTATGCCCGTACGCTTGATGACCAACATCCCAAACCAATTGATCGTATGGAGTATTGAAAACATAATGTAATGCCACAGATAATTCTACTACACCCAAACTAGCACCAAAATGACCACCATGCACACTCACTACATCAATAATGTATTGTCTTAATTCATTACTAACTTGTTGCATTTGAGACTTATTGAGTTTCTTTAAGTCTGCTGGGCTATTTATTTTTTGTAAAAGAGAACCGGGTTTTATTTCCATTCCATTCCTTTTTGAATACATAAAAGTAAGCATTTCAAAGGTATTTTACTTCAACAATTTATAGTTGATAACGAATAAATTCTACCTAAGATGTTTATACATTAGTGTTCTTAATTAGATGTCATATTGTTTAATGACTGTTGTCTTAGATAAAATTATACTGAAGCTTCTTTTTGGAGTGTATTAAAAATGGGTGGACTACTCAATATAGGTAAGGTATATAATGGTGAATGAATTGCACCAAAACAAAAGACCCCGCTTCGCGGGGTCATGCAATCTCTTTCAAAATAAATATTATTGTTCTGTAGCCCCTTCCACTAAAACAGTTGCTTTGTTGTTTAATACTTCTACAAAACCACTTTGAATTAGATAAGAACTAGTATTGTTTTTGTCATTAAGAATCTTCAATGTGCCTGTTTTTAAAGCACTTACCAACGGAGCATGTTTGTCTAATACTTCAAACAATCCACTAATTCCTGGCAATTGGACTCCGTAAACATCACCGCTGAATATTTTTTTTTCGGGTGTTAATATTTCTAGTTTCATTGTAATCGTTTAATAATTTAAAGGCTTTGTAGTTTAAAGGTTAGTCTGATGATTTGAGTAAAACAGTAAAACCTTAAACCAGCAACATTGAACCTACTAAGCACTTGCTGCTGCCATCAATTTCTTGCCTTTTTCAATTGCATCTTCCAATGTACCAACAAGATTAAATGCAGCTTCTGGATACTCATCTACTTCTCCGTCCATAATTGCATTGAATCCACGAATAGTATCTTCAATTGGAACAAGAACTCCTTTTAATCCTGTAAACTGTTCAGCAACAAAGAAAGGTTGACTCAAGAAACGTTGTACTTTACGAGCTCTTGATACTACTAATTTATCTTCATCACTCAATTCATCTAAACCAAGAATGGCAATGATATCTTGTAATTCTTTATAACGTTGTAAAATTAACTTCACTCTGTTTGCAGTGTTGTAATGTAAATCTCCTACTATTTGTGGAGTCAATATTCTTGAAGTAGAATCTAATGGATCTACTGCAGGATAAATACCTAGATCCGCAATTTTACGACTTAATACAGTAGTTGCATCCAAATGCGCAAATGTAGTAGCAGGTGCAGGATCTGTTAAATCATCCGCAGGTACATATACTGCCTGAACTGAAGTAATTGAACCATTTTTTGTAGATGTAATACGCTCTTGCATTAATCCCATTTCAGTTGCTAATGTAGGTTGATATCCTACCGCACTTGGCATACGGCCTAACAACGCTGATACTTCAGATCCAGCTTGTGTAAAACGGAAGATATTATCAACAAAGAAAAGAATATCTTTCCCTTGACCTTCTCCATCTCCATCACGGAAATATTCCGCCATTGTTAATCCACTTAATGCCACTCTTGCTCTTGCTCCTGGTGGCTCATTCATTTGTCCGAATACAAATGTTGCTTTTGATTCTTTTAATGCCTCAACATTTACTGAACTCAAATCCCATCCGCCTTCTTCCATACTATGTTTAAACGCATCGCCGTAATTCATGATGCCTGCTTCAATCATTTCTCTCATCAAATCATTTCCTTCACGAGTTCTTTCTCCCACTCCAGCAAAAACGGATAAACCACTATATGCTTTTGCAATATTGTTGATCAATTCCTGAATCAATACCGTTTTACCAACGCCTGCCCCACCGAACAAACCAATCTTTCCACCTTTTGCATAAGGCTCAATTAAGTCAATTACTTTAATCCCAGTGTACAAAATTTCTGATGCAGTACTTAAATTTTCAAATAATGGCGGCTTAGCATGAATAGCACGCCCACCTTCTTTACTTACTTGTGGTAAACCATCAATTGCGTCTCCTGTTACATTAAACAAGCGGCCTTTAATGCCATCTCCTATTGGCATTGTAATTGGTTTTCCTGTATCTGTAACAACGGTTCCTCTTACCAATCCTTCTGTACCGTCCATTGCAATTGTACGAACACTATCTTCCCCTAAATGTTGTTGAACTTCTAAAACAAGAGTATCTCCATTATCACGCTTTAATTCAAGCGCATTTAAAATTTCAGGGAGATTTGAATCCTTGTCAAATTGCACGTCTACTACCGCGCCAATTACTGATTTTATTTTACCTGTGTTTGCCATATCTATTATTTAGAAAATGTTTTTAATATTTAAGTTGCAAAGGTAGGGGTTTGTGTGTTGTTGTAAAAAAATCATAGCGAATTTTTTATGCAATTTTATCTTCAAAATGTGGAGAATTTTAAGAAAGCCGTTTTTTATTTGCCACATATACCCCTGAGAGTATAATTAATAGGCTAAATAATTGCAATGAGCCAATTTTTTCTTTATAAATAAAGCCCCACAATATGGCTACAAAAGGAATTCCATAGGTTACCATTGAAGAAAAAACAGCTCCGGCACTTTTAATTAATTTATAAAACAAGATAGAAGCAATGGAAGTGCCTAAAATTCCTAAAAATATAGTGAAACCACTCGAAAAAAGTACACCACTATTGTGAAAGTCAAGCGAAAAATACCCTGAAAAATACAATACTATCAATGCAGGTATAGCATTCAAAAATAAAGCTAAACCTACAACCTCTAAAGAAGCATATTCTTTTAATTGATGATGAACAAGATTTACATTCAAACCATAAAAGAAAGTGGCTAAAATAACATAAAAAACATACCACACATTTTGATCCACTTGTAATTTAGATTGTGAAAAGTACATTACAATACAACCTGAAAAAGCCAATAAAATGCCTACGATTTTTTGTACAGATGGGATAGTTTTAAAAAACAACACTCCTGTAATTATAGTAAATATTGGTGTTAATGAATTGAGCGTTCCTGCTAATGAGCTGTCAATGCCTTGTTCAGCCATACAAAATAAATAAGCTGGCACTAAGCTTCCTAATGATCCAGATAAAAAAACAACAGGCCATTTTTTATAGGGTATTTTTTGAAAAGCCTTTACTGCTATGGGTATTAGTACAAATCCGGAAGACACAATCCTCAATGAAGCCACTTGAAATGCTGTTAAATGCAACAAGCCTTCTTTCATTAAAATAAAACTACTGCCCCAAATAAAGGAAAGCAACATAAAAAGGGCCCAGCTCGTTATTTTATTGTTCATTTGCTTATACTATTTTTTTTACTTTTCACTTTTTACTTTTCACTTTGAACAAAGGTGAGGTTTTTAAAGAATAATAATTTTAATTTCTCTAATTCAGAGTTTGTATATTTAATGAAACAAACAATTTTACTATGTCATATATCAAAGATTTCAAAACATTTATTTTCAGAGGGAATGTTCTAGAATTAGCGGTTGCAGTAATTATTGGGGCAACTTTTGGATCTATTGTTTCCTCACTGGTTGATGATATTATTACGCCATTATTATTAACCCCTGCATTAAATGCTGCCAATGTTCAAGAGATTTCGAAATTGAGCTGGGGTGCTGTTAAATATGGCAACTTCTTATCGGCTGTAATCAAATTTTTGTTGAACGCATTGGTGTTGTTTTCTATTTTAAAAGCCATGAATGTGTTGATCAAGAAAGAAAATAATAATAATTCGGCAGAACCTAGCAATGCAGATAAATTGTTGGCCGAAATTAGAGATGAGTTGATAAAAAATCGTGGATAAATTTTATTTATAGCAACGGCGAAGTCAATATCTTTGATTTCCATTTATAATTATAAAAAATCAACTGTTGAACAATAATGAATCCTATCAAATCAAATTAGCCGAATTTGAAGGCCCATTTGATTTATTGCTTTTTTTTATAGAAAGAGATGAATTAGATATCTATAATATTCCGATTACTAAAATCACCAATGATTTTTTAGACCATATTCATGAGTCTGGGAAATTAAATATAGAGTTAGGTAGTGAGTTCATTTTATTCATTAGCACTTTGATGCGTATTAAGGCAAAATTATTGCTTCCTAGAAAAGAGTTGGATGCTAATGGAAATGAAATTGATCCAAGAATGGAATTAGTGGACAAGATTCTTGAATATAAAAAATTCAAAGAAGCATCCGCTAAATTAGCTGAAATGGAAGCCGAAAGAATGCTTATGATTAAGCGAGGAAATTTACAACGTGAACTTTCTCAAATTGGCGAAGAGGCTGGCGAAGGTACTGAAATTCAGGCGGTGACTATGTTTAAACTGATGAAGGCATTTGAAAAAGTTATCCTTCGACTCCAACAAAGAAATAACCAACCCGTACATACCGTTGTTCAATACAATTACACAATGGAAGGCTGCAGAGAATCTTTAATGGATATGGCAACCAAAGAAAAAACATTATCCTTTGAAAGGATTTTTGAAGCCTGTGAAAATAAAATACATGCCATCTTTTTCTTCCTCAATATGCTGGAATTAGTTCAACAAAAATATCTTGAAATCATGATTGGCGAAGGTCGAAATAATTTCATTGTCGAATTCAACGAAAATAGAGAAGAAGAAATACACAACCCTCTTACCGCCGAAGATTTTAGTCATTTAAATTAATCACTGATTGCTAGTGCGCGTGATGCGCAGAACTACATTTGTTTTTCTTGCAAAGTCTTATATTAATGAAGTGAGCTGAAATTATTAGCGGAACTGCTATAGATAAGAAAATATATTCCTGTGAATGAAAAAATTGTTTCAACACTAAAAAAACAAATCCAATTAAAAAAATAATGATGGGTCTATAGCTATGATGGTGTGTTATAAAACCATGATATAGTGAATAACAACCTACACCAAAAGCAAGCGCAATCATAGCCCATTCAAACAGAGAATTGTGTACAATATTTACTCCAAATAATGGCAACACAGGTAATATAACTGGCAATAGTCCGCAATGAATAGCGCATACTACCGAAGTTGTAATTCCTAATCGATCCCAATTTATTTTTACTTTCATATTTTCCTATTCATTAACCACATGCTATAAAAAAAGCAGTTTATATTATGCTTATCTAATTTGAATAATTACACAGCTGCATTTTATAGATGAACAAAGATAATGGTTTTGCAATGTTGTTGCAAGTTTCTTAAAATGAGGTTGCCTTTTTTCGCAATTGATTCTTAACTTTACCTCTATATTTATGAATTATGCTTAAAAATAAATGGTGGATTTATCTAGGTTTTTTTGGTGTGCTTTTGACAATTTTCTATTGGGCAATCTCTGATGAGCAGCCGTTTACGGATGCGAAGCTTCCAGTTATCAATGCTAGCATGCCTGCTTTTAATTTCATAGATCAAAATGGGCAATCTTTTACCAATAAAAAAATTGAGGGAAAAGTATTTGTAACAGAATATTTTTTCACAACCTGCAAAGGCATTTGTCCAAAAATGAATATTAGCATGCGCAGAGTTTACGATTTGTATAAAAACGATCCTGATTTTTTGATGCTTTCTCATACTTGTATGCCAGAAATAGACAGTGTTGCATTGCTTAAAAAATATGAAAAGAAAATGCTTACCGGAAAAATTGAGGAGCAACAAGATGGCTCCTTCAAATTGATTCATGAAGAAAAAGACACAATTGCTTCTTATCAAAACAAAAATTGGTTTTTTGTTACGGGCGATAAAAATGAATTATATAAAATGGCGCGACAAGGCTATATGATTGATAATGGAAAGCCCGATAGTACGCAAAGAATAGAAGATCAATTTATTCATTCTCAATTTTTTGCTTTGGTAGATAGGTATGGAAGAGTTCGTGGTATTTATGATGCGCTCATCGAAGCGGAGGTGCAAAAATTAATAAAAGATATTCCTGAATTAATGAAAGAGAAAATCGATCATTCCAGATTTTTAAATGGATTTAGCAATACCCCTAATTAATAAATTGTTGATGCAAACTAATATTGATATTCTTAGAAAAAACAAACTTAGTGTTACACAAGGAAGATTAGTGATATTGGACATTTTTCTCCAAACTGACGGTGCATTAGCTCATGCTGATATTGAGAAAAAGTTGTCTTCTAATTTTGACAGAGTTACTGTGTATCGCACCTTACAATCTTTTGTAGAGAAAGGTGTAATCCATCAAATCCCCACTACCGACAACACTATACTATACGCTCTTTGTAAAGAAAATTGTGAAGCTGGTCATCATCATGATGAGCACATACATTTTGTTTGTGTTGAATGCGAACAAACTACGTGTTTGGAAAACGTTATTGTTCCCAAGGTGAAATTACCAAGAGGGTTCAAGTCGCTTCAGGCTGCGATGATTATAAAAGGCCACTGTGTATCTTGTAAATATTAATGGATTTGATCCATTTCGAATTTTACAAACTCCATCAACTCTTTTATTTTCGATGGAGAGAAATCAAAAGAGAGACCCGCCTCTTGATACAAAGCTGGAAGTGTTTTTGTACTACCTAAACTTAATGCGTTACAATAGTTTTCAATGGCTTTATTTTTATCTTTTTTAAATTGCATCCACATCCCTATTGCTCCTAATTGTGCAATTCCATATTCTATATAATAAAACGGCACTTCAAATAAATGAAGTTGTCTTTGCCATGTATTTCCCCTAAACATCTCTAAGCCGCTATAGTCAATGGTATCATCCTTAAATTCGTTTAAAATAGATAGCCACATCGTTGACCTTTCTTCATTTGTATGAGTAGGATTTTCGTATACCCAATGTTGAAACTTATCAATGATTGCAATCCAAGGAAAAATAGTAATCACTCTTTCTAATTGATGTTCTTTAGCTCTTTGCAAATCTTCCTTGTTATCAAAAAAACTATCCCATGAATCCATGCTAAATAATTCCATAGACATACTTGCCACCTCTGCAATTTCCATTGGATATTCTTTAAAACCTGATAAGGTTAAATGATGGGCAAGAAATGAATGAACAGCATGCCCACCTTCATGAACCATTGTAGTCACATCATGCATTTGTCCAGCTGCATTCATAAATATAAAAGGAGCGCCACTTTCAGCAAGCGGACAATTATATCCACCAGGTGCTTTTCCTTTTCTGCTCTCTAAATCCAAATGCTTCAATTCATTCATTTTGATAAGACAATCGGCAAAAAATGGATTTAAATTTTTAAAGCAATCAATCGTCTTATGCAATAATTCTTCTCCATTTTTAAAAGGATGGAGTGGCTTTGTGCCTAAAGGCTGTGCTTCTAAATCCCAAGGACGGAACACTTCAACACCAAGTTGAGCTTTTTTCTTATTGTAAATTTCATTTACTAACGGCAATACGTGTAGTTTAACTGCTTCATGAAATTGAAAACATGCTTCTTTATCATAATCAAATCGTCCTAATTCCTTGAATCGATAATCTCTATAGCTTTCAAATCCGGCATTCTTTGCTTCTGTATTTCTCAAGTTCAATAGTTTATTAAACAGTTCATTCAATTTTTCTTTATCCTCCGCTCTTCTTTGTTGAATTTTGAAATAAACTTCTTCGCGTAAACTTCTGTCATTGCTTTCTAAAAACTTTCCTGCTTGTTGAAGTGTAAATTGTTCGCCGTTAACTTCAACAGTCATGGCTCCTGTAATTTGTCCGTATTGTTGTTGTAAAACAGCTAGTTCGGCTTGCAGCGGAATATTTTCCTCTCTAAACAGCTCAATGCTTTTCTTTATATTTCTAACATAAGTAAAGTATTTCTCAGCATCCAATTCTTTTAATAAATCAGATTGAATGAATTTTTTATTCAAAGCATCAGCATAAGGTTGAATATGCGGTTGAATTTCCATACAAAAGAAATTGTATGATTCTTCAAAAGATTTATTTTGTGTATCGCAAGTCATTTTTATTTG